>Ga0070746_10002610_pt1 | contig 10709 bp, 13 predicted proteins | sample VirMetDEL_Mar_21_FD_77016 | JGI IMG/M metagenome (GOLD analysis project Ga0070746, IMG submission 77016) | Aqueous microbial communities from the Delaware River and Bay under freshwater to marine salinity gradient to study organic matter... | ecosystem: Environmental > Aquatic > Marine >... | reverse complement strand
GATGATCTGGATCAACCAGAAAATATTAAGAAGCAGATTGTCGATGAGTTTAATAAGATTCTTACACTTTATCGATTCAATCATAACGGTCACGATCTTTTTCGTAACTGGTATATTGATGGTCGAGTCTATTTTCAGATTATCGTTGATAAAGAGAATCCAAAACGAGGAATCGTAGAACTTCGCTACATCGATCCCACAAAAATCAGTAAGGTTAAAGAAGTCAAAAGGGTGCAAGATCCCAAGACTCAAGTTGAGTATGAAAAAATAGTTGCGGAGTATTATCTTTACGCTGACGGTATTCTAACGAATACGGAAATTAAGGCTGGTCAAGGAATCAAGTTGGAGAAAGAATCGATCATTGCAGTCAACTCTGGTCTCTTTGATCCTTCTCGTATCAAGTCAATTGGTTATCTCCATAAGGCAATCAAGTTGATTAATCAGTTGCGATTCATGGAAGATTCTTTGGTTGTCTATCGTGTTTCTCGAGCTCCCGAAAGACGTATCTTCTACATTGATGTAGGTAACTTACCAAAGGGTAAAGCCGAAGAGTATGTTCAAAGCGTTGTTTCTCGTTATCGCAATAAACTAGTTTACAATGCAAGTACGGGTGAAATCACCGATGATCGTAAACACATGTCTATGCTCGAAGACTTCTATCTTCCTCGAAGAGAAGGTGGAAGAGGAACTGAAATCACCACATTGGGTGGTGGAGAGAATCTTGGACAGATCGAAGATGTGATCTTCTTTCAGAGAAAACTTTACAAAGCTCTGAATGTTCCAATCTCTCGTCTTGAACAGGATAATGCATTCTCTCTTGGTCGAGCAACCGAAGTTTCACGAGATGAAGTCAAGTTTCAAAAGTTCGTTGATAAACTTCGAAAGAAGTTCTCTCAAATCTTCATTGAAGCACTCAAAGTTCAGCTGATTCTTAAGGGTGTTATTGAACCAAAGGATTGGGCTCTTATCGAAGAGTCGATTAATATTGACTTTATTGAAGACAATTACTTTGCGGAACTGAAAGAGTTTGAGATTCTTCGCGAAAGACTTGAGATGCTTCAATTGGTTGAAGAACAGATTGGTAAATACTATTCTCGCGAATGGGTTCGCCGTAACATTCTACATCAATCCGATGAAGACATTGAGACAATTGATGATCAGATTGAGAAAGAAAAGGAATCTGGTGATATTGAAGGCGAAGACGATATAGAAATCTAAAAATTTATAAATAGTAATTATGCCAGAAAGAATATTTAACGCACTTGTAAAGAATGATAAGGATGAAGCGTTGAATGCGTTTAAAGATGCAATTCAACAAAAACTTGATACCGCGATGGATGTTCGTCGTGTTGGATTGACTTCGCAAATTTTCAATGATGGAGATCCTGCTCCGGTAATGGAAGAAGATGTTCAGATCGATGAAGCAGTATCCGCAGACAAGTTTGTAAAAGGTGGAAGTGATAAGATCAAGCAATCCGAAGTTGATGATCTTCTTGGAAAGATCTATGATAATTCAAAACTCACAAAGTCTTTGATTGCAAATAAAGCGTACTCTGATGGAGAAAGTAATCCTAAGAAAAAGAATCCTCATCAAAAAGATACGATTGACTTTCATCTCTATCAACTAGGACAACAAGTAGAACTCTCACGAATGTAATGACAGAATACTGGAATAATCTTATTCATGAATCTAAAAAGGTTCTTCAAAAGGAAGACGGACACACCGACGTTGCGTCAGCTCTTAGTGGTGTTGCTGTTGCTCGTGAGGCTCTTCAGAATATGGAAGTAATTTTAAAGGGAATGAATCCCGAAGATGATCTACCTTCGTGGTGGACAAATCAAGTAGCCGTTTCGGTTGCACAACTGGACGACATGGCAGATATTCTTAAAAAGAAGGTAGAAAAATGACAATCACACCATTAGCGGCGAAAGAAACGCCAAACTCCACAGCCTCAAATATATCTGAGGCATCACATGTTTATATCTGTAATACTGTAGCTACAGCTGGTCAAGTCACTCTACAAACGAGTGGAGGCGCAACAATCGCAACATTCGATGTTCCGGCGTCTGGTCAAATTACTGTTAAGAAGAAGAACGCCGAAAAGATTCTTACTTCGGCCGCGACACTTACTTGCACCGCAATAGGTTACGCAAACTAACAAACTAATCAATCTGATATGAAAAATCTAATAGAACAGTCGCGACAAATTTTATTAAACGAAGCACCCGGCAAAACTGTTTTTGTACTTTTTTACGAACCCTCTGATGGACGGACCCGATTTATGGGTGTTTTCTCATCGCAGAAAAAAGCACAAGAGAAGATAAAAAAACAACAAAAAGATGCCAAAGATGGTGGATACGGACCCTACTCCAGTAGCGATTTTGAAATTCGACAAGTTGCAGTACAGTAGTCTAAGATGAAATTAATAACAGAAACACAGGATGTACAACTTGAGTACATCACCGAAGCCAATGAAAAAGGTGGCAAGGATGTCTTCATCGAAGGCGTCTTTATGCAAGCGGAAAAAGAAAACCGCAATAAAAGAATTTATCCGAAGTCGGTTCTGGAATCAGCAACCGATAAATATGTAAAGGAACAAGTTAAGACTGGTCGGGCCGTGGGTGAGTTAAATCACCCCGAAGGACCAGCGATTAACTTGGATAAAGTTTCACATCGTATTACCGAACTCAAATGGGAAGGTAATAACGTTGTTGGAAAGGCACTTATCTTGGATACACCAATGGGTAAGATCGTGAAAGGCCTCGTTGAAGGAGGTTGCAAGCTAGGTGTCTCAAGTCGTGGTATGGGAACTGTTGAATCAAGAGAAAACAAAACGTTCGTAAAGGATGATTACATTCTTGCGACGGTTGACATTGTTCAAGACCCCTCCGCCCCCGAAGCCTTTGTAAATGGCATCATGGAAGGAGTTGATTGGATCTTGGAGAATGGTATTCTAAAACCTCAACAAATTGAAGAATATGAGACTGAAATAAAGAAGGTGAATTCCTCTCAGATCGCTGAGGCACAGGAACGAATCTTCAGAGATTTCCTCTCCAAACTCTAAATTCAAAATAAGGTATAAACCCAATGTCTGAAGAAATACAGAACGAAGAAGAAATCGTTGTCGAAGACGTACAGGAAGAGGATCTTGTAGAGAATCAGGAGCTTGAACAGGATACACCTGAAGAAGTTGCTGAAGAAACTCAGGAATCACTTTCTGATTCGGTACTCGACGTTCTTCTCGGTGAGGCTAAGAAGAAAAACGAAGCCGAAGACGAAGAAGAAGACGAAGAAGAAGTCAACGAAGAGTCTGACGAAGACGAAGACGAAGACGAAGACGAAGAAGTCAACGAAGAGTCTGAAGAAGACGAAGATATGGAAGAAGAAGATGATGTGGATGGTGAAGAAATCGCTGGTGATAATGCAGCTGAGATCAAAAAGTCCGCTTCACCTCAAACAAAGGCAGGTATTCTTGCCGATGCTTTCTCTACTATCAAATCCATGAAGAAACATGATCTCGTTAAAGCATACGAAGCGATGCATGGAGATGATGAAGAGATGGAAGAAGAGGAAGATATCGATGGTGAAGAAATCGCTGGTGATAATGCAGCTGCGATCAAAAAGTCAGCTCCGCCTCAAACAAAGGCAGAGATGATCAACGCCATGTACAAGGAAATGAAGGGAATGAAGAAGGATGAATTGATGGCTGCCTATGATGCCATTAAGGATTCGATGCATGGTGATGAAGACGAAGAAGAAATGGAAGAAGCATTTGCCGCAGACCTAAAGGTTCTTGCCGATGCAGATTCTAATCTTACCGAAGACTTCAAGGCCAAGGCATCTACTCTCTTCGAAGCTGCTGTTGCAAACAAAGTCGCTACGATCAAGGAAGAACTTGAGAATACATACGAAGAATCTTTGCAAGAAGAGATCGTATACATTCGCGAGTCTTTGATCGAAAAGATCGACAACTACCTCACATACGTAGTTGAAGATTGGATGAGTGAGAACCAAGAGTACGTTGACAACAAGTTGCGTACAGACATCGCCGAAGACTTCATGAAGAATCTCAAGGATCTATTCGTTGAGAGCTACATCGAAGTACCTGAAAGCAAGGTTGACTTGGTTGACAGTCTCAGCGAAGATATTGAAGCAACTAAGAGTGAACTCCTCACAGTATCTGAAGAGCGTGATTCTCTCGCTTCTCAGATCGAAGAACTTCAACGTGAAAAGATCATCAGTGAAGCAACTTCTGATCTTACTTCTACACAATCTTCGAAGTTTGTCAAACTACTCGAAGGCATCGAATTCGTCGATGCTTCTAACTTCGAAACTAAGGTTTCGGTAATCAAGGAATCTTTCTTTAACGAGGAAGAACCTACCCTAGAGTTGGAAGAAGAAGTTTCTTCTGACGAAACAGAAATTATCGTCGAAGGAGAAGGTAATCCTAATGCTGAGTTGTCACCGACAATGCAACGTTATATCTCTTCCCTAAGTCGTATTCAACAAAACAGCCACAAGTAATTCATTTACTTACAAACTATAAGGAAACATAAAAATGTTTAACTCAGAAAACGAACTCAAAAAATGGGCTCCTGTTCTCGATCATGCTGATGCACCCGAGTTCAAGGACAACTACCGCAGAGCCGTAACCGCTAAACTTCTTGAGAACACCGAGCGTGCTCTTAACGAAGAACGTGCAGCCAATGGAATGCTTAACGAAAATAACACGACCACAGGTTCGATCACAACATACGATCCCGTATTGATCTCCTTGGTTCGTCGCGCTATGCCGAATCTGATCGCATACGACGTTGCTGGTGTTCAACCGATGTCTGGTCCTACTGGCCTGATCTTCGCAATGAAGGCTCGCTACAACGATGTTGACTCTCCCGGCGCTGGTAACGTAACAACTGCTGACACGGAAGCTCTCTTCGACGAAGCCGACACAGACTTCAGTGGAGCCGCATCTCCAGCACATGCTGGAACAGATCCTCTTGCTGGTCTTCTCGATTCTCCACTCGGTAGTTACACGACTGGTACAGGTCTTGGTACGGCAGCTGGTGAAGCTGGTACTCCTGCTGAACTCGGTTTCACGATCGAAAAGGCAACTGTAACCGCCAAGACACGTCAACTGAAGGCTGAGTACACGATGGAACTCGCTCAGGATCTGAAGGCAATCCACGGATTGGACGCAGAATCTGAGTTGGCTAACATCCTCTCTTCCGAAATCCTCGCTGAAATCAATCGCGAAGTTATCCGTTCGATCAACAGCACCGCCCGAGTTGGTGGAGCAAACGTTGGTGCAGATGGTCTCTTCGACTTGGTTGCAGACGCCGATGGACGCTGGGCGGTTGAAAAGTTCAAGAGCTTGATCTATCAGTTGGAAGTTGAAGCCAATTCGATTGCTAAGACAACACGTCGCGGAAAGGGTAACTTTGTTATCTGCTCGAGCAACGTTGCTTCTGCTTTGGCTGCCGCTGGTCAACTTGACTATTCTTCTAACATCAGTGCTAACCTCAACGTTGACGACACCGGAAACACGTTTGCTGGTGTTCTTAACGGTCGCATGAAGGTTTACGTCGATCCTTATGCTGGTAACGACTACGCTACTATTGGATATCGCGGAACTAACCCTTACGATGCTGGATTGTTCTACTGCCCATACGTTCCTCTCACGATGGTTCGTGCAGTTGATGAAACGACCTTCCAACCGAAGATCGCTTTCAAGACTCGTTACGGTCTACAAGCCAACCCGTTCTATACCACAGCCGCTGGTATCGGTGCTGCAGGTACAACACAGTCTAACGGAAATCAATACTTCCGTAAGATTCGCGTTGGTAGCATCAATTTGAATGGTTAATCTTACTTAAGATACAATCTTTGAAGGGTCTCCGTTTGGAGGCCCTTCTTTTTTTTATAAATACAAACATGGCGAAACTTACAACAAATTTCAATTTTCTTTCACCGACTGGCTTTCGTCTTACGATCAATAGGAATCGATTTGCGAATGTTGAATATTTCATTACGGGTTTTACGATTCCATCAGTGACTATGGGTGAAGCGGCACAAGGGTTTAGAGGACATACATCCTTTTTGGCTGGAGATGCGATTGGATATGATTCTCTTTCTCTTCGTTTTGCAATTGATGAAGACATGAAGAACTATACCGAAATCTTTGATTGGATGGTCAATAATCGCGAAGTTGGTTTGGATTTTTCAGACATGATTCTCACTGTTCTATCCAATCACAATAACGGAAACAAAGAGTTTCAGTTTCAAGACGCTTTTCCAACTTCTTTAAGTGGTGTTGAATTCACCACACAAGCAACAGATGTAGAATACTTACAAGCCGACGTTTCATTTAGATACAGCGAATTTCGTATTATAAAGTAATAAATAGTTTTATATGATGACACTTGATGAAATCCTTGCGATGTGGAAGAAGGACTCGCAAATCGATACAGTATGTTTAGACGAGGCAAGTAAAGAGAATTCAAAGAATCACGCAAAGTATCTGGAGTTGCATAGTATTATTAAGTTGCAACTCAAAAAGAAGGAGATGGCTCAAAAGGTTTTATTGCGTGATAAATGGTTACACTTCTCCGGAAAACTTCCAAAGGAAAAGATCGACGAATATGGTTGGGCGTATGATCCTTTTGATGGAATGAAGGTGATGAAGTCAGACTTTCACTATTTCTTTGAATCCGATGAGGATCTACAGAAGAGTGAAGAAAGGATTGCCTATCTTAAAACCGTAGAGGAAACTCTGCGAGAGATAGTTGACAACATTAAGTGGAAACACCAATCCATAAAAAATGTTCTTGAATTTCAGAAATTCACGAGCGGTATGTGATGATAAAGGTCTCAAAGGAGAACGAAGCGAAGTTGATCATCGAGTGTGAAGACAGTGGAATACTTCGCGAATTATATGAGTATTACACATTCTATGCGGATGGATATAAATTCATGCCCGCGTATCGTAATAAGTTTTGGGATGGAAAGATACGACTCTTCGATCTTCGAACACAACAACTTCCCTACGGTCTTCTCACTCAAACATTAGACTTCGCAACAGAACGAAGATATGATATCAACGTTGACGAATCCATAAGGTTTTCATGGCCGGAAAAAGATGATCTCAAAAAATACATCGAAGAATCTCATATTTCTATCAACGGCAAGCCTATTAATCCTCGGGATTATCAGTTGGATGCCTTCATCCACGCTGCTCGTCATAAAAGATGTATTCTTCTATCTCCAACAGGATCTGGAAAATCTCTTATCATATATCTTTTGGTGCGTTATTTTCTCGACAATTCCAATAAGGGATTGATATCATTGATCGTTGTTCCGACTACATCTTTAGTAGCTCAGATGTCAAAGGACTTTGCGAACTACTCCGCTCTTGATGATACCTTTGATGCCGAATCGGAGATACATCAAATCTATTCTGGAAAGGAGAAGTTTAACTTTGATGCATCGGTTGTAATTACTACATGGCAAAGCGCAATCAAACTGCCTGCTCAATGGTTCTTTCAGTATGGCATGGTGATAGGTGATGAAGCCCATACATTTAAAGCAAAGAGTTTGACTACGATCATGAATCGTTTGGTCAATGCGGATTATCGGATTGGTACTACCGGAACATTGGACAATGCAATGGTAAATCAGTTAGTTTTAGAGGGTAATTTTGGGCCACAATACAAAGTCACAACCACAAAGGAACTCATCGATTCAGATACTCTGGCACAATTAAGTATCAAATGTTTGGTTCTAAAGTATTCGGATGAGTCACGAAAGATCGTAAAATCTTTCAAATATCAGGATGAGATTGACTACATCGTATCCTACGAGAAGAGAAATAAGTTCATTGTCAATCTTACATGTGATCAAAAGGGTAATTCTCTGGTTCTTTACAATCTCGTACAGAAACACGGTAAACCTCTCTATGAGCTCTTTCAGAATAAGGTAAAGGGTAAGAGAAAGGTGTTCTTTGTATCGGGTGCAGTCAATGCCGAGGAAAGAGAACGCATTCGAGAGATTACTGAGAAAGAAAAGAACGCAATCATAGTCGCATCTGTTGGTACGTTTTCCACAGGTATAAATATAGTTAACTTGAACAACATAGTGTTTGCATCTCCTACAAAGTCTCAAATAAGAGTTCTTCAATCCATAGGTAGAGGATTGAGAAAAACTACCGATGGAAAACCAACTACTGTTTTTGATATAGCTGATGATCTTTCTTGGAAAAGTAAAAAGAACTATACTTTGAATCACGCTATTGAACGCATAAAAATTTATGCAAAGGAAAAGTTTCAAACAAAAACATACGAGGTGCCAATATGAATGTTGAATGGAAGGCAATCTTTGATGCTCTAATGGAAGGAGCAGATGATATAAAGATCTATTCTTATCGATTGAATGATGGAAGTTACATTATGGCTGAGGAATTAGATTATGATCCTTACTTTGATATTCTCTTTCTTGATCTTCCTGTATCGATTCGACATAAAAGAAATGGTATGTTGGCTTTGGAAAAATGGATGTTTCAATCTGAATATGAAGAAGAGAATCTTCCTCCTCAACCCATAGAATTACATTGCAATAAGATCATAGCGAAGACAGAGGCTCCGATCACACTAAAGAGAGATTACCTTAAATTTAATTTCTTGGATAAGTTGCATGGATCATTGGATAGAGATGAGTTTGAATCTATGGTGAATGAAGTAAATTCCTATCATCTTGATAAGAAGGATTCTAGTAGTGATCCTACTATTGATCCTCTCTTGGATATGTATCGAAAGAGATTGAAATACCCCGATCAGAATTGATTCTATTCCTTTTCTTTGTGATACTTTGAGGATTATACACTTTGATCAAAAAGTTGTCAATATAAAAAATTATTTTATTTACATTTTTCCATATTATGTTATATTAGTCTTATATTATGAAAGTAAAAGCCAAGGACAAACCACACTATGTAAACAATAAAGAATTTTCTCAGGCAGTAGTTGACTATGTAAATCGAGTAACTGAAGCAAGAGAAAAGAATAATGATGATCCTAAGATTCCGGAATACATCGGAAGTTGTTTTCTGAAGATCGCAGAAGGACTATCACGCAAACCAAACTTTATTGGTTATACATATCGAGAAGAAATGGTCATGGATGGAGTTGAGAATTGTATCAAAGCCATTATGAATTACGATGTTGAGAAGGCAACACGAACTGGATTGCCCAATGCATTTGCGTATTTCACGCAGATTATTTGGTATGCGTTTCTTCGAAGAATTCAAAAGGAGAAGAAGTATCAAGACATCAAAGAGAAGTATATGGATCACGCAGATGTCGAGAACTTCGCTGATTTTGATAATGCGATCAATGCAGGTAGTATCATAGATCGTGTTCGTTTGAAGGCTCAACAGATTCGTAAAAGAGACGAAGAAGTAAAGGATCTCGCGAAGAAAGAAAAGAAAAAGAAGACTGCAAAGAAGAAGATCTTTCGCAAGTCAGGACTCGAACTTTTCTATTCATAATCTATTCATAATGGATTACGAAGCGTTTGTCTATCTTTGGTTCGATTCTAAGAATCGGATGTTCTATCTTGGGTCTCACAAGGGGCGCGAAGATGATAGTTATACTCACTCATCGTCGATAATGGAGTCGTTTTCTAAAAAGAACATTCCTCCATACATGCGTCGTAAAATACTCGCAAGAGGTTCTTATGATGATATGACAGCTCTCGAAATGTCTTTGCTCAAAAATCGTAAAGAGAAATGTTGGGACAGATACTATAATGGAACTGTTGTTTTCCCACCACCTCCAAGGTTAGGTGAAGACAATCCGAGTTATATTCATGGACGATCCAGTGATCCAGAGTATAAACGAGAGAAAAGTCGAGAGTGGCGTGAAAAGAATCGAGAGTATAATCGAGAGAAAAGTCGAAAGTGGCGTGAAAAGAATCGAGAGTATAATCGAGAGAAACAACGAGAGTATCGTGAAAAAAATCCGGAAAAGACCCGAGAGAGAGTTCTAAAGTGGCAGAAAAACAATCCAGAAAAAGTACGAGAGGCAAAGGAAAGGTATCGTGCCAAAAAGAAACTAGAAAAGTCTTTACAAACTGACTCAAATAGTATAGTATAGATCTTTATGAAAATTGCGATTATTAATGATACGCACTTTGGTGTGCGTAACGGAAGTGACATATTCATGGACTATATGGATAAGTTCTTTACTGATGTATTCTTTCCTTATTGTCAGAAGAATAATATCAAGAGAATTCTTCACATGGGTGATTTCTTCGATCATAGGAAATATATCAACATCAAGGCTCTGAAACGAGTGGATGACTTTTTCACATCTCGACTAGATGAGTATGATATGACGATGGACATCATTCCGGGCAACCACGATGTCTATTACAAGAATACAAATGAGCTCAACTCGTTAGAAGAGATACTCGGTGGAAACGAACGGATTCGAATTCACATGAATCCTGTTGATGTTGAGTTTGATAATCTTTCGATTGGTATGATGCCGTGGATCTCTCACGAGAACTACGATGAGTGTATGGAGTTCATTCAATCTTCGAAGTCACCTATCATTGCTTCTCACCTTGAACTAAACGGATTTAAGATGATGAAAGGTGCGGCAGTTGCATCTCATGGTATGGATCCAAAACTCTTCTCAAGATACGAGATGGTTCT
>Ga0070746_10002607_pt1 | contig 10713 bp, 17 predicted proteins | sample VirMetDEL_Mar_21_FD_77016 | JGI IMG/M metagenome (GOLD analysis project Ga0070746, IMG submission 77016) | Aqueous microbial communities from the Delaware River and Bay under freshwater to marine salinity gradient to study organic matter... | ecosystem: Environmental > Aquatic > Marine >... | reverse complement strand
TGCGCCGAGCCCCCCCCACCCGCCGTCACTCTCAAAAACGAAGGGATGGATCTGCCGGCCGAACAGGTCGAGTCGCTCCTGTCCCGCTGGCGTGACGCCCGCCGCTCCACCGCCGTCGGCTACCTGTCCTCAGCGCTGTCCATCGAGACGCACGGCTTCTCGCCGGCCGACATGACCCTCGTCGACGCCCGACGCTTCCAGGTCGAGGAGGTCGCCCGCCTCACCGGGATCCCCGCCTGGTACATCGGCGCCGACACCGGCTCGTCCATGACCTACTCGAACCTCAACTCGTCCCGCCGCGATCTCATCGACCTCAGCCTGGCACCGTTCGAGACGTCCATCGAGCAGCGGCTCTCGATGGACGACGTCACCCCACGCGGCCATCACGTCGCGTTCAGCTTCACCGACTTCCTCCGCTCGACGCCCATCGAGCGCGCACAACTCTACGACTCGCTCATCCGCAACGGTATCCTCACCGCCGAGGAAGCCCGCGACATGGAACGCCACCAAGGGGGACCGATCTGATGGACCGCATCGTCCGCTTCTCGGCCGACATTACCGCCGCCGACACCGAGCGCCGCACGATCGTCGGGACCGTGGTCCCCTACGGCGTCTCCGGGTCCACGAGCATCGGCCCCGTCGTCTTCCAGCCCGGCAGCCTCCGCGCCTCCGAAGGCGTCAAGCTGCTCCTCGAGCACGACGGCCGCCGGCCCATCGGCCGCGCCACCGGCTTCGTCGACGGCCCCGACCGGCTCGTCGGCTCCTTCAAGATCTCCCAGACGTCCGCCGGCACCGACTCGCTTGTCGAGGCGTCCGACGGCCTTCGCGACGGCCTCTCCGTCGGCGCGAACATCCTCGAGTCGACCGTCGGCGAGCAGGGCGAGCTCATCGTGAGCGCCGCCGAACTCATCGAGGTCTCACTCGTCACGACCCCAGCGTTCACCGAGGCGCTGGTCAGCCAGGTCGCCGCGTCCGGCGACCCGGACCCCGCAACGCCGGACGAAGAGCCGGCAACGTCCGAGGAGGACGCCCCCATGGAAGAGACCGCCACCGAGGTCGCCGCCGCGGCGGTCGACCCCAAGCCCGTCGTCGAGGCCGCCTCGCCGACGATGCCGTACATCACGACCCACAACCGTGGCCTCGACAACATGACCGCCGGCAAGTTCGCCAAGGTCCAGCTCCAGGCCCAGGCCGGCGACCACGACGCGCAGCTGCTCGTCCGTGCCGCCCTCGACGACAACACGACCACGACGGCGGCGGGCCTCATCCCGACCCGCTTCCTCCGCGAGGTCATCGGCGTCATCGACACCTCCCGCCCGTTCATCGACAGCCTCAGCCGCGAGCCGCTGCCCGGTGAGGGGATGGAATTCAAGATCCCGCGCCGCACCGCCCGCGCCTCCGTCGCCGAGCAGGCAGCCGAGGGCGACGAGGTCTCGTCCGACGAGCCGACCTACGACTTCCTCACCGTCCCGGTGAAGACGTTCGCAGGCGGCGAGCGCATCTCCCGCCAGCTCATCGAGCGCTCCGACCCGGCCTTCCTCGACCGTCTCCTTATCGAGATGGCCTCCGAGTACGCCCAGACCGTCGACAAGTTCGCCGGCGACACCGTCGCCGCGTCCGGCGTCGGCACCTCCGACGGGACGACGATCTCGGCCGCCATCGGCCAGGCCATCTCGGATTCCTGGTCCGTGATGCGCTTCGCGCCCAATAACATCCAGGTCGCGCCGACCACGACCGGCTCCTTCGGCTTCGAGGATCTCCTCAAGGCCGTCGACTCGGAGGGTCGGGCCATCTTCTCCGGTACGACGCAGCTCGTGAACCAGCCGGGCAACATCGTCGTCCCGCAGGCTCGCGGCTCGATCTACGGCCTCGACCTGGTCGTCGACGGCAACTTCGGCTCGACCTACAACCCGATGGTCTACCCGTCCGCCGCGGCGACGTTTTACGAGTCGGCCGGCGCCCCGGTTCAGATCTCGGTTCAGGACGTCAGCACCCTCGAGGTCGAGGTCGCCGTGTACGGCTACGTCGGCCTGGCCGTGAAGTACCCGACGGCCTTCCGCGCCCTTACCGTCACGCCGTGACCCGACGGCCGCCGGCCGGTGCCCTAAGCCTCCCCAGGCGGCACCGGCCGGCCGGCCTCACGGCATAGGAGGCCGTCATGGCGCTCATCGACCTCGCAGAGCTCAAGACGGTCCTCGGCGTCGGCAACCTCTATCCAGACGCGCAGCTCCAAGGCGTCGCCGACACCGCCGAAGACGTCGTCCTCTCCATGCTCATCCAGTATCGCAACCTCGTCAACGGCATCCTCGAGGTCGGCGACGGAACCTTCACCGTCCGAACCGTCGACTACCACACCTTCGAGGTCGGCCAGGACGTCACCTTCACCGGCCTCGTCCCCGGTGCTCTCAACGGCCAGGCGACCGTCACCGCTATCGGCTTCGACTCGACGCACCGCACCCTCGGACCCGTACCCTCCGGCCACACCGCCGTGAACACCATCACCGTCTCGAAGGCTCACGGTCAGACGCCGCAGGCCGACCACACCGACCTCATCCCGCCCGCCACCGTCTACGACCAGGACCAGCGGGACGTGTACGACGACATCGAGGAGGTCCGCGAGGCCGCCCTCGCCATCGCCGTCGACGTCTGGCAGTCCCGCGTCGCACCCGGCGGGCAGATCGAGGCCGTCGACTTCACCCCCGGCCCGTACCGTCTCGGCCGCAGCCTCTACACCCGCGTCTCCGGTCTCCTCGGCCGCTGGGTGAACACCGGCAGCCTCGTCGCATGACCACGACCCTCGCGACGACCCGGACGGCCATCGCCACCGCCATCCAAGGCGCCGGCTACAAGGCCCACGCCTACCCGCCGCCGACCGTCATCCCGCCTGCCGTCGTCATCGTCCCCGATCAGCCCTACCTCCGCCTCGAGACCATCGGCAACCCCGGAACCCGCGTCGCCGCCCGCTTCGAGCTCATCGTCTGCGTCGCCGCACTCGACAACCAGGCGCAGCTCGACAACCTCGAGCTCATCGCCATCGACGTCCTCCAGGTCCTCCCGCAAGGCACCGCCGTCGGCGACATCGAACGCCCCACCGTCGAGCAGGTAGGCCCGTCCTCGCTGCTCACGCTTCGCATCCCGATAGAGGTGCGCGCTACCCTTACCGCTACACCGGCCCCCTAGGAGTAGGCCATGTCGACCACGATCACCGGCCACGACGTCACACTCGTCATCGACGGCGACGACTTTCACCCGCAGGTCACCGCGGCGACCGTCACTATCGGCGACTCCCAGGAGACGTTCGACGTGCTCGGCGCCCGCGTCTACAAGACCGTCCGCGACGCGGCAGCCGGCGTCCCCTACGAGATCGACATCACCATGCTCGCCGACTGGGGCGCCGCAGCCGGCCTTTGCCAGTCACTCGCGACCGCAGCCCTCACCGCACCGGACACGTCGCTCGCGTTCACCATGAGCGTCGTAGGCGTCGACGACACCATCCTCGTCACCGGCGACGTCTTCCCGACCGTCCCGCCCATCTCCGGCGCCGGCTTCGAGGTCTCCGAGATTACCTTCACCCTCGTCGGCGACCGCGGCACCCCCGTCGGCTACGCCGCCGCATAGTAGGAGACCCCCATGGCAGTCATCACCGGCTCAGAGTTCGCCCTCTCCATCGACGACAAGGACGGCGTCGTCGTCTCGTACACGCCGCAGGTCACCTCGGTCGAGGTTACCTACAACCCGACGCAGGAAGTGTTCGAGACCCTGTCCGGCCCGGTCTACAAGACGACCGTCCGCGAGTACGAGGTCGCCGTCGAGATGCTCGCCGACTGGGGCGAGACCGGCGGGATCTGCGAAGCGCTCGAGGCCGCGTTCGACACCGACCCTGACGCGCCGCTCGACTTTACCGTAACCGGCACCGTCGGCGCCGTCGTCACGACCGTCACCGGAAAGGTCTTCCCGAAGGTCCCCGCGGCCGGCGGCACCGGAAATGAGGTCACGACCGCGTCCTTCACGCTCGTCGGCGACGTCAACACGGCGCTCACGGTCGCGACCGCATGAGGGCGCAGGTCAGCGTCGAGAACGTCGACGGCGACGTCGAGCACGTCACCATCGCCGTCCCCGACTTCATCCGCTGGGAGAAGACCTACAAGACGAAGACGTCCGACCTCGCGAGCTCTTGGCGGATGGAGGACTGGACGTTCCTCGCCTGGGCGGCCCTCAAGCGCACCGGCGGCACCGACCTCAAGTTCGACGACTGGACCCTGACCGTCGTGGAGGTACGCCTGGAGGACGACGCCCCCCGCCCTACCTAGAGGGCGCCCTCGGCCGTCTCATCGTCGAGCTCGCCCTCGCCACGAACATCCCGCCGGCCGCATGGGCCGCCGAGGATGCGGAGACAATCATGACGGCCATGGACATCCTCGCCAAGAGGGCCGACTAATGGCGAGAGTCGAGCGGCAGGTCTTCCAGGTCGACGGGATCGCCGAGACTCTCGCCCTCATGAAGGGCTGGCCGAAGGAGGCGTCGAAAGAGCTGCGCGCCGAGGTTCAGCTCATGACGAGCCGGCACGCCGCCTACATCGCCGCCAACGCAGCCCGCAACGCCGACCCCCGTGTTCGCGGCCAGGCGCCCACCGTGCGCGCCAAGAAGGACCGGCTCCCGACCGTCCTCATCGGCGGCGCCCGCCAGGTGAAGGTCTCCCGCAAGGGTCCGAACCCGCGGGCCGGCGACGTCCTGTTCGGCACCGAGTTCGGCGCACGCCCCGGCCCTAACGCCTGGCGCTTTCCACCGGCCCGGGACTCCTACTGGCTCTTCAACTCCCTCAAGAACCGGCAGCCGGCCCTAGTATCTGAGTGGCAGCAGGCGGTCCTCAAGGTCGCGAGGAGGTGGGCGCAGTAATGGCGCAACCGTCACGCACACTCGTCCTCACGCTCACCGCGGTCACCGACAAGTTCAAGAAGGGCCTCGGAGACGCCGAGAAGCAGCTCGGCGGCTTCGGCGGCAAACTCGCCGACTTCGCCAAAAAGGGCGCCATCGCGTTCGCCGCCGTTGGCGCCGCGGCCGGCGCTCTGGCCGTCAAGATCGGCAAAGACGCCATCAACGCCGCCTCCGATTTGGCCGAGGAGGTCTCCAAGGCCGGCGTCGTCTTCGGTGAGTCCGCCGACAAAATCAACGCCTGGGCCGACGGCGCGGCCAACGCCTTCGGCCAGTCCAAGCGCCAGGCCACCGCAGCCGCGTCCAACTTCGCCCTGTTCGGGCAGAGCGCCGGGCTCACCGGCGACGAGCTCATGGAGTTCTCGACCGAGTTCGTCGAGCTCGCCTCCGACCTCGCCTCCTTCAATAATACGTCGCCCGAGGACGCCATCGAGGCGCTCGGCGCAGCGCTGCGAGGCGAGGCCGAGCCCATCCGCCGCTACCAGGTGCTCCTCGACGACGCGACACTTCGGCAACGTGCCCTCGAGCTCGGCATCGTCGAGACGACCAAGAACGCCCTTACGCCGCAGCAGCGGGTACTTGCCGCCCAGGCCGAGATTTTCGCCCAGACCGGCGTCGCCCAGGGCGACTACGCCCGCACGTCCGACGGCCTCGCAAACTCCCAGCGGAACCTTGCCGCCAACCTCGAGAACGTCAAGGCCACCCTCGGCGAAGCCCTCCTCCCGGTCGCCGAAGACTTCACCGCTTTCCTCATCGACGCCATCCCCAAGGTTCAGGACTTCGCCCGCGACATGGGCGAGAAGCTCGGACCGGCCATCGAGACGGTCGGCGCCTTCATCAAGAATGACCTGCTCCCGTTCGCCGCCGACGTCTGGCCCCATATCCGCGACTTCGCCCTCTGGGTGAAAGATCTCGTCGTCGGCTTCGCAGACTTCGTCCGCGAGGAGATCGCGCCACGCTTCCTCGAGCTCGTCCGCAACCTCGAGGAGCCCGCCACCGCAGCATGGACCGCCATCAAGGAGTTTGCCGGCGCCGTGTCCGACGCGACGAGCGCCATCAAGGCCGCGAACCCCGAAGGGTCTGTCCTACTCGACTGGCTCTTCAAACTCGAGGAGCTCAAGTGGGACTTCATCCTCGACCGCGTCGAGACCCTCGCCAGCTTCCTCCGCGGCGTCGCTGAGGCCATCGAGCGAATCGCACGCCTCGGCGCGCCTGGCGGCTTCGGCGGCGCCGGTGGCGACTTCGACCTTCCCGAAGGCTTCGTCCCCGGCCAGATTCTCCCAAGCGCGAACGCGACCATCCCGCAGGCCGGCCGACGTCAGACCGGCAACGTCACGATCAACATCAACGGCCCAGTCGACTCCGAAGGCGCAGCCCGCGAGGTCCGCAAGGTGCTCGCCGACTCGTCACGCCGCACCGGCTACGGGCAACTCGCGACGTTCCTATGACCTGGGCGCCGCTCCCCACCGTCACCGTCGCCGGCGTCGACTTCACCGACGACACCGTCGGCTCCGTCACCATCACCCGCGGCCGCGACAACGTCTACGCCGACCCGGCCACCTCCTACGCCCGCATACAACTCGTCGACCTCACCGGAGCCGGCCTCGACCTCGCCATCCTTCGCGATATTACGGTCAAGGTCAAGGACTCCGCCTCGGCCGACGTCACGGTCTTCGGCGGCGAAATCGTCAACGTCTCAGCCGACCTCTACGATCCCGGCATCGGCTCGAACACCGAAGCGGCCGTCTACAGCGTGTTCGCCGTCGGCCCTCTCGCCCGTCTCGCCCGCCGCACCATCCTCGCAGGCGGCCGGCCGGCCGAGACAGACGGCGAACGTGTCGCCGCCGCCGTCTCTGACGGACTTGCGACAGCCTGGGAAGAGGCCGGCGGATCCTGGTCGGCGCAGGACGCGACCGCCACCTGGGCCACGTTCGACCCCGACTACGACCCGGCGCTAATCGACGCAGGCGTCTTTGATATCGCGGCCTTGCCCGCAGCGGACGGCGGCTACTCCGCCCTCGAGGTCGCCACCAACGCCTCGAACTCCGGCGACGGGCTTCTCTATGAAACGCTTGACGGCCGCGTCGGATGGGCCAACGCCAACGCCCGCGGACTCGCCGGCACCCCCATCGTAGTACCTTCCTCGGCCATCATCGCCGCCGGCACCCGCTCGAGCTCGGACGCCGCGGATCTGACCAACCGCGTGACGGTCGAGTACGACGGCGGCGCCGTCACCTCCCAGGACTCCGACTCCTTCCTCACCTACGGCGTCTGGGAGCGCATCATCACAACGCAGCTCGTCGACGTCGGCAACGCCGAAGACCGCGCCGACAACTACGTCGCCCGACACGCCTACCCGACCATCAACCTCGGCACAATCACCATTCGCCTGGACGCCGTCACCGACGACGCCGTCCGAGACGACCTCCTAGAGGTCTACTCCGGCAGCCCCATTTACCTCGAGACCCTCCCGGTCACGATCGGAATGGCCGACCTCACCGGCTTTGTCGAGGGCACGACCATGACCCTCGACCGTTTCCGGGCCGAGCTTCGCCTGAACGTATCCGACGCACTCCTCTCGTCCGGGCCGGTCCGCTGGTCCGGCGTAGCACCGACCATCGCATGGGAAGACGTCTCGGCTACCATCGACTGGGATAACGCCCGCACCATCACCGTCTAGGAGGCCGACGTGCCAGACACCGGCGCACCCTGGAACATCCCCTACGTCGCCGGGACCGACCTTGTCTCGGACTGGCCGGCCGACAGCCTCGCGCTCGCCAACGCCATCGACTCCGGCCTCGACACGGCAGCCGTTTTCGTCGAGGTCAAATCCGCGCTGTTCACCGGCACACAGACCAACTCCACCGCGAGCGGCGCAGACTTCGCCATCACCGACCTGAGCATTACCCACGAGGTCGCGGACGCGAGCAACAAGCTCATCCTGATGGCGACCTGCGGAGTGCTGGCAAACAGCACAGGAACGCTGGAGACCGGCATCGCGTTCCACGACGGGAGCAGCCTCATCGGCATCGGGACTGCTGCCGGCAACCGAACCTCCGTATCAACCGGCGGTCTGGGGAAGGAGTCCGGCGCGGGCAACGGCATCTCGGGCGCTCCGCACGCTTTCACTCTCGTCCACACGCCGGGCACCGGTTCCAAGACGTACACCGTCCGAGCGTTTAACACCTTTTCGTCGACGCAGACGATTTATGTCAATAGGACGCCGACGGACACGGACAATGTTCGCTTCGTCCGTGGTGCGTCCTCGTTCGTTTTGATGGAGGTGAAGGTATGACCGACTACGCCACCGTCCTGACCGCCCTCCATCCCGACGCGCTGTGGGGCATGACCGACGACGACTATGCCACGCTCGTCTGGGACGAGTCGAACACCGCCAAAAAACCGACGAAGGCGAAGCTCGACGCCGAATGGCCCAAGGTCAAGCACGCCCGCGAGAAGGCAGCGATCGAGGCCCAGCGTCGCGCCCGCTACCAGGTCGAGACCGACGGCCTCTACTTCGACGCGATGCGCGAGGACACCCCGAGCCTCGCCGCGTGGCGTGCCGCTGTCGACCAGATCAAGGCCGACCTGCCCTACCCAGAGGAGCCCACCGCATGATGGACTGGATCGACACCGCACACCGGAGTTTTTGGACGTTCATCGAAGCGTTTGTCGGCGTACTGGCCGGGACTTACGCGTTCGCCGTCGAGGGTGCCGCCCTGCTGTCGGCGGTAGCGGCGGGCATCGCCGCCGCGATCGTCCCGATCAAGGAAGGCGCACTCGCCGCACGGCGCCGCCGGCAAGAGCAGCCGCCCGCCTAATGGAGCTCGTCCGCCGCTCCGGGTGGGGCGCCCGGCCGCCAAAGTCGCGGCCGCTGCCGATCCCGACGCCGGTCACCGACTTGTTCCTCCATCATTCCGCAGGAGCAGACGGCGGGCCGGAGACCGTGCGGGCCATCCAACGCTTTCACCAAGAGACCCGCGGCTGGGCCGATATCGCCTACACCTGGCTCTACTCGCCCCGCGACCGTGTCTTTTACGAAGGCCGCGGCCCAGGCATCGCAGGCGGCCACACGCGAAGCCATAACCGAACCTCCCACGCCGTATGTGTTCTCGGCAACTACGACGTGACCAAGCCGCCCGCCCACGTCATCGACGACCTTGCCGACTGGGCACGATGGCATGGCGGCGCGTGGGGACCGTCCCGCTACCGTCCGCACTCCGACGTGAGCTCGACCGCCTGCCCCGGCAAGCACCTCCGCGTAATGCTGCGCGATATCAACCTGTACGCAGAGGCCGACTTCTCGACGTCGCACATAGGGGCGACACGCGCTTGGATAACGCAGCGCGTCGAACCCGACTTCGGCTCCTATCCTGAGTGGGAGCAGGCTGTACGAGAGGCAGACCTATGACCGACGCGGCGATGGCGTTCGCCTACATGGCCCCCATGGTCGGGGTGCTCGCGCTGTTTTGGAACGTCGCCCGGAAGCTCGGCGCTATCGAGACCGAGCTGCGCGAGGTCCGCGACGAGAACCGCAAACTGCGGTCCGACCTGCTCTCGCTCCAGACACTCATGAGCGTCCTCGTTGACTCGAGAAGGGCAAGCGCGTAGGTTTCGACCGCCGGCACCCGCCGGCCAGCCTGGGGAGGCTCACATGATTCAACCGGATCTCTTTACCGGCGAGGAGCTGCGCGACTTCGGCATCGCCGCCGCAGAGCGCGACCGCACCCTCGTCATCCAAGCCGTCGACACGGCCATCACAAAGTTGGCCTCGACTTACATGACCCATGAAGGCGAGCCCCGGACCATCGGCTTTACTGCCGAGCACGTCCGCGGCTACCTCGGCCGCTACGTCCGCGACCTCGAGGACGTCTCCAAGGTCATCGGCGGACGCATGAGAGCCGCAGCCGGCCGCGGCGAAATCTACACCCGTGGCGAGACCGTCACGGCCAAGCGCACCGACGCCCGCGCTCGTCGGATGCTCGTCTGGTATGGGAGGCACCCGTGAACATTGAAGGACTCGTCATCACCATCATCGGCCTCAGCGGCGTCTTCATGCTGCTCGGCGCCATCATGGCAGTCCTCGAGCGCCGTCAGCAGAGGTTCGACGAGCTCGAGGAGTTTCGCCGCACCATCGAGGCCATGCGCCGCATGGAGCAGCAGGACGATTACCGATGAGCGGCTTCGCCGAGTCCTACATCCCCGTCAACTTACGCATCGCCAAGTTCATCGAGCTCTACCCCGAGGGCAGCCTCCGGCCCCTCTGGCCCGACGAGCCGTACCGCGTCCTCGGCGAGGGCGACACCAAGTGGCTCGTCTATGCGGCCTGCGCCTACCGCTACCCCACGGACCCCGCCCCAGGCGTCGGAATGTGCTGGGAACCGGTACCAGGCCGCACCCCCTACACCCGCGGCTCCGAGCTCGCTGTCGCCGAGACCAGCGCCTGGGGAAGGGCGCTCGCGGCCATCGGCATCGCCACCAACAAGTCCATCGCCTCAGCCGAGGAGGTCAGGTCAGCGCAAGAGCGCTCAGAACGCCCTCAGAACGGCGCAAAGGGCAGGGCCGGTAGGACGGCATCCCCCAAGACGAACACGCCGGAGAACGCATCTCAGAGCGCCCAAGGAGCAGACTGGTGACAGACGACCTCGCAGGCGGCTACTGGGAACGTCAAGCCCGCACGCTCCGCGTCGCCTCAAACGGCTGGATCAGAGGCCACTACGTCCCCACCGCCATCCACGGCGTCGCCAACTACGCCCGCCTCGCCGACACCCTCCAGACCCG
>Ga0070746_10002605_pt1 | contig 10718 bp, 11 predicted proteins | sample VirMetDEL_Mar_21_FD_77016 | JGI IMG/M metagenome (GOLD analysis project Ga0070746, IMG submission 77016) | Aqueous microbial communities from the Delaware River and Bay under freshwater to marine salinity gradient to study organic matter... | ecosystem: Environmental > Aquatic > Marine >... | reverse complement strand
GAGATCTTCGTGATGTAGATTTTGTTCGGCGTTGCATTCGTTTCTCTGGATATCTTGGAAACTTCTACAAAGATATTGTAGATAAGTTTGTCGAACCTTTTGATGAGATTTATCAGTTTGCTGCTGATATGGGTGGTGCAGGATTTGTATTCACTGGTGAGAATGATGCAGACATTATGCATAACTCTGTGTCCATCAATCTGAATGTTCTTGAGAAACAACGTAAACTGAATGAAATTACGGAACAAAATAAAACTAAAATCTTTTACTCTGGATCAGCATGTATGTATCCAGAGCACAATCAATTAGACCCTGATAACCCAGACTGTCGTGAAGAATCCGCATATCCAGCAAACCCAGACTCCGAGTACGGATGGGAAAAACTTTTCTCTGAACGACTTTACTTTGCGTACAATCGTAATCATGGCATTCCTGTTAGGGTTGCTAGATATCATAACATATTTGGTCCCGAGGGAACTTGGGACGGTGGAAGAGAGAAGGCACCAGCTGCAATCTGCCGCAAAGTTGCTAAACTCCCGGAGTCGGGGGGATCTATCGAGGTGTGGGGAGATGGTCTACAAACTCGTTCCTTCCTGTTCGTTGATGAATGCATCGAAGCAACTAGAAGATTGATGGATAGTGACTTTATGGGTCCTGTGAACATTGGTTCTGAAGAGATGGTGACTATCAATCAACTTGTAGATATTGCTGCTAGAGTTGCTGGTAAAAAAGTCTCCAAGATTCATATTGATGGACCTCTAGGTGTTCGTGGTCGTAACTCTAACAATGATATCGTCCGTAAAGAACTTGGATGGGATTATTCACAAACTCTTGAGGAAGGAATTTATAAAACATACGTTTGGATCCTTTCTCAACTTGGACAAGAACTTTATTAATAACTATGAATATTGGAATTATAGGAGATGGTGTGGTTGGGAGTGCAATTAATTTTGGATTCCAAAGGCTAGGTCATGATGTTTTTGTTCATGACATCAGATATGAAACATCAATTAAGGATATTTTAAACACCGAAATTTGTTATATTTGTGTTCCAACTCCATCTAATTCAGATGGTAGTTGTGATACAGGCACTGTAGAGAGTGTTATTGATGAATTAATACAACATGAATATAAGGGAGTTGCCTGTATTAAATCAACCGTTGTACCAGGCACTACAGAGAGACTACAGAAAAAATTTAAATCACTAGCTTTTGTTCCAGAATTTTTGAGAGAAAGATGTGCTATCACAGATTTCATGGAGAATCATGAAGTTTGTATTATCGGAACTGATGATAGTGATGTGTTTAAATTAATTCAAGAAAGTCACGGTGATTATCCAAAACAATTTTCGCAATGTACTGCAACTGAGGCAGAGTTTGCAAAATATTTTCATAATGTATATAATGCTAATCAAATTACTTTAGCAAATAGTTTTTATGAAATTTGTTCTGGCATGGGTGTTGATTATAATAAAATGAAAAATACTCTAAAGAATAGAAGTAATATTAACTTTCAATACTTGGAATGCAATAAAAACTTTAGAGGATTTGGTGGAGTATGTCTCCCAAAAGATACAAAAGCAATGGATAATCTAGCAAAAAAATTAAATCTTGATGTTCAATTCTTTGAACATATTTTAACAGAGAATCAAAAGTATAGTAAAACTGTCCCTAATGGTATGAGATTATGAAAAAAATATTAATAACTGGAAGTGAAGGATCATTGATGCAATCAATGATTCCCAAATTACTATCTCAAGGTCATTCAATTGTTGGTGTTGATAACTTGTATAGACATGGTGAAGCTAGCAAACTTGCTGATAAAGAATATCCATTATTGAAAATTGATCTGACCGACAGAAGTAGAACCGAAGATTTGTGTAAAGGATTTGATGTAATTTTCCTTGCGGCCGCAAAAATATACGGTGTGGGAGGATTTAATCATTACTGCGGTGATATTATTGCAGATGATATTGCTATACAAGGTAACATATTACAAAGTTGTGCAAAACATAATGTTAAACATGTTGTTTACATAAGTTCTAGTATGGTTTATGAAACATGTGTGCAGGATGTAAACATTCCTGTAACAGAAGATATGATTGATTCTTGTGAGATGCCAAAGACCGAGTATGGTGTCAGTAAGATGATAGGTGAAAGAATTTGTAAAGCATTCCATAAACAGTATGGTATTGATTATACAATTTGGAGACCATTTAATATCATAACTCCAAGTGAAACAGGCATGAGTGAATTAGGATTTAGTCATGTTTTTGCAGATTATATCAAGAATATTTTAATTGATAAGAAAAATCCATTACCAATCATAGGAAGTGGTGAACAGATTAGATGCTTTACTTGGATTGAAGATGTTGCATCAATAATTGCTGAATATAGTTTTGATGATCGTGCTAAAGGACAGGTATTTAATATTTGTAACGTGGAACCAATTTCAATGAGAACACTTGCACAGAAAATTTATTCTTATACAGATAATGATATAGATTTAACTTTTGAGACAACAAAAAATTTCAAACATGATGTATTAGTTAGGATACCATCAGTGCAAAAGTTTACTGATACATTCAAGAAATATACATATCAACCTGTAGATAAAAGTATTAATATCTGCGTTAAAAATACAATCAATAATCTACCATGAATTTATATGTTTACTTGCAGGGAGGATTGGGGAATCAAATGTTTCAATATGCCGCTGGACTTTCGGCAATGAAAGAATACCCTCAATTTACATCGATGAAACTTGATGCATCTTTCTATGAAGGGCAGGAAGTGAAGGTTGTTAAAAATGGACTCACTGGAAGAAATTTTGACTTAGATGTATTTGGAATTGATACTGAAGTAGAAACAGCTCCTGAAGGAGCTACATTACTTCAAGGATATTATCAAAATATAAAAGAGTTTGCTAATGTTCAAGATACCGTAAGAAATACTTTTCAATTTAAAATTGAATTCAATGAAGATATCATATCAATGGGAAATGATATTTCTTCTAAAGAAATGCCAGTTGCTGTTCATGTTAGAAGAGGTGATTATCTTTACAACCCAAATTGTTTTTCTTTTCACGGCGTTCTGGATAAGGAATATTATGACAGTGCTATGAAAATTATAGAAGAACAATCTGACTTTATTCACTATTACGTATTTTCTGAAGACATTGATTGGTGCAAAGAAAATCTAAGTACTGACTATCAGATTACTTTTGTAGATAAAAAATTTAATGGATATAAAGACACGGGTCATCTCTATTTGATGACTAAGTGTAAAAAACATATTATTGCAAATTCATCTTTTTCTTGGTGGGGAGCATGGTTGGCAAATTCTGAATTTGTAATCGGTCCAAAAAAGTGGAATAAATCCGGAGAATATGCTAATATTATGGAAGATTTAGGTTCTCATTGGATTGTAATTTGACATGAATAGGATTAAAAATTATAGTCAACTTCAGGGTAAAATTTCTAAGTGGATTGAAAAGTACTGTCTAGATAATAGAATTGATTCACTAGTTGTTGGTGTCTCTGGTGGAATTGATTCTGCCGTAGTATCTACTCTTGCAGCTTCAACTGGAATTCCTACCTATGTTGTAGGTATGCCAATCAATCAAATTGCTAGTCAAGAAACTCTTTCCGATGCTCATCTTGAATGGTTAAGACTTAAATTTGAGAATGTAACGGTTCTTAAATTCGATCATTCTAATACTTTTGAAACATTTAAAAGTATCATGGGTGAAAAGTATGGATCTGATAAGATGGCTCTCGCTAATAGCAGATCACGTTTGCGTATGGTTACTCTTTATCAGATATCGGCAACTGTTAATGGAATCGTAGTTGGCACTGGAAACAAAGTTGAGGATTATGGTGTAGGATTCTATACTAAATATGGTGACGGGGGAGTTGATATTGCTCCTATCGCAGATCTTTATAAGACTGAAGTATGGGAACTTGGAAAGTTTTTGGGAATTGATTCAAGAATTATTGAAGCAGAACCTACTGATGGATTATGGGATGATGGTAGGACGGATGAAGATCAACTGGGAGCAACTTATTCTGATTTAGAATATGCCATGGAATATGGAACTGGACTAGGCATAGAAATTTTGAATAAATTTAATAACCAAAACAAACATAAAATGGAACCCATTCCCACATTTACCCTTGATAAGGAGAATTGAAGATGAAAATAGGAATTATTGGTGCAGGAAGATTAGGAATCTGTTTCGCTCTTCTATGCGAACAAGCAGGATATGAAATTCTTGTTTCTGATATACGAGAAGATTATGTAAGTGATCTTAACGATAAAAAAATCTTCACACATGAACCAGAAGTTCAAGAGCTTTTGGCAGCATCAAATAACTTTAAAGCGACAACCAACAATAAACAAGTTATTGATGAATGTGATTTAATTTATACGCTGGTTGCTACACCATCACTTGACGATGGTTCATATGATGTTTCTTCAGTGTGGAATGTTGTAGATAATTTTAAAAATATAACAGAAGAAAAATATTTTGTTATTGGATGCACGACAAATCCTGGAGATTGTGAAAAGTTTCAGGAAAAACTTCCTGATAATGTAAAAGTTTTTTACAATCCAGAGTTTATCGCTCAAGGAAGCATTGTTAAAGATTTGCGTGAAGCAGACATGGTTCTTCTTGGCGTCAATCAAAATCTTTATAATGATACTATTGTTGATGAAATTAAAAATTTATACCAGAAAATTCAAACGACACAGTGTAGTGTTCACACAATGTCAACCAAATCTGCAGAGGTTGTGAAAATTGCAATTAATTGCTTCCTTACAACCAAAATCAGTTTTGCCAATATGCTTGGAGATGTTTTAAATGCAGCTGGTTGTGAAGATGAAGTGCAGTCGGTACTATCTGCTATAGGAACAGATAAAAGAATCGGGCACAAATACTTGAATTGGGGTGTTGGATATGGCGGTCCTTGCTTGCCTAGAGATAATAGGGCTTTTGCTTCTTTCTGCGAAAGTGTAGGAGTTAAATATAATCTTGGAAAAGTAATCGACGGATTTAATAAAGAACACTCAAAGAATATTGTAGACTATTGGCAAAATAAAAACACTGAAAATCTTCCATTCTTTTTCGAATACATTGCCTATAAGAAAGGAACGGATATAGTTGTAGAGAGTCAGCAGTATCAACTATGCATAGATTTACTTGATAATGGGCATAAAGTTTATGTTCAAGATGACGAGAGAGTTACAGTTCAAGTAATTGATTCTCTTAACAACAAGTATGGTGATAGAGTTAAATTTGTAAAATCAAAGGATGATATTTCAGAAAATGTTTTTGTTGTAGATATATGATTACTTTTTCTCAATTGGGCAAATATGGAAGGTTGGGAAACCAACTATTTCAATATGCTGCTCTTAAAGGATTGTCCGTAAAAAATGGATATGATATAGGGATGATGGAGAACATGTCATCATCCTCATGGCACGGACAAAAATGTTTATTATCTAATTTCAACTTAAATTATCCTTTAGTAAATTCTTCTGGAAGAGTATATACTCAACCAGGAGACTCTCAATCTTTTGATAAAAATTTTTTTGATTTGGAAGATGGAGTAGACATTTTAGGATTTTTTCAAAATTTAAATTACTTTCATTTTTGTGAACATCAAATCAAAGAAGATCTTAAGATTAATCATGAAGTTCAAAAAAAATGTGACGAATATTTGAAAAGATTTAATGGAACTGTAGTTTCCGTTCATGTAAGAAGAGGTGACAATATTGAATATAACCAGTCATCTCAGGATGTAATTAACACATACATCGAAAAATCTGTTGGTTATTTTAATGATGAAGTAAACTTCTTAATTTTTACTGGCGGTTCTAGATTATCTGGTGAAGATAACAGTGATGATGTTGACTATTTAAAAAATACCTATCATGGTGATAATGTTTTTTATAGTGAAACTAATGATGCAATGATGGACTTTTGTTTAATGACAAAATGTAGTCATAATATCATATCTCATGACAGTACGTTTAGTTGGTGGGCTGCATATTTAAATGACAGTCCAGATAAAAAAGTTATTTGTCCAAAATATCACAGAAGTTTAAATCAGGAATTGGAGTATGATGATTTTTATCCAGATGATTGGATAAAAATTTAATCACTGTATTGGAGAAAAAGCAATGCTCGAAGACATTAAAATACCAGACAATATAACGGATATCTTTATTGATATTGGATTGTCACATAACATGCCATTCTCCATGGAATGGTTGAATACCAACAGTGACATCTTTGTTATTGGCATAGAACCAAATAGAAATAACTTTGCTTCATGTCAGAATCATTTAAGCAGGTCTTCGCATAAAGAAAGATGTCATTTAATTCAAGCTGCTGTCAGTGATGTTGATAGTCCAACCAAAGATACTTTTTATGCATTAACCGTGGACTCTGGAACTTCTTCTTTACATAAACCTAAAGGAAGATTTTCTAATAATATTGAAAGTACATATGAGGTTGATGTAATATCTTTGTCTTATCTTCTCGATAATATTTCATACAAAGTTATAAAACATTTAAAGACAGATACTCAGGGAAATGATTTAAGTGTTATTAAAAGTTTGCGTTCACATTTGAAAAATGTAATGGACATTTATTCTGAATATGATGAAAGTGAAGATTATGAAACGGCAAACAGTGGAGAAGAATTGGAAAGATTTCTTTTAGATAATAATTTTGAAAGATACGAATACATCTACGGAAATAGACAAAGACCAGAAAAAATAACAGATGTTAGGTATGCAAACTTAAACTTTCCTAGACAAACAATAAAAACTTTAAACTCAAGTATTTAAATCAAATCATGATTTTTTTATCTACTACTTCTGACGGACTTCATACGGCTGGATTGGGATCAATAACTCAGTGGCATCTTTTACTTTTTTGTATTGCAAAGGAATTAGATGTAAATGTCTCAATAGATCCATATCATAGGATTGGGCATAACTATTCTTCGGCAAGTGATTGGGATGAAACATTTACTAAATTCTTTAATTTTCCTTATACTCAAAAATTTGATGCCGATATAAATTTTGATGGTTCGTATGATGAGTTACAGGAAGGGTTAATCTCAATTCAAAAAGAATATGGGAATACTGAGAAAGTAGCAGTTCATATTTCTCATGAAACCATTAAAAGTATAATGGTATCCAATCCAAATTTAATTTCCATATTTTGTGAGAAAAGATATCTTGACGAAATAAAAAATAATTTTAGCATTGAAGATACATATTTTTCTTCAGAGTATCTTAATATCTCCTTTCATATAAGAGTAGAAAATCCAAAGGATACTGATCATGCGTATTACTTGAGAGAAACTGTATACGACTTAAACAAAGAATTTAATCGACATAAAAATATCGTCAAATACATTAAAGACAATAACCCAGATAAAAAAATTCATCTACATATACATTCACAAGGTAGTATAGATGAATATAATAATTTCTATCAGTTCTGTGATGAAAACTTTAAACTGTCTTTGCATCTAGATGATAATCCAATTAAAGACATATATCATATGTCCATTGCAGATTATTTGATTATGGCAAATAGTTCTTACAGTTGGATGTGTCATTTATTGAATTCCAATACAACTTTTGCCAGAAATAATTTTTGGCAACCAATGAATTCTAAGGTAAAATACTTAGATTATAACTATAATGTAATTGAAAATTGATTAGAAAATGATAGAACATAACTACACAAAAGATTTTGATACTCTTAAATTAAAGTTGGAGAAAGGTGAAAATTTTGCCTTCCTAAGATTTTCTGATGGGGAGGGATTCATTCTTTATAATCAATATCTTGAACTTGGCAGTCAAGGATACAATCTTAATGGTGCTAGAGGATATGCATATTATGGAAAGGAAGAATATAAGGTGTTCGATCCAGAAAAACATTCTTTTTATCGTGATAAACTCATAGAGTCTTTAGAATATTGTGCGGATAATTATTATAAAGGAATTCCCATGAAAGAATCCTGTCCGGCATTTGATGGCATCTTTGATGAGATTGTTGAAAATGCTGGAGGAGATAGTGAGTATCTTTCTTTTGCAAATCTATGGAACAATGCTAACTATCCAAGGTTTATAGAAGAATTTGTTCCTCTCTTAAAAAATAGGAAAGTAATTTTCGTATGCAATGAAGCATCGAAGTTTGAAGATCTTCCATTTGAAGTTATCAAACATTTTTCTATTGGATCTAATGCTATGATTGAAAATTATGATATAATTGAAGAGATTAAAGAATATATCAGTCAGAACAATATTAGGAATCATGTATTCTTATGTGCTTCTGCTAGTCTGTCAAATCTAATTATTCATCAATGCTTTGAAGAAAACAATAACAATACCTTCATAGATATTGGAAGTACTCTCAATCCTTTGATGGGGTTGGAGGGTTGGACTGGCACAAGAACTTATCTTAATCAATATTGGAATCCAACTGGTGATAAATCTCAACTTGAAATGGTAGATGTATGGACTTGAAACTAATCAAAAATGATTTTAAATATTATTTCTTTATTAAAAGTTTAAGATATCATCCAAAAAATATTTCTGGATTTGTTGATACTAAAGTTCCATCAGATGAAGAGCAGGTACTATACATGTCTAAGCATGGAGATTGTTACTTTATTTGTTTAGACGGCGATAATCCTGTTGGATTTATTGGTGATGTGAATAATGACATAAGATTTGCAGTATCTCCTGAGCACAAGGGAAAGGGTATTGGTAAATTCATGCTAAATAAATATGCTAATATTAATCCACACGCAAGTGCAAAAGTATTTCATAATAATATTATAAGTCTTAGAGCATTTACTTCTTGTGGATTTATTGTGGATAGTGTCGATGATAAGTACTATCATCTTTGTAGAAGAGAAGGTGGTAACTATAAAATCAAACATAATCCATATGAAATTGTGACAATGTTTGAGGAGTCTATTGCAGATTATACTGGTGCTCCATATGCACTCTCTATTGATAGTTGTACAAATGCATTATTTCTTGCCTGCAAATATCATAATGTTAAAGATGTAATTATTCCTTCTAAGACATATCTCTCTGTTCCTCAGTCTATCATGCAGGCTGGTGGTAATGTAATTTTTGATGAAAGTGAGAACGATTGGAGTGGCATCTATCAACTAAAACCATATCCAATCTATGATTCTGCGAAGAGATTAACTTCTAATATGTATGTTCCTGGTACATACATGTGTCTTTCTTTTCATATTAAAAAGACATTGAAGATTGGTAAGGGTGGTATGGTTCTTACAGATGACAAAGATTTTGTTGATTGGTTTAGAAGATCGAGGTATGAAGGTAGAGGGTGGAAAACATTCTATAAAGACGATAATATCAGAACAATGGGATGGAACATGTATATGACTCCCCAAGAAGCGGCACATGGATTATGTCTACTTCAGAATTATCCTCTTCATGTTCCAGATCAAATGGAAGAAAACGGATACTTGGACTTACGTAAATTTGATTTGTTTTCTGGGTGTGAAAGTATATGAAATTTATAGTTACTGGTGGAAGAGGATTCATTGGAAGTCACTTCGTAGAAAAGTGTTTAAATGATGGACACAAAGTTGTTGACATTGATTTAATGACTTATGCTGCAAATGAAAGTCTCCCTTGGGATAATCATAAGAACTATAAACACATGAAGGAGGATATTTGTAAACTTTCTCATTTGCCATCTGGAGATATCCTTGTAAATTTTGCAGCAGAAAGTCATGTTGATAATTCAATTGTTCAACCTGATATTTTTATTAAGACAAATGTATGTGGGTTACAAAATCTATTAAATTTGGTAAGAGGAAAAACTTATAATAGACCTTTATTTGTTCACATCAGCACTGATGAAGTTTATGGTGATATTATTGATGGATCTTTTAATGAAGAAAGTAAGTTAAGTCCTTCAAATCCTTACTCAGCATCTAAGGCAGCTGCTGAAATGCTGGTTATATCATACTCAAGAACATATGGAATTGATTATCAAATTTGTAGGAGTTCTAATAATTATGGAGAAAGACAATATCCAGAAAAACTTATCCCAAAAATTATTGAATGTCTGAATGATGATAAACCAATTCCAATTCATGGTGATGGTTCATATATAAGAGACTGGACATATGTAAAAGACAATATTGATGGGGTATATAAAGTTTGTTTATCAAATAAATTAAATCAAACTTGGAATATATCATCTAATGTTTGTTTAACAAATCTTGATATTGTTAATAAGGTTTCTGAATGGATGAACACTTCTCCAAAAATTAATTTCATTCCTAATAGACATGGACAAGATGTAAGGTATTCAATTGATGCTACTAAAATAGTTAATAAATTGAATTGGGATCCTAAACACAAAACTTTATATAATTTTTTATGAAGATAATTAATCTTGGTGGGGTGGGTGGTTGTAGAATAACTGATTGTATCAATAAATTAAAACTTAGAAATGAAGCATTTCCATTTGATTGGAATAATACAAATCAATCTTTTCCAATCAATTGTATAATTAAAGGTCATGATGCTTTTTTTTCTTTTGAGGATCAATATGTTATATCCTCTACTCATTTAATTTCACCACACAATAATGCATTTACCTGTCATGATTTCAACAATGACTGGCAAGATAAAAAGCAG
>Ga0070746_10002602_pt1 | contig 10722 bp, 22 predicted proteins | sample VirMetDEL_Mar_21_FD_77016 | JGI IMG/M metagenome (GOLD analysis project Ga0070746, IMG submission 77016) | Aqueous microbial communities from the Delaware River and Bay under freshwater to marine salinity gradient to study organic matter... | ecosystem: Environmental > Aquatic > Marine >... | reverse complement strand
GAGCTTGGTCCTATGATCCGTAGTCTGTTTCTACCGGAAGAAGGCGAGGAGTGGGCGGCTATAGATTTCTCGCAACAGGAACCGCGGATCTTGGTCCATTACGCCCACGTTCTGGGTAACTCAAAGGGGCGGGTTCCATTCAAAGGTACAGAGGAATTTGTAGATGCTTATAGACACGATCCTGATATGGATTTTCATACGATGGTTGCAGAAATGGCGGACATCCCGCGCAAACAGGCGAAGACGATTAACCTTGGCATGATGTACGGCATGGGCGTGAACAAACTATCTGATCAGCTTGGCATTGAAACAGATGAAGCCAAAGATCTGGTCAAGCAGTACCACGGGCGCGTCCCCTTTGTTAAAGGTCTGATGACCGGCGTACAAAACCATCTAAACGACCGCAAATCCAAAGGCTCTGTGCGCTCTATATTAGGCCGTAAGTGCCGCTTTGATCTGTGGGAGCCTGATACCTTTGCCATGAACAAGGCGTTGCCGTACCACCAAGCCGTGCAAGAGTACGGTCCCACCACCCGGCTGAAGCGGGCATACACCTACAAAGCGCTGAACAGGCTTATTCAGGCGTCTGCCGCAGACATGACAAAGCAGGCTATGGTGAAAATTTATGAACAAGGGCGCATTCCGCTTATACAAATTCACGACGAAATAGCCATGTCTGTGAAAAATCGTGAAGATGCGGAAAGTATTGCCAACATCATGGAAAATGCTGTACCGTTAGAGATCCCTAGCAAGTGCGATGTCGAAATCGGCCCTAGTTGGGGTGAAGCCAAATAGGCTTATTCATGATGATCCTCCCTTAACTAGGCCCCTGTAACACCCAACAGGGGCCATTTTTTATTGTATTTTAGTATGTTGTCCTATATATTCGCTTACAGAAGGAGCTAAATATGGACATTACCAAGTGGAAATCCGTTCTTGTGCCGATTGAGGTGTATGAACAGATCAAAACTCTTGCAAAACGTGAAGGCCGAACCATAAGTGGTCAGCTTCGCATCATGTGGGACGTTTACAAAAAGACTATATAACCCGACAACATGTAGATTTTTGTTGACCTATTTTTTTATAGGTGGTATGGGATAACTCTTACATAGTAACGGGAGAAATAAATGGATATTTCAAGAAGCTTAATTCAAACCATAGGCAGTGTGCTTGAGGATACTGAAGCCCACGGTATGTCGCCTACCAATTCTATGAAACGCCTCGCGGCCTACGGCCTTCTGTTGGAAGCTAAACTGGATGAGATGGAAGAGAGCGAAGAGCTTGATATCATCTTCACTCCAGAAGGCGAAGACGAAAACGGTAGCCAATGCATCGTGTGTCATGACCCGCTGGTTGGCAAGCAACGCAAGTTCTGCTCGACTAGCTGTTCCAAAGCGGACTGGCGGGCTAATAATAAAACCCGCATCCGTAACTATCAGCGCAAGTGGTATCGCAAGAATAAAAGTAAATTGCGCGTGGTAAAATGAAAACTTGCCCGGAATGCGGTGGGCTGGGACAATGTGAATATGAGGTAGCTGTCCCGGCCCCAATGTCGTGGCGCGGCGGATGGCTTGAAGACCAGTTAATGGAGTGCGAGTTATGCGGCGGCGTAGGAGAGATTGAGGATGAAGACGATGGGAGCACCGGGGAAGATAGCTGAGTTGTTACGCAATAACCAGTGCCCGCGGTGCCACACCGCCTTACCACCAGTCGAAGTGCACGGCCATGTCCAATGCGCCGTGTGTAAACTTTACATCAATGAATGTTGTCAGGGAGAGCAATGTGATTTGCCCGAAGTGTCAGTCAAAGAGCAAGGTCTATAATAGTAGGCCCAAGGGGGATACAATACGGCGCAACCGTAAATGCCTAACGTGTGGACATAAATATAACACACTTGAAATACTGGAGAGCAAGGTCAACGAACCGCGGCCCACGGCCCCTAAACCATCTGTGGTTAAATATAGGAAGCCGAAACAAAAACCGCGGTTCGCGGATCTGGATTTCGACAGCATGACAGACGATGAGCTAGAGGCGGCTATCTACGAAGGTAGACTTTGATGCGGCCTATTTACGAAAGCTCCGCAGATATTGAAAACGAGAAAGCTTGCGCGGAATATATACAAAAAAGAAATTCTGATTGTGCTTTGTATAAACTGCCGAAGCTTTCTTGTTTCGATTATGTCGTTTGTTCTAACGACGCGCTGACTTGTTTCATAGAAATAAAGTGCAGGAACAACCCAAAACAAAAATATAAAACTTATATGATTTCCAAAAGGAAAGTTGATTTAGCTATATGTCTTTATCAACTTGTTAAAATACCAACAGTGCTCTTTGTGCGTTGGTCTGACGCTTGTGGAATGCTTAACATAAGCACGGCCAAAGGCATAATTTCAACAGGTGGGCGGAAAGACAGGGGAGATCCTAAAGACATAGAAAAAGTAGTTCACTTCAATGTAGGCTTGTTTTCATAAAAACAAGTGATCCATGCAGTGGTTCCACGACTTTAGTTCTACATCATCTCTATCAAACTTTTGGGGCAGAAACCTTTTGGTTAACTGCCCCTTTAAACATTCTACTGGTTTGAACAAAACCCGTTCCCGGTCTATCGCCACAAACGCTATCAAATCGCAGTGGTCCTTAGTCAGCGGCTTTTTGTTTCCCCCGTATGCTAGAGAGAACTGATACCCGGTCTTGCCGTGGTTTCTTTTAAACTGACTGGATTTTACTTGGATCCGAATGAGACCGTGCTCGGTCTGCGCTACGATGTCAGTAGTATCCATGTGCACGATCTCGCAGGCCACATCCATCTTCATGAGACGGACCATACAGACTAACTCCCCAATTTTGCCTGCATTGACTGCTTTGTACATCTTTTAAAACTTTACACATAATTATTTGCATTAAAACATCTTTTTTGCTCACTTTAACCTTGCATTTCCCATACAATCGTATATAAAGAGCCTTGTAGAGCCCCCAAGCTTTACAGTTCCCGTAGTGAGACCCCCAGAGCTTTGCAGGTTTAGCTCTGGGGGTTTTCTTATTGACAACATATTGTCATTGATGTATATAGGACAAATCTTATCTAACTACGGGAGGTTGATATGGCAGAGTATTTACCAGTCGAGGGCTGTGAAGAGTGCGAATTCTTCGGCACGGCCTGTCCTGAGTGCATTATGTATGGGGAGACATCAGTGAATAAATCGGATATGATAAATGATAAGGCCCGGGAAATGGACTGGGAAACGGCATTGAGGCTGGTCAATACAGCCGTCGATCTCCACGCTTCACGGACCGCGGCCCACGGACAATTCAGCCCGGAAGCGGTAGAAAAGTCCGCTGAAATTCAAGCCGCTTGGATAAGGATACAGCGCGGATGAAAAGCATAGAAGAACAATTCGATTATGCAGGCAACTGCATGAACGAGCTTCTGGATCAGCTTAACGAAGACGAAGACCTTAACGCTGGTGCCGTGCTAGGCGGTGCGCTGACCGCGCTTGTGTTTCGTATCATCGTGTCTTCGCCCGACTCATCAACAGCCATCGGCATGATTACAACAGCTATGGCCAGCGGTGCGCGGATCGCGGCTGAATATGAAGAGTTTGAAGAAGAGCTAAACGATGACGGCGTCCGTCATTGACTTCTTTTTATTTAACCTGTATATGGGATAACTCGTATACTTAACTATGGAGGACTAAATGGCTAGACCTAAGAACTATGAAAATATGACGCATGAAGAGCGTATGGAGTTTCATGCCAAGCAACGTGAGCAAGAGGCCATGGTGCGCGAGGCTCTGTTGTTTCAGTTAAAGGATAAGTATCCGTCCATGCTGGAGGCTGTAGACGAATTGTCAAAAGCCGCCGACAGGATTGGCGATAGCCTGCAATGGGAAGGCCCGCAGTTCATTAGCGTTGATGATATGCACAAGCTTATCGACAGTAAAAATACTGTGCGTAACCTCTTCCACCTTGATGTCGAGGAGAACGGCTGATGAGCAATTGGACAAAAAAATCTAACGCGCCGCATCCGGTCACACGAATGTATCACGGGTGTGAAGAAACGTGGCGTATAGGGAAAGGTATTACTAAAGTTGAAATTGCAATCAACAAACTTAGCGATGTACCTAAAATTGAGTTCAATGAGTTCTTTGACTCTATCCCCAATCTGTTACGCACACCAAATAACGTCAGCACAAGACTACGCGCTGACTGTCGAAAAATGTTTGACATATCTGGAGATGTCTACACTAGCGGTGGGGGTAGCGATTATTGGACTACCGATACATACAGTAAGCACGTCTTAAATGTTGGATTTCCATCTTATGGATGGAAGCGGCGTCTAGTTTATGTCAAGCCTCTTGGCGCAAAGATCCTGTTGAATTATCTGAAACACGTCGGAACGCACTGGTATTTCGACGGCAGCAGAGATTTGTCTGTCATCAGACAACACGCTAAAGCTGCGGATCATTTGATAAAAGAGGCCGCGTAATGGCTGTACCCAGCCGAGAAACCCTAGTGCGTGACCTTCGTGTGTTGGAGGTCACGCCTAAATATGACAGACTTGGACGTGTGATACGTCACAACCGTCATCGTAAATCGGAGAGATTTGCCAATGAAAAAACCAGAAATAGTCGAGACACCAGACGGTAGTATAACAGCCGCCGGGTGCTACCTGCTCTGTATGTATTGGGCCGCGGAAGACGAATTTGAAGGAAGAGCCGAGGACGCCGCATATTGGAAAGACCTTGGCGAAACATTCCGCAAAACACTAAAATACAGCCTTTGTGGCTGGGCCCGTCACCCGCGGATCTGGGATCGGTTACGCAAAGAAAAGTGGAAACTGATACCTTGGGAAGAACGCATGAACCACATTCCGAGGGGACAGTTCTGAAAAACAAAAAGGGCGGCACATGGCCGCCCTAATATTTACTTTGGTTTTTTCCCAGTCATTGTTTAGCCTCTTCTAGATATCCAAGTAACTCATCAAAAGAGTTGTCTGCATATTCCAGATTGTTGAGGGCTTCTTGGATGAGCTCACCCCGTTCTGAATACTGAAGGTTCTCCGGCATATTCTCATACGCCTCTGACTCTTCCTGAGTCACCTCTTCAATCATGACCCGAGCCCCTTCAACTATAGACCGAGCCTCTTCGATCAAAGCCGTAGCTTCATCAATGCGTTTACGCTTATCGTTATTCATAACAATACTCCCGTAGTAGTTAACGATTTCAAACAGCGAAGGCAAAAACACTTTTTTAGCCTTATGTAAGAGTCTATCATATTATCCCATACTTGTATAGGGGGGTGCGACACTATGTCGCAGTTAACTATAATTAGGTTAAGTAGCTTGGTAAAACTTTTAAAAATTTCTGCTTGACATGTATGGGATAGTATGCTATAGTATAAGAACAATAAGAAGTGGGCAAACCCACCAGCGCTATTTCTAAACGTGAACTGTAAAGGAGGGTCTCATGTCAGAGACAACCAAAGACTGGGTGTTGCCCAACGGCTTCACCTTCATTGCTTCAACCGCCGGACACTACGGCTCGTGGGCCAAGGCCCTTGATCCGGTGACCGCGGCCCGCAAAGCGGCCAGAGGGGAAAAACATTTCGTCTCCGTCTGGTACGGCCCGGACGAAACAACCCATGTAACCGATATGGGTGGATTGTCCTACGCCTCAGAAAGCGCGGATAAAATGGTGCCAGTCGGCTTCTTTGAGGTCGGTAAAAACAGCATCAAACCGTCGAAAGACGATAGGTGTACACACCTTGAGTTCGTCGAAACGTGGTTGCGTTACTTCAATAGGTCGAACCAAGACTGGTTGAAACAGCAATAAAAACAATAGCTTACGAGGCGCGGACCACGGTTCGCGCTTCTTTTTTGTCCGTGGTTACGTTAATTCGCGTTTCTACTATATAGGGAGAAATTTGAAAAAAAATATTTTTTGTTAAAATAGGTGTAACCAGTGTAACCGTGTAACTTTGTATGTAACATCCTATAAAACAAAAGAAAAAAGGTTACACTTCTAGGTTACACTATGAAATACAAGGTGTAACCTTTTGTTAAATCCAAAATCGGCCTTAATGCGATCTGAGCGCGTTTTTTATAAAAAATATTTTTGACCCTATATAGGTAGTTCCTGTATAAAATATGGGACGTGACCTTATTAACGGTGAAATCCTATGTCAGCAAAAGCGGCTTCTAAAGTAACAGGTAAACCACGGGACCGGAGAGGCAGACCGCCTGCCACGGTCGAACAGCCCCTAACCCGGAAGCAAGAACTTTTTGTCCGTGAGCTTGTCAGCAAAGACGGGCAGATAACTTTGAGGGAAGCGGCAATCAATGCAGGATATTCTGCTAGCTCTGCTCACACTCGGGCTTATGAGTTGACCAACCCACATATCTCGCCGCACGTCGTTGCCGCTATACAAGCCTATCGCCGGGAACTGGATGAAAAGTACGGCGTCACATATCAGCGTCATTTACGGGATTTGCAAAACATCCGGGATATCGCCTTGCAAAACGGCGCGTATAGCGCGGCTGTTCAAGCTGAGTATCGCCGGGGACAAGCGCAGGGGGACATATATGTCAACAAGTCAGAAATCCGTCACGGCTCTATTGATAGCATGAGCAAAGAAGACGTTCTGAAAGCGCTAGAGGAAATAAAACAAAGCTATGCCCCGGTCACAATCAACATCACTCCCGAAGAAAAAGACAACCCTGACAATCGCGACAAAGCGCGAGGCAGGCTTTTACAAGCAAGTGAAAGAAGCGGCCCAGAGGTCGAGCCGGAAACTATTACTGACCCGGATTGAAAATTATGTGGGAGCCGGGATACCTGATCTTCTTATCTGTGATGAGCGGGGTAATTTTCATTTTATTGAGCTTAAATATCTGACAGGCAATGCCGTCACACTACAGCCGTCACAAGTGGCGTGGTTAACTCGGCACCATCATAGTAGTAGTTGGATATTGATTAAGCGTCAGACTAAACCCACCGAGCCAGCCGAGTGCCTGCTGTATCCAGCTAGTGCGGCAGTTGATTTAAAAATGGACGGCATCACGAAAGTCGAACCCTTGTTCAGATGCGAACAGCCGTTTCACTGGGACACTATCTTTGAATTGACATGTCCTACATAATCGCATATAGGTAAATGATCGTTAATCAGCTACGGGAGTTAAAAACGATGTTGGAATTATCCGATTATGAAAAAGGCTTTTTGACCGCGCATTTTGAAGCGCAATTGCGTTTTGAAGATTACCGATGTCGGGGCAATGCGTGGTATGAAAACTTGCAGGATGATAGAGAATGGATCGGTGTCCAAATTGGGGACCGGATGTTCGATATCTGTATCTTTGCGGTAGATAGCGACGAACCCGTCAATTATCCGGACGATCTGGTGGCTGTTGTTTATGAGTGCGTTAAAACGGCGGACGACAATTGGACCACCGAAACGAATAAATCATGGTTTTTGAAAGAGGGTCCGAGCAATGCCTAGAAAAAAGCGCATCCACATTAATCAGCACGTCATTCGGGCCAATAAAAAGAATGGCGAAGCGAACCCGCCCATTACTGTTAAATGCGGCCGGGAAAATCATTATACATATGCGGCAGAAATCGACGGCCTGTCCCGCGTTGTATATTCGCCAGACAAGCCCCTATCTTGTGGGGCCAAGGTCTGGATCGAAACCCAAGCCCCGGTGTGGATCCACACTGGCCAAACCATCAACTAACGTAGGGGATCTAATGTTTATACTTTCGATTATTGGACGATTGCTTTATGGCCCGGACTGGGAAAAGCACACACAAAAGCGAACCCGGTATGTAAAGCGCCGCCGACGATAACAGAACAGCCCCGCCCCACCCGGCGGGGTTTTCTTTTGCCCGGTGATAGAAATTTTAAAAAATACTATTGCATTGTACGGGCTTTTATGAGACAACCCTCATAGGCCATATTTAACGGGGCGTCGGCCAGCCCCATAATTACGGGAAAAATGAAAATGACACATACAATTGAAAACGGCAAAAACACTCTGACACGTCTTTTGGAAAAGGTCCGCGACGATGCGGCCCGGAAAGAAGATTATATCGCACCGACGCATGATTTGCAGAAAACCACTGATCATCAGGGCAACCCGCAAATCGTAGTTGAACAGCGGGGCGGGGTTCCGACAAAGCTTTTTAATGTTAACGATGTGGCTTTTGGTCAAATTGCTGGCCATGCCGGGATTGACGTTAGAACCGCCCGGCGGTTGCAGTCTGGCTATTCTGCCGAATTCGACGGCCTGATTAACGCTATCTGGCAGAAAGAACCTGCCGTCCGGATGTTACGCACCCATGCCGGGCTGGCCTTGACCGACGGCGGCGTCGGCACGTTGCGGGCTTTTGTTTCTGACAAGTTTAAAACTTTTGACCATGTCAATTTGTTGCAGTCGGCCTTGCCGCAATTGATGGATAGCGACGCCCGGTTTCAGGTTGTTAATGCCGAGGTAACCGACAAGCGCCTTTATTTGCGCCTGAAATCACTGGTGCATACTGGCGACGGCGCGGCCGTTGGCGACACTATGGCCAATGGCATTGGCTTGCAGAATAGTGAAGTTGGCGCGGGTTCGGTTTCGGTTTATCAAATCGCTTGGACATTGGCTTGCCTTAATGGGATGCAAACCCAAAATAAAACCCGGTCCAGCCATATCACTAGCGGCCGTGATGCCGACGATTGGGGCTTGCTATCGGATCAGGCAAAAGATGCCGATAACCGGGCGCTGGAATTAAAAATCCGGGACCTTGTCGGGGTTTATTCCAGCCGTGATGCATTCGACGACGTGTTGCAGAAAATGCGCGACGCGGCGGCCGACGTTATCGACGGCGAAGCAATCGACAAAACCGACGTTGTGGCTAATCTTGGCGCGGTTATGAAGTTGACCAAAAAAGAGACCGACGACGTTTTAAACGGGCTTTTGGATACTATTGGCCAGTCCGGATATGAGCGGGAAAAGCCCCTATCCCGGGCCACCCTCATTAATGCCGTGACGGCCGTATCTCACAAGGCCGACGCCGACGACGTCGATATGTGGCAACAGCGCGGCGGTCAATTGCTGGACATGCGCCCGGCCGACTGGCGTCGCGTCGCGGTGGCCGCATAATCGCCCCGCATATATAACAACCGGCCCCGCCCTAATCGGCGGGGCTTTTTTTGTTGGGGCTTGCCATGAATAAGACAATATGCGATAAAGGCGATATCTTTTAAAAATACGGGAATTAAAACGATGCTGAAAACTGTTAAATTATCACAAGCGAATAAAACCGCCGGGATTGCTGTTACCTACCGGGCGGGCCGGGCCGACAAGTTCGACACTTGCCCGGCGTCATGCGAGTTAAACCCTAGCGGGCGCGGTTGCGCCCCGGCCGATATCGACGACGAATATTTGGCCGCCGTATTAGATGCCAAGCCCCGGGGCGGTTTCTCTTTTACCTACTCGCATTTTTCCCCGTTATATTGGGCGCATAAACTGGCCCCCAATAAGACAGTCATAAACTATAGCGCCCCCAATTTAAACGCGGCGGTTTCATGCATAGCAACCGGGATACCAGCGGTTGCGGTAGTCCCGGCCGAATTCTGGAAAAATCGCGGCAATGCAAAGCACGTTAAAATAACCGACAATAGCGCCAAGCCTCGGACCGCCGACGCGGTGCGGTGCCCGGCCGAGTACAACAAAAAAATCGGTTGCGTTAATTGCGGCGGCGCGGCTGGCCCGTTATGCGCTCGGCTGGACCGGGCTTTTGCTGTTCTATTCACCGCGCATGGCCCCGGCAAAAATAAGGCCGCGTCGGATGATCCGGGCGGGTGCTATGCCGGGCATGGTCATGTTGCTATACACTGGCAAGCTTTATCGGATGCCGACGACGACGGCCGGACCGATGCCGAGCGGTTGCGCGAATTCGCCGCCGAATTGCCGCCCCGGTCAATCATCCGGCATCACGTCGCCGGGGACATTGGCCGCGAATAAACCCGCCCGGCTGGCCCCCATTGCCCCGCCCTAATCGGCGGGGCTTTTTTATGGGGGGTTTACATATAAGATAAAACCCATATAATCGGGGGCATCGGGTGGCCGGGGTGGCCGCCCCTATCCAAACTATGGGAACAGAAAAAATGGAAAATCTAAACTTTAACGACGACGCAATTATAGATCCCCGCGACGCCGAGCTTGCCGAGCTTCGCCGTCAACTGGCCGAGGCAAACCGCCGGGCCGATTACCGGGCGGCGCAATTGGATGAATTCGGCGACGCTATAATGGGCGTTATCGGGGACAAAGTGGAAGCGCTGGCCACTAGCGCGGCCCGGGATATGCTGGAAAGCGATTTTAACATTCATGATTATGAGGGTGAAATCGACGACATGATAGCCGAGCGCTTGCCCGAGCGCGACGACGACGAAAACCGCGAGGCCGTCGAGTCTATTGTCCGAGAGATTATTGAGGGCGCAACATTGCGGTTGGATACGATTTAAAGCCCCCACAACGCCGACAAGGCCCCCGCCGGTAGGTTACCAGCGGGGGTTTTTTAATGCCCGCTAGCTGGCCAGCTATGGGCGATTAAATCAGTGAAGCTTGCCCGGCCCCGCCCCGGGGACCATGGCCCAAACCTACCGGACCGGGGACCGCGCACCGGGGACCGGCGGCCATGATGCCCGGCCCGGGGACCGCGGGCCGCGATGCCAGCGCCGGG
>Ga0070746_10002598_pt1 | contig 10730 bp, 16 predicted proteins | sample VirMetDEL_Mar_21_FD_77016 | JGI IMG/M metagenome (GOLD analysis project Ga0070746, IMG submission 77016) | Aqueous microbial communities from the Delaware River and Bay under freshwater to marine salinity gradient to study organic matter... | ecosystem: Environmental > Aquatic > Marine >... | reverse complement strand
TATAGTCAAAGATGCAACACTTTATAGAATTAAGCAAATAGAACTTGCAGAAGCTGAATATTATAAATCACTAATCACAACATTAGACAGAATAGAACGAGAAGTAGTATCTTTAGCTAATAGAGATTTACCTACACAAGATGGTAAGCTAATAGAATTACAATCTGCTGTAGCTATAAGACCTAAAATAAAACAAATATTAGATCGTGAATATTTACCTTTTGCAGATCAAGTTGTTAGAGAGGGTTTTAATAAACAAGCTAAGAGAATAGAAAAAGCTTTTAAAAGAATTGGTAATATTCCTGTTGAGTTTCAAGAATTAACTAAAGGTGATCTACAATTAATTCAAAATTTAAAACAACAATATTATACTCAGTTCAAAGATGTATCGAATACCTTTACAAGACGACTATCAGAAAAGGTTTATCAAAATACATTAGTTGGTTCAGACTTTGCAGATTTAGAAAAAGAACTTAGACAAACTATAAATGGAATCTATGCTAGTTCAGATGATGTAGAAGCAAACAGACTTATAAGCTTTATAGAAGATAATAAGTTTAAAAAGTCTATGCAATCGTCAGTTGATAAAGCTGTTCAAAAGCTACAATCTAAATTTGCTAGAGATCGTGCTGGTGAGAATATGAAAAGATACGCTGGTCAAATATTAAATGATTCTTTAAGAGATTTTGATGCTACTCTAAACTTCAATAAAGCAAATGACGCTGGTTTAACTTTTGTAAAATACTATGGAGATGTAATACCCACAACACGAGAGATTTGCAGAAATGTAGTAAATGGAGTATATGATAAGAGACCGAGTGGTCTTTTTACGATTGATGAAGTCAATAAACTATGGGCATCAAGAAGTTGGTCAGGCAAAAAAGCTGGAAACCCTTTAGTTGTTCGAGGTGGTTATAATTGTCGTCATCAATGGAGTTACGTCAATCCTGATTGGTATGACAGTAGCGGTGAACTAATAATATAGGAGTAAATATGTCAGAAGAACAAAAACAAGAACAAGTACAAGAAACTTCAACACCTGTTGAAGCTAAAGAAGAAACAAAACAAGAAACTAAAACAGAAGCAGAACAAAGATTATTTAATCAACAACAATTAGATAATATTGTTCAAGCTAGAGTTATGGCAGAGAGAAAGAAATACGAAAAGAAAATTGAAGCCGAAGAAAAACAAAAAGCTGAACTTCTTAAACAAAAAGAACTAGAAGAAGCTAAAACAAAACAAGACTTGGAAAAAATCATGCAACAAAGAATCCAAGAAAAAGAACAAGAAATATCAAGATATAAAACTGAAATTAAAAAAGAAAAAATTGATAATTCTATTCTATCTATTGCATCAAAGAACAATGCAATCAATCCTCAACAAGTCGTCCAACTAATTGAAAAAGAAGTTAAATTAAATGATGATGGCAGAATTGAAATACTTGATAATACATCAAATATTAGATATAACTCAAAAGGAGAACTTTTAACGATAGAAGATAGAGTTAAAGAGTTTTTAGATACGAACCCACACTTCCGTAATGCAACAGTACAAGGTTCAGGAAGTAAAGCGAGTATCGGTGGTAATACTGTAAAACCCTTAAACATTCAGGACTTAGACCTTAATAAACCCGAAGATCGTAAAGCCTATGCAGAATATAGGAAGAAGCGTGATACAGGTGCTATTAAGATTAACTTAAACAATTAAAATATAAAGGAAAACCAAAATGGCAAACGAAAGCACAAGTTCTACACTATCGGAACTATACACAGAGATAGTGGCAGAAGCTCAGTTCGTTGCAACAGAACAATCTATCATGAGAAATCTTGTAAGAAATTATCAGATTTCAGGTGGTGGTAAAGCAGTAGAAGTTCCGATTTACTCGGCAGTTTCTGCGGCGGCTGTTGCTGAAGCAACTGACTTATCAAACACAGCGATAGACCCAAGTTCAGCGACTATAACAGCTTCTGAAGTTGGCGTTATGACTACACTTACAGATTTAGCAAGAAACTCCGCACCAAGAAACGTAGCGGCAGATATTGGTAGATTATTCGGTGAAGCAATCGCTAAAAAACAAGACACAGATTTAATCGCATTATTTGATGGCTTCTCTGTTACTTCAGGTGACGGAACAGGCGCAATGAGTGCGGCAGTAATCTTTAATGCACTATCAACTTTGAGAGCAAACTCGCTTCCAATTTCTGAGTGTGCAGTAGTGTTACACCCTAAAATCGCTTACGACCTAAAAGCAAACTTAACTAATACTTTTGCAAACGCAAATGCAAACGACTTAGCTAACGAAGCTTTAAGAAATGGTTTTGTAGGAAGATTAGCTGGTATGCCTGTATTCGAAACAGCAAACATGGCGAATACTGGAACAGCTGGTGACTATAAAGGTGGAGCATTCCACAGAGATGCAATCGCTTTAGCAGAAATGCAAGGTCTTAAAGTTGAGACTCAAAGAGATGCGTCTTTAAGAGCAGACGAGATTGTAGCAACAGCAGTATATGGCGTAGGAGAAATCCACGATTCATATGGTGTTGAATTACACTACGACTCATCTATTCAATAGTAGATAACTTCTTGTGGGGTAGAAATACCCCACGAGTCTATAAGGAGAATAAATGGTAAAAGTAATTTCAAATAAACCAAAAACAATAAAACTAACTAGAAATAATAAAACAATCGAAAGACCTTTGATTGATTATCAAAGAAATAAAAATCTATGGCATTTTAGAGGTTTTAAACCTGTTGAAGATGTTGTAAAAGTAGAAAATAAGGTTGAAGATAAAGTTGTAAATCTTAAACCTAAAAAAACTAAAAGGAAGAAACAAGATGAACAAGTGGATTTGGTTAAAGAGTAAAAAATCAGCTAAATGGTTATGGGTTAAAGCTAAGAATAATCCAATGTATTCTATACCTGTAATAGTAGTAATAATTTATTTAATAGTAGGTTAATATGGCTAATTTTACTGGTGCTGATGTCATAACTGCTGCAGATGTAACTAAGTATCAACCTGATGCTTTTGGTTTTGGGATTGCTTCTACTGATACAGAAGCAGTTAATTTCTTTGCACAAACAACAAACGATATTCTAAGACAATTAAGAATTGAATGGTGGCCAGTATATAAAACAAATGTCTATACTGATATTACTGTTTTAAATACAAACGAAATGGTCAATACAAAAGTTAATTTAGACCAATTTGAACGTGCTGGAGTTTATTTATTCTTAGGCAGATTCTTATGTCCAGCTTTATCTAAGTTTAGACCTGAAACAGAAAAAGATAGATTTGAAAGAATGGCAGAACATTATCTTTCTGAGTACAATAGAGAATGGAGAGAAATATTAGAAGATGGTGTTGAATACGATAGTACAGGAGATGGAACTATTGTTAAAAACGAAAGAGAGTCTTTACACGGGTCAGGACGATTAGTTAGATAATGGCAATAGGAATTAAGATTAAAACTAATTCTAAACACATAGAAAAAAGATTTAAAAGACTACAATCTAAATTTCCTAGCATAATTGATAAAGGTGTTTTACAAGCTGGTTTTCAATTATTAGATATTATTAGAACTAAGACAGCAAAAGGAATAGATGTTAATTCAAGAAAATTTGCACCTTATAGTTCAGGATATTTAAAAAAATTAAATAGAGAGGGTAAAAGAACAGCAGTTGATTTATTTTATACTGGTAGAATGTTAAGTGCATTAACACCTAATAATAAAACAGTAAGAAAAACAGGTAAGCATAAAATAACATTAGGATTTGCAAATGCACAAATGAGACAAAGAGCATTATATAACCAAGTATTAAATGAACCTAAAAGAGTATTTTTTGGCTTTAATGATAGAACAGAAAAGATTATACAGAATACGTTTAACAAGTTTATAAAAAAACAATTTAGAGATATGAAACTATGAGTGTAAGAGAAAATATAGCATCAAATTTATTATCTGTTATTTCAGCAATCAGTAGTCCAATAACAATTAAAAAAGCTACTAGACAACCTTTTCCCATTGATGAACTTTCAGAACAACAATACCCAGCAGTTATAATTCAAACATCAGAAGAAACACGAGATGATTCGGAATTAGGAAGTGGTGCAAGAACAAGACACGGAACGATTGATTTTATTATATCAGGTTTTGTTAAAGGTGCAGAAGTCAATATAGATACTAAGAGAAACGAACTTATTACAGCTATTGAAACTGCTGTCGAATCTGATATTACGAGAAATGGTAACGCATTAGATACAATGGTTATATCTTGTGAAACTGATGAGGGGTCTTTATTCCCTGTTGGTGGAATAAGAATGACAGTAAGATGTATGTATGAATATCAATCAGGAACACCATAAGGAGAAATAAATGGAAAAGATAATTAACAAAATACAAAAAAAGATAGATCAAATAGAAAAATACCACGATAAAGAATCTTTACTCTGTGAAGAAGTAAAAGACTTATTAGAAGAATTAAGAGAAAACTCAGTAGAAGAATCGTTTGAAGAAGATGATTTAGACGAGGATTTTGACGAAGAAGAAATTGACGAGGACGAGGATAAGTAGTAAAAGGATTTATTATGGCTAAAGATATAAAATTATACAAGAACGGATATGAAGTTATAATTAACGAAACGCAACTTGATAACTTTTTAAAACTTGGTTATAAGCAAGAAAACGATAAACAAGATAAACCAAAAAAGGATAATAAAAAATGGCAACGCATCACGGAAAAGAGGGAGTAGTAACTGCTGGGGGGAACCCTGTCGGTGAACTTACTTCATTCACAATCGAGACAACAGGAGATGTAGTAGAGGATACTCAACTATCAGATTCAACAAAATCATTTTTAGCTGGAAGAACATCTTTCTCAGGCACTTTAGAAATGAACTATGATGAAGCTGACGCACAACAAGAAACTTTAACTGCTGGAAGTTCAATATCTTTTGTATTGTTACCTGAGGGTAATACATCAGGAGATCAATCTTTCACAGGTACAGGTATTGTTACAGGTATGAGTATTAATAATGCTATGGACGCAGTTGTTTCAAGAAGTGTTACTTTTCAAGGAACAGGCGCTTTAACTAAATCTACTGTATAATAATTTATGTCAGTAATAGATAGAGTTAAAACTCACTTTGAATCACTTCAAACAATTTCTATTGAAGTTGAAGAATGGAAAGACGAACACGGCAATCCATCTGTATTTTATTCTGAACCTTTAACGCTTGAAGAAAAGAATATTATCTTTAAGAAGTCTAGTAATTTCCAAGACTTAAATGTTCTTGTTGATTTGCTTATAATGAAACTTCAAGTTAAAGATGATAAAGGTAATCTTGTAAAAGCTTTTAAACCTGAAGATAAATTTGCATTAAGAAAAAAAGCAGATTCTAATGTTATAGCTACTGTTGCAAATCGTATTTTAGCAGACACTAATTACGAGGAAGCCGAAAAAAAGTAGAAAGCGACCCCGACACTAGGTCGCTATTAGTCATAGTAGATAGGTTTCATTTTACAATACAGCAAGTTTTAGATATGCCTGTAAGTCACTATAATCTTTTGTTAGCTTACTTGAAAAAAGAGCAAGATGAGTATAAAACAAAGAAATCACTAGCTGACGCAAAAAGGTATAATTTATAATGGCAAACCAAAGACTTAATATTGATATAGTAGCACGAGATAAAGCAACAAAAGCTTTAAATGGTCTTAGAGGGGGTTTAGCTAAAGTAAGAGGTGCTGTTTTTAATTTACAATCAGCTTTTGTTGGATTAGGTGCTGGTCTTGTAGTAAGAAATTTAGTTAATACAGGAAAAGAATTAGAAAATTTACAAGTAAGATTAAAATTCTTATTAAAAGATACAAACGAGGGTGCAAAAGCTTTTGACAATATGGTCAAATTTGCATCAAGAGTTCCTTTTTCTCTTGAAGAAATACAATCAGGTTCAGGAATATTAGCAACAGTAACAGATAACGCAAAAGACCTACAACAAATGTTAGAGATAACAGGTAATGTTGCGGCAGTTACGGGATTAGATTTTAGAACAACAGCAGAACAAATACAAAGATCATTTAGTGCTGGTATTGGTGCGGCAGATTTATTTAGAGAAAAAGGTGTTAGAAATATGCTTGGTTTTCAAGCTGGTGCAAATGTATCTATTGAAGCAACAGCAAAAGCATTTGAAAAAGTATTTGGTAAAAACGGAAGATTTGGAAAAGCAACAGATGAATTAGCAAATACTTTTGAGGGAACTATGTCAATGTTAAATGACAAAGTTTTTACTTTTAAGAAGACATTATTAGATGCTGGGTTTTTTACAGAACTTAAAAATCAATTTGGAGATTTAGATATGTTCTTAGAAAAAAATTCAAAACAAATAGAAGAAATAGCTATACAAGTTGGAACAAATTTAGCAACTGCAACTATTAAAGCGGCAGAAGCAATTAAATTTTTAGTAAAGAATTTTAAAGATTTACAAGCTATTTTAGGTGTTGTCTTAATTGCTTTTGGTGGACTTTTCAAAGTATTAGCTGGTCTAGGTTTAATTATTCATGATGTTGAAAGAAGATCAAAAGAATTAGTAGGAAATTTTAAAGAAACAGCAGAAGAAGCACAAAGGTTATCAGATATATTATCAGCAGTTGATGCTAATGAGGGTTTTGTAGAACCAATGGAATCAGCTTTACAAATTATACACGATTTTGAACATGAACTTTCAGTTGCAGTTCCAAGCGCAACTCAAAAAGCTATTGATAAATTTGAAGAATTAAATAATACAGCTTTAGAAAATTTAAGAAACAAGATGTCAGATATTAGAATGACAATAGTTGAGGGTTTAAATAGTGGTATTAGTAAATTCTCAAATGCTTTATCAAGAGCAGTAATTTTAGGAGAAGATTTAGGTAAATCATTTAAAAAAATGTTACAAGATGCTCTTGTAAATAGTTTAGCCATAATGATTGAGATGGTTATAAGAATGGGAATACAAAAATTATTAGGTATTGAATTAGAAAAATCAGATAAAAATAGATTAAATACTGAAAAAAATATTACTAGAGAAAAACAAAAACAAGTTGCACTACAAGCTATATTAGTTGCTATGGGTGGCGGCGGTGGTGGTGGCGGTAATGGTGGTTTATTTGGATTCTTTTCTAAAGGTGGTTCAGTTCCAAAAGGACAACCAGTTGTAGTGGGCGAAAGAGGTGCTGAATTATTTATACCTAACCAAGCTGGACAAATTACACAATCAGCTAGAGGAACAAATGCTGGTGGTGGTGCAGTTAGTGTTAATTTTGCAATTACAACTTTAGATGCAACAGGATTTCAAGATATGTTAATTCAAAACAGAGGAACAATATCAAACTTAATTAATCAAGCAGTTAATGAAAGAGGGAGTAATAATTTAGTATAATGTCAGGTGCGTTTCCTATATCTAATTCTAAATTCTCTACAATGGGAATTAAGTCTATACAAAACACAATTATCTCTAAATCTGATAGTGGTAAAAAATTAGCACGTCAAATAGACGGACAAAGATTCGGATTTAGTGCTGAAATAATTACTGCAAAAAGATCAGATGTTTATGGAGAACTTATGGCTTTTATTATAAAGCAAAGATCAGGTAAAGAAAACTTTACAATTATTCCACCTGAAATAAAAAATGCTAGAGGAAGTGAAACAGGAACTTTAGCAGTTAATGGTGTTCACTCTGCTGGAGATACTACTATTGATATTGACGGCCATACTGCTGATACTGCTGGTTCATTAAAAGCTGGAGATTTTTTAAAATTTAATGGTCATTCAAAAGTATATATGATTGTAGCAGATGTAACTCCGTCATCTAATGCAAGTACAGTTACAATAGAACCACCTTTAGTTGCAGATTTAGCAAACAACGAAACAATACTATATGATAATATTCCATTTACTGTTTATCTTACAAGTGATATTCAAGAGTTCGGTGCGATAGGTGCAGATAAAGATGGAAACTTATTATACCAATTTCAATTTGATGTAGAGGAGAGTTTATAATGAAATATTTAGTTAAGCATTGGATAAATGTAGATATGATTGCAGAAGAAGTTATAGATGGTAAAGATGTTGATTTAAAAACTAATAATATAGGAAAGCATGAAGAACCATCAGAAAATGCAAACTATGTTGTTGCAGATAATATAAAAGTGAAAAGGAGAACAATAGAAGAATATGACGAGAAGTCTGACGACAGCAATAAAGAACGAATTAGCGACTAATGATATTAGACCCGTTCATCTTATTACAATCGGTTTTACTAGCCCTGTTAATATTACTGATTGTTCCTTTTCATTAACGAGTTCCGTATCAGGTTCTAGTGTAACCTATACTGCGTCTGATTTCATAATGGGTATTTCTAATTTTACAGAAGAAACAGATGTAACTAAAACATCATTAACATTATCTTTATCAGGTGCAAATCAGACATTTATCTCAACAGTATTAAATGAGAACGTAGTCAATGATAGTGTTGATATTTTTAGAGGTTTGTTAAATAGTTCTAATGCTTTAGTAGCTGACCCATTTTTATTATATTCAGGAACAATAGATGCTTTTACAGTTACAGAAAATAGAAAATCAAGCAATGTGAATTTGCAAATTGTTTCTCATTGGGCAGACTTTGATAAAACTAATGGACGTAAAACAAATAATACATCTCAACAAAGATTCTTTAGTGCAGATGTCGGTATGGATTTTTCATCAGAAACAGTACAAGATATTAAATGGGGAAGACCATAATGCAAGATATAATAAATCTATTCAGAAAATTTAATAATTACTCAGGATATTCAGATTATGAGTTATCTAATTATTTATTCCCTAGTATAAAATTTAATCAATATAAAAAACATTATAATAAAAACAATTTAATTGGTTTCACTAATTGGGCTTTACTATCTGACAAAGCTGAAAATAAAATATTATCTTCACAACCTTTTAATGATGAAGATTGGAATAGTGGAAAAAATTTATGGCATATAGAAACTGTATCTATAACAAATTTAAAAAAAATAATATCTTGGACTAAAAACAATCTAGCAACTAAATATGGTGTTAATAGACTTGTTAAATGGATTAGAGTTAAAAATAATAAAATTAGAACAATTAAAAAAGTTTATTCAAAGGATAGTTGGTTATGGGCGGAATAGTAAAAACAGTAACTAAAATAATAAAAGCACCTATTAAAATTATTTCTAAAGCTTTATCTTGGTTAAAACCTAAACCACCTGAAATACCTGATTTTGGAACTACTGATTTTGACGATTATGAAACAGGTGTATTATTAAATAAACAATCCAATGATGCTAATATTCCTATAATTTACGGAACAAGATTAGTTGGCGGAACTAGAGTTTTTATGGAAACTTCAGGAACAGACAATACCTATTTATATATGGCTATTATTCTTGGTGAGGGAGAAATAAACGATATTACAGAAATAAAAATAGATGACAAAGCTGTTACTTGGGCAAGTGACTTAGCTGATAATACAGCAGTTGAAGTTAATAGTTCAGATAGTAATTTTTATAAAGATTCTACAAGTTTAATTAGAGTAGAACCTCATTATGGCACAGATAACCAAACAGCATCAACATTATTATCTACACTATCATCATAGGGTACAAACCACAGATTAAGAGGAATTGCATATTTAGCTTTACGTTTTAAATGGAATCAAGATGCATTTAGTTCAATTCCAAAAGTTCAAGCAGTAGTTCAAGGTAAAAAAGTTGTATCTTATAATTCTTCTTTAGTTGAACAAACAGCTTCTCATTCAACAAACCCAGCTTGGTGCTTATTAGATTATTTAACAAATGAAAGATATGGAAAAGGTTTAGCAGTAGGAGATATTGATTTACAAAGTTTTTATGATGCGTCAGTTGTTTGCACAACACAAGTAACACCATATTCAGGAAGTTCAGATATTAATATATTTGATTGTAATGCTGTAATAGATACATCAAAAAAAATAATAGAAAACGTAAGAATATTTTTAACAGGTTGTCGTGGTTATTTACCTTATACTGCTGGAAAATATAAATTAATTATAGAAACAACAGGCACAGCATCAATCACATTAACAGAAGATGATATTATAGGTGGCTTTAATCTTAATAGTGAAAACAAAAATGATAAGTTCAATAGAGTTATTTGTAGTTTTATAAATCCTGATAGAAACTACCAAGTAGATGAAGTTCAGTTTCCGCCAATAGATGATTCAGGCTTACCAAGTGCAGATCAACACGCAACTATGAAAACAGAAGATGGTGGTTTTTTATTAGAGGGAAGATTTGATTTTCAAACATTAACATCTCCATATCAAGCAGAAGAAATGGCAGAAATAATTTTAAGAAGATCAAGAGAAGCTTTAAAATTAGATATAAATGTTAGTGGAGATGGATATGATTTAGCGATAGGAGATATTGTAAATATAACTCACGGATCACTAGGTTTTTCTGCAAAACCATTTAGAGTTTTAGCAATGAGTTTTAATGAAGATTATACAATAGGTTTAGTGTTGGTAGAATATCAAGCAACTCATTATACTTGGGCTAGTAAAACACAAGCTAGTGCAGTTCCAACTACAACACTTCCAAATCCATTTGTAGTTCAACCACCAGCAAGTGTAACTTTAACTGACCAACTAATTGCTTATAATGATGGAACTGTAATTGTAGCTTTAGATGTGGCC
>Ga0070746_10002595_pt1 | contig 10733 bp, 15 predicted proteins | sample VirMetDEL_Mar_21_FD_77016 | JGI IMG/M metagenome (GOLD analysis project Ga0070746, IMG submission 77016) | Aqueous microbial communities from the Delaware River and Bay under freshwater to marine salinity gradient to study organic matter... | ecosystem: Environmental > Aquatic > Marine >... | reverse complement strand
TGATTTTTCTTTATCACTAAAGTATATTTCTGGTTCAATATCATCAAAGTTATCAAATTACCAAAATCGTAAGAGTTCTTCCATAAGTGGTGTATTACTCCCATCTGTGATTCTAAAATGGTCATTAAATACCTCACCTTCAAATGAATCAATAAACCCATCTACATATGGGTTATTATCAAATATAGTATGAACAACTTTAAATGGGTCATCCCACGAACTCCAATTTTGTTCCAATTGCCCAAACATCTCTCTGAGTAATTTAGGTGATGGAATCCATACCTTACAATTGGGATATTTCTCTTTTAATTTACGAGGAAATGCTGAGATAATTCCCCAATCACCAACACCAAAACAAGTTCTTAAAATTATAAAGTTTTGTTTTTCTAGGTATTCATTAGGGATGTATGAAGGATCATTTAGGGGAAAACCCAAATTATCAACATCACCTACTGAAACTACTTTATTATCGTATGTTCTCCAAAACTGCATTATTGGTATATTGATGGGTTTTTTATTATCCGTTTTTTACTCTGGAGTCAATACCAGTACCTACAGCACTAGATATTTCTCCTATATTATTGTAAAATTCGTTTTGTCTTTCTTGACGTTTAATGTGTTTAGGGTGATATAAACACCATTCTTCTTCTTGTGGTAACATCCCGTATTGAGAATGACCCATAATCACTTCGTGTACTTTTCCACCCCAAGCAATTTTTGGAGAATTTTGGTAGATACGAGTTTGGTAATCAGGAAAATTAACCCAACCATTTTGATCTACTCTCCAGCGCCATTTTTGGATGTGTTCCTGGGTTAATCCTTCTACTGTATTGATTCTAGGGACTAGTAACAACTCAGTGTTTGGGTTATTTTGGAGTAATTCGGGTAGGTTATTTAATAACTCTACATTTGGAATTTCATCAGCGTCAATTTGAAAAATCCATTCATTTTGGCAGAGTGAATTGAGGTAATTTTTTTGTTCTGCAAAGTTACCTTTAAAGTCTCTTCTATAAAAAGGAAGGGTATCACTGAGGTAGCTTTCTACTTCATTTGTACCGTTAAAACTATCAAATAAGACAACTATTTCGTCTTCATCCCTCTTGTGATCCTGAAGATGGGAGATCAATTTCTTGATCTCCACTATCTCGTTGCACACCGGTATCGCATAACTGATTTTCATTTTCTTCTATTTCTTCAAATTCGATTTCTGGGATTTCGTTGCAAAAGTAAAACATATTGTCTTTTTTAAGCGATGTATCGCAACGCCAAAATTGTTTGAGTATATCTACATCTATTTTGCCATTATCTCTTATTGTACGGTACAAAGAGAATTTACGGTCTCCAAATTGAATTATATTATTCTGCATTGAATAGTCCTATTTCTTCAGCTGCATCCATAAATTCTAGTTTATTGAAACGCTTTATATTTGAAGTGTCCATTTTGAATTCATAGAAGCTTCCGGGATTGTTTGGGTCAGGGTAATTTTCTTTTTCTTCTTCTGGGATGGGGATAGCTTTTACTGCTGCCCAATACCAGTCTTTGGAGCGTTTGTTCCATTCAGGGAAAATCATCCCTCTTGAAGGTAAATTAATTACTTTAGGGTACCAAGCGTATCCCTCGTGGGTTTGTTTAAGATCTTTAATTAACTCAGCAGTGTTTTCAAAGTTTTCGACTTCAAATTCGCTTCCATCTTTAAGTAAACTGTTTGAGGTGAAACCACATGTCCAGCAAAGTTGAATTGTTTCTCCACTTTCAGTTATTGTTTTGATGCAGGCATTTGAGCCACAGCAGGGGCAATCTTCAAATTTATCCATCTATTTTCTTTAATTTAGGGAGTTTAAGTTTAGGTAACTCTGGTTTAGTTTCTTCACCAACTTTTTTAAGTTTAGGAAGTTGTAATTTAGGCATTTGAAGAGGTACGTTTACAGATACATTTACTTGATCCATATAGCCTTTTAGGGATTCAGTCATTTTTTCTTGGCTGAATGTTTCCTTTAGGTATTTGGTTTGTTTGCGGCTGTTTTCAATGTATTTTTTGTAGTGTTTGTATACATCTTTGAGTGCTCTGGAGGCAACCTCTGTGTTTACGTTAAACCACTGTGCATCTTTGAGTAACCACTTGTTTGCTGCTGATTCGTGGATATTTTTAAGTTCACCACCAAGCAATACGTTGTATTCAGGGCGGATAAAATCAATATGTCCACTCCAATTTGTGGTAATTACTGGTTTACCTGTAACTGCTTGTTCAAGTAGTGGGCGACCAAACCCTTCACCTTTAGTAAACGAAACAAACGCTTTAATTTTTGGATCGTTGTTGATTTTGTTGAGTTCTTCGTTTGTAAACTCACCATGTAGAATATAAACGTTTGGCAATTCACCAGTATATTCACTTCTAATTTTGCGGATGTCTTTAAGGATATCTTCTTTGTCTAACAAGCTATAGTCAATTTTGTTAGTTTTGAGAAGCAAAGCTGGTTTGGGTCCCTTACCTTGGAATGTCTCAAAGAAGGTTCTAATTAGAGTAGCTACGTTTTTTCTGTCTTCCCCAAAGTTACCTGGCAACCAGTGACCAGTGAATAGGAAACAAAAGCTTTCGTCTATACCATCGAGTAAACCAGATTTTTCTGCTTGTTTAAAGTATACATTTGTGTCAAGTCCCTCAAATAGTACCTCGATTGGCTTTTCTAGTTTGATTTGCTTTACTGGGTTACCCTGTTGGTCGTTTTGGGTAAATTGTACTTGACCAAATGTGTCTTTGGTGAATTTAGAGGAAACTAAATTAATATCCATTTTATTCATTCCTTCAACCCAATCTGGTGGAGGGACTGTGGATTCAATCCCTGCTGTAACCCCAACGTTGTATTTCCCTACAGGTTGGAATTCACTGGGGATGGTGATTTGCATCCAAATTTCTGGTTGTTTGGTTAACTGAGTGATAAAACGCGATTTCAATTCATCTTTCTTGTCTAGGAATCCCCAAGGAGTATTCCCCCATTTCTGGGGGAGTATTTTGATATCCCAGTCGTCACCCTTTGCTTCTATAAGTGAACGGACAAAATCTCTTGAGCGGTGTCCATATCCGCTAAATGTATCTATTGGACAACTAACTATACAAGTTGGTTTCATGCTAAAACTTCTTTTACTTTTTGTTCAAATTCAGAGGTAAATTGGACTGGGTTTGGATTGTACGTGGTGTGTCCGTCACCTACTTTTTCTATACTAAATTTCTCTACGGGCTCCCAATTCTCGAACAAAACATTGATGTGGTCGATAAAGTTCTGGCCCATACCTGTAGCAGTCATTCTGGCTTCTTCACTCATTAACCATTCTCTTCCTTTTAGGCCTCTGCGGTTAATTTCTTTTCTTCCTAGTTTGTGACAAGAAAGCAAAGCTAACGCTGCATCTTCAATGTCTACTTGGGTAGCATAGATGTATGGGGTGGGAGGAGAACCTTTAAGTGAACGTGTTTTGGCAAACATTGGAATTGCCCATTCTCCACACTTGGTGTATTTACCATTGCTGTTTGTAGGGAATTCAGTGGAGAATTTAATCCAATCTCCATTTTCATCTTCAAAGCGCATTTGATCTTGCATACCACCTTGTACTGGGGCAATAATCATATTTCCTGCCATCAATCCCTCAGTGAGTGACAATCCCCAACCTTCATTGTCTGTCATCATAAACTGGGCATCTGCAAGGTTGTAGTAGTAGTTGAGTGTTTTCTCGTCGCACTTACCCAATGTGAATTTGACTTTGTTTCTTTCTGGGTCGCACATAGTTTCAATTACAGCAGGAATATCTGTTCCATTATTGTCTACTGGGTCAGTGTGCAACACAAGCAAACAACGTTCAGCTTGTTCTTTGGGGAGCTGGTCAGTGAACAATCTCCAAGAGGTAATTACGTCACCTGGGTTTTTGCGGCGGATATTTCTGTTGTTCCAAAATACCACAAAATCATATTCCTCACCCTCAAAGAATTTGTTTTTGAACGCCTCAAATTCCATATCATTGATAAGTGGGAAGAATTTGCTGTCATCTATACCGTGTGGTGTATATTTGACTTGCCAATCTTCTTTTGGGTGGTCGCGAAGTACATTTCTGACCAAGTTTTCTGTTTGTTTTGAAATACAGAGAAGAAGATCATCTGAGCGATAGTAATCGCGGTTGTACATTGGGTAAGGCAAATCATCCCAGATTGTGTAAAAGATCATGGGGATTTTGGTGCGAATTTCTTTTTCCATCCTGTATAGCCAAGTCCAGTAACGGGGGTCAGTGAAATGCAAGATAGCATCTGGCTTTTCCTGTTCCATCAATTGGCGGATGATTTGATCGTCACCGTATCCACTCCAGGGGATTACTTTTACGCTAGAATCCTCAATGCCGGTTATTTTATCTATTTGGGGGCTTAGGTCAAATGCTTTTCCTTGTTCCGGATGTTTGATTGCAGCTCCCAAATTAACCCAGTTAAAATGGTGGGCAGTGTTCAGGATGATTTCCTTACCCATAGTACCAATGCCACTATGGAGGCGTATGTCGTCACATAACAGGAGAATTTTTTTTCTATCCTCCTTAGGGATATAACCATTTTTCATTAAATAAAACCTTTTTTTGTTGTTTAAAGACCGCTACCGCTGACGGTTAGGTCATTATGTGTATGAAGTCTTTTTGCGAACTCCTCATCAGTTAAATAGAGATGTATAGTTCTATTTACTAATTTTTGGAGGTTGAACTTTTGTCTAATTGAAGCGACTTTGAAATCTTCAAATAGTTGTTCTTCTAATTTTACGGATGTTAATTTTAATGCCATGTTGTATATGTTTATTTATACATATACGTTTAATCAAAAAACTTGCGGATTTCTTGTTGAGTTGGCACATTTTCACCCCTTCTTTGTGCGTGTTTAGCTGCCTCTAGTAAGGGACCTTGTAAATTAGGGGGTAACTTAGTGTACTCTTTTTCTTTCACTATTTTCTCTATTACTTCTGGTTCTGGTTTGGATTCAGGGGTAATTTCTTTTTTTGGTTTAAGTTGTGCAAATGCAAAATTTGCAGCTATTACTAAAGATATGGCCAAAGGATCGAAAACAAAAATTATTACCAAGAGAAGGTAATTAATTATTTTATCCATTGATTTGCCCGTCAATTCTGAAAGGTATTTGAGGGGGCCAAGTTCGCTAGCTACATCGCTTCCTGTTTGTATCTCTACTATTTCAGTTTCGTATTCAAATAGTTTTTCATTTAAATCGTCTACCTTAGCGTTGATTTCTGTTTGGCGTTCAATGGCTTGGTCAAGTTGTTTTTCTAGAGATTTTCTAGTGGAGGACGAAGTGGTGGTGATTATTTCACCAGTTTCTTTGTCTTTATATTGGATAACGTTGTTGGCTAGGCCTGCTCTAAGTTCGGATACTGCCCCGTTAATGGTGACTTTTTCCGCAGTATACACCGTTAACTGGTCTCTAACGTTATCTCGTTTGGTTTCAATTAATTCAATTTGAGTATCTATATTGCCAGCAAGGGCAGCTGTTTCCTGGTAGGCAGAAGAAAGAAAGCCATAGATACCAGCTGAGGTGATAATTATTAATATGAAACACGCTAAACTTAAATATGTCTTAAGGAAATTGTTGAGTTTACTCCAATATTGGTAAAGTAAAGAGGCAATCACCAATTTGGCTACTTCTAGAGAGCTAGCCATTATAATTACTTCAGTTGAAGCACCAGCAAACAGTTTACTTAGTCCTGTGACGGAGTAAAAAGCTGCTGATGCTGATACTGAAAGAGCACTTAATGCGATAAAAAAGGGAAATAACCTAGCTTGTATGTTTTTTATTACAGAGGTCAGGTTTGTCATTGAATGGGCAATATTTGCAGGTTTTTTCTGATGGATTTTTAGTATATTCCTTCACCTTATACATATCGTTCTCAAAACAGTCCTCTATAAATTCCCTTAGCTGGCGAGTTACGCGATTAAGCGTTACCTTTCCTGAAGATGGCTCAAATGTTTGGATGCGGGATGCCATTGCTGGGTATTTTGGGTCCTTTGGTATTTTGCGCTTTACAATGAAGTACTTGCAGTCAATTGAATCAACCGGGATATTATATTGCTCTGCAAAGTAGCGCTTGTATAGCACCATTTGAGCCATTTTAATTTTGTTTTCTTTGTCCCACTTGCCCCACCCACGAGTAGATGTTTTGATATCCCATATGCTTACTTTTTTAGTGTCTTCATCGTAGAAAACCAAATCAAGTTTACCATATAGCATTACATTGGGATGTTCTTCGTGGGGTGGTGTAAGTATGGGCATTTCAACTCCCAGTAACTTAGTACCACGTTTTGAAAAGTGCATTTGGCGGCGTTGTTCAAAGAACTCCAAAATATCCAAACCGTCATTTACAAATTCAATAATTTCTTTTTTGGTAGAAAAATTGTCCCCAATTTGTTCCTTGTAATTTTTGTACTGCTCCATAAAGCGTTCTTGAAAGTCCTCATACAGGGGAAATTCATCTGCTTGTTTGATGGATTTGTTGTACATTAAATCCAAGTATTCTTGAAGGGTTTCGTGCATTGCTGTCCCAAATGCCAAGTGGATATTTGGGGGCTGTTTGTGTTTGTCAATATACATTAACCTCCATCTGTGTGGGCATTCACTCCAAGCTGAGAACTGGGTATAAGATACCATCTTATATTTTTCCCAGTCCATCTCGGGGACAATTGTTTTTTCTATATTTTCTAAAATCACTTGAATTTTCCTTTTTGCACTATTTGGCTGATGATACCATATACACTGAGGTCTTTTAAGGTATCTTCAATTGACTCTCCAACAGTATCTGGTTCACCTAGAACAACTAGATTTTTTAGCCTGTTTATTTTGTCGTTGATGCGAAACCACAAGCCAGTTAGTGCTAATTTTATGTCTCCAGGGGTTTCTAGGTTAGTACCTACGTTTACATTTGATGTACCATAGTTGCGGTGTTTTTTACAGAATAAGATGTATTGCTCCATCATTATTTGCTTGTACTCTGTGGTTAACTCAGGGTATTTTTCTTCACACCACTTTACAGCAGCATCGTCATCAGGGGTAAATTCTATCATTTTTTGGTTAATTTTTTTATTTCGGCTTCTTGAATTCCCATTATTTTAAGGAGGTTTTTGATTTCCGTTTTACTCAAGATACCTAAATAATCTTCAGCTTGCTTGTGGGAACACTCAAGATAAGCACTTACCATCTCTACTAATTGAGAGTTGAATTTGTCTTTTTTTACCCCTTTAATCCACTTTTGAAATCTATAATTTGAAGGTAACATGGATTGGTAATATTTAAATATTTCAGCTGGGGTGAGTTGTCCACCAGTATGGGGTTGGATTTTATTTATTATGTCTAAGTAATCTGAGGTAAAGCTCAGAGCACGGTTGATAATAAATGTATTCCAACTTTTTTGTTCATCCTCACTAAGATCGTTCCAATTGATTTTTTTGTTGTGTAGTATTTTTAAAAAATCAAATGGACTCATCGTTTGGAAGGAATTCTTGATTTACGTGGCTGCATTTTGCACAGGCAAACACAGGAATAGGAATTAACGCTGGCTGGCCTGTGGGTGAAAGCATAGGCGATAATTTACGCATAAGGTTTACTTGAACAAAATGCTCGTGTCCACATTCTTCGCAAACTACAGGAGTGGTTTGGGAGATATCGATGTTGAAATTTTGTGGTTCCATTTAGTCTTTAATGTTTCTTGGTTTCTTGAATCGGAGTTTATCGTGTCTTTTGTACTTGTTGTTGAACCAACGGTACCAATCTTTAAACTGATCCAATCTCTGTTGTGTTGAATTTACGCTCATAACTTTAGTAATTTATTTAACATTGCAGCGATGCAAATTTCTTTATCTACTACAAACGTGTACTCATATTGATACTGAGCAATAATAACTATTGCATCGCCTATATTTGTAGTATATTCCTCTACATTGTCATAGAGTGTCCTAAATAGAGATTCAAACTGGGTAGCACCACTATCAGCGATGATTTGTCTAATTTCTGTTAGGTTGATTTTGTTTTTTAATCCCTGGACTACTTGATTTTCAAACTCAGTGTTTTTGAGTGATTTGGTATCAAGGACAAGTTTTTTGTCTTTTAAGCTACCTTGAAGAGTATTTAGGATTTTGCGGATATCAGGATAGTGGGTAAGAATTATTTGTCCCAGATCTTCCTTAGTGTAGTCAATTCCTTCACTTTCACAGATTTTGAGAATATGCTGCCCCACTTCCTTTTTGCTCGGTGGAGTAATTCCAAAGGCAACGCAACGAGACTGTAAAGGAGAAATGATACGCTCCAAATAATTACAAGTGAAAATAAAACGGCAACTTGAAGAGAATGTTTCGATAACATTTCTAAGAGTAGCTTGGGCTTGTGCTGTAAGGTAATCTGATTCATCTAGTATAACTACTTTTAATCCGTTGAATCCCATACTGGAGGCAAACGGAACTATTTTATCTCTGATTGTGTCAATTCCCCTTTCGTCTGAGGCATTGATGTAAAGGTGATCTGCACCCAACTGTTTTACTATTAGTTTGGCCAGCGAGGTCTTTCCAGTCCCCGCCGGTCCAAACAATAGCAAATTTTGTAGAGTGCCCTCCTTTAGGTATTCTTGGATTTTGTTGCGAACAGTTTGATCGCCAATAAAACCATCAAGATCTTGGGGTCTATATTTCTCTACAAATAGATCCATTAAAACATAGCTTGTTCAGTGTTACTTTTTTCTTCTGGCTTGTCTACAATGGTACATTCTGTGATCAAAAGTGTACCTGCAACGGAAGAAGCATTCTCTAGTGCACAACGTGTTACTTTAGTTGGGTCAATGATTCCCTCCTGTTTCAAGTTAACTTCCTTGTCTGTAAGGATATTGTAACCTGATCCAAACTCGTTGCGGTAAGCAAGGGCAAGCTCAACTTGGTCTTCGTATTCATACCCAGCATTGTCAAGGATTTGGTAGAATGGTTCGGTGATTGATTTTTTAACAATGTTGTATCCAATCATCTGGTCTTCATTCAAATCATCTCGATTCAAAAGGGTAGAAATGTGAAGGAGAGCGTGTCCACCACCTGGGAGAATACCTTCTTCAATTGCGGCCTGTGTAGCGTGGAGTGCATCGTCTACTCGGTCTTTTCTTTCTTTCATCTCAGCCTCAGTGTAACCACCAACGTTGATTACAGCTACACCACCTGCAAGTTTAGCAAGGCGTTGCTGCAATTGCTCGCGGGCGTAGTTACTTTCTGCTTTGTCAATTTGGCTTTTGATTTCTTCAAGTCGAGCAGCGATTGCATCTTCAGTGCCATTTCCATCTACAATGGTTGTTTCTTCCTTTGTGATGGTAACACCACGTGCTGTTCCAAGCATATCAAAGGTAATTTTGTCAAGCTTCATACCCTTTTGCTTTGAAACCACAGTACCACCAGTTAGGGTAGCCATGTCTTCTAGGATCATTGTACGGCGCTCTCCAAAATCAGGTGCTTTAACAGCAGCACACTTCAAAATACCACGCATCTTGTTTACAATCATTGCAGCGAGTGCTTCACCGTCAATATCTTCGGCAACAATCAAGAGTGATTTGTTTTGTTGGCTTACCCCTTCAAGTATAGGTAACAATTCCTTTACAGCACTAATTTTACCATCATACATCAAAATGTAAGGCTCATCAAGTTGGCAAGTCATTGAACCATTGTCTGTAATAAAATATGGTGATTTGTAACCACGATCAAACTGCATGCCCTCAACTACTTCAAGTGTAGTTTCGTGTGTTTTGCTTTCTTCAACTGTGATAACACCTTCACGTCCTGCTTTATCAAATGCAGTAGCGATCAAAGTACCAATTTCAGTATCGTTGTTTGCTGAAATGGTTGCAACCTGCTTAAGCTGATCTTCATTTGAAATATCCTGGGATTTGGATTTTAAAACAGTAACAATATCTTTTACGGCTTTATCCATTCCTCTTTTGATATCGATAGCATTATTTGAGCGATTGCTTACTGCTTCGAGTGCTTGATTAAAAATTTCTCTAGTTAAAACAGTAGCGGTAGTAGTACCGTCACCTGCTTGTTCTCCTGTTTCAATAGCAGCTTGTTTAACAACTTGTGCCCCTAAATGTTCAATAGGGTTTTCAAGTTCAACTTGTTTAGCAACAGATACACCATCCTTAGTAGAATGAGGTGTGCCTAATCCTTTTTCTTTACCTATAATAACATTACGGCCATAGGGACCGAGAGTACTTGCTACAGCATCAGCTAATTGATTAACACCAGTTTGAAGCTGGCCTCTACTTTCTTCTCCAAATTTAATAATTTTACTCATATTTTATTAATTTACAACTCCTAAAATTTCTGATTCAGATGAGAGTACATACTCTTCACCTTCAATTTCTACGGTATTTGCCCCGTATTTTGGCATGATTACTTTTTGACCTACCTCTACTCTCATAGGGACAAGATTGCCATTGTTATCATAGCGTCCTGGTCCTACTGCGAGTACAGTCCCAAAGTCTGGACGGTCTTTACCCATATCGGGAACAACAATGTTCCCATAGGTAGATTCTTCGGCTTCGATCGGTTTAATCAATATGCGATCAGCCAATGGTGTAATAGGTACATTTTCCATATTTTATTGATTTTGATTTCGTACAAGATAATAATTAGTTTCTAGGTCTCCAAATTTAAATGCAAAAGTCATTAATCCTTTTGGATT
>Ga0070746_10002592_pt1 | contig 10735 bp, 22 predicted proteins | sample VirMetDEL_Mar_21_FD_77016 | JGI IMG/M metagenome (GOLD analysis project Ga0070746, IMG submission 77016) | Aqueous microbial communities from the Delaware River and Bay under freshwater to marine salinity gradient to study organic matter... | ecosystem: Environmental > Aquatic > Marine >... | reverse complement strand
TATCTCTACGCTTAGATTTATCAAACATCTGGTCTAAACTAAGGTGGAATTGCTTTGCTATTGACTCAGCATAGGAGTCAAATATTTCTTTTTTCATATTTAATTTGATTAGGTTGCTAATATAATTCTTTTTCAATTAATAGCAAAATTATGTTTAACTTATTTTTAATTCTCCATCTTGGTTAGTTCTTAAATCATCACTATATCTTTGTTCTTCAGTCCATATTCCATCCTCCACTCTGTTGTCTGCACACATACAGCACACCCCATTTGTATTGGTCTCAAATATTTCTTCCTCTTGACATATATTACAAACTAAATAATTATATGTATCGTGTATAATTTTATCACTTTCCATTATTTATTCTCTTTTTTACATTGCACTCTATACAATATAAGGTATCCAATTAAGTCAAGCATTGTATCCTCAGTTTTATCGTTTAGTCCACTTGTTTTTATCCTACTTAACTTGTCATCTATCCTCGCAAGTATTCCCTCTTTAGCAGAAAGTTTAGAAAATATTTTAGGAGGATCATTTGCAGTATCTCCATACGCTTTATTCTTTTCAAGTAGTAGCATTACTACCTCTCTTCCTACTTCCTTAATTAATTCGCTTGTCTGTTTCATATTGATATTAAAATTATTAATGTTATTAAAATTACTATTATTATTTCTGCGAAACTACTTTCTAATCTATCGCTCATCATTATTTGAATATATATTAGTAATGTTATTTATCATACTCTCTACCTCATCATACTTTTCATTGTAAAAATCTTGTGCTTCATCTGTTAAAGTGTACGTTCTATCTTTAACATTATCAAATCCCGTATTGTGATAGTATTCTCCAAATTTTTCTTCTGTCATTTGAGTAGCAATCTCATCTATTAATTCCATTAACAATGAATTATCTACATATACTTTCCCTTTTGTTCCCTTTATATCATCTATTTTTACCTCATCTGATATATGTATATGTTTGTCTCCTAACATATTACTGATTTTTTTTAACGCTTGATCTTTTTTCATTTGTTTAATTGTTTTAGTTTATTAATCATTTTATCACAATGCATTGCATACATTATATCTCCACTTTTTAATGCTTGTTTTAAGAGTTCTGTCCAAAAATTTATATCTTTTTTCATAATTTTTATTTTATTTAATTGGTAATCATGGATATACTTTATCCACTTATTGTATGTTAATTCTCTATTCATTTTCTTGCTTTTCTTTATTGTCGGCATACTCACACGCTTGATTATAAAGATTACTATCTGTATTTTCAATGTAATCTACAAAATGATTAAACCAATTTAAAGGATTTGGTTTAGGTTTCTTGTATGCATCTAATTTTTGCTGACACTTCTGAATAAACTTTCTGTTAGGAAACTTTTTTAGTTTCTCTAATAATATACTATTTGATAGTATCTTACTTTTCATTTCTTTCCAATTCATATCTATTTAATTTAGTTATTATTATCTTAAAGACTCTTGAATCATGTCATAAAACTCTTCTTCATTGTTTTCTGTCCATTCTTCTATCTGCTGTTCAGTCATTTCTTTACCATTCTCATCTTCTGCATAACTTATAAATGCATCACAAAAGTCAGGGTAATCCGAAGATTTTACATCTTCTATTTCGTAGTTTATTATTTTTTTCTCCAATTCTGGAAACTCCATAAACTTTGCTTCTAATTCTTTTCTACTCATAATAATTTAATTTAATTGTGTGAGGAACATCCCTCTACCACCAAATCCCCACTACTTTCGTAGTGAGGTTAGATGATGGAAACACACACGTTAATTCCTATTATTCATTGCTTTATGCATATATTTTCTATGATAATCTTGAAATACTCCGTCATCAATCTTTACCTTGTTAAACCATACCTCGTCAGGATCCTGTAATAACACCATAACATCTCCAAACTTTTTTGTTATCGTCTCTTTGTAATTCTCTAATGCACCTTCATTATGAATCATATGTAAGCTATCATCTCCAAGTGGCATAGCTACACCATTACCATTCTTTTTCCCGTAGTCATTACTGAAATGACTCTCTAACATATTAAATGTTATCATACTTAATTTTAATCTCATCATTTTCTTATACATTTTTGTTTATAATCTTTTTCCCATGCATGGTAGTCTCCAAATCTTAATCCACAGCTACTCATCGTTAATGTTAACCATATTATCAATATTGTGTAGTAGTATCTTGCTAACCATTTTATCGGTAATCCTAATATATCTTTCATATCTATTCTATTTCAGTTAATACTCCATTAATTTCTTCATACTCATATTCATCTTCCCATTCTGTCCAATAATAATAATCTACTGCATATGCTATATCGCATAATTCTTCATCAGTTTCAGTATTATTAAATGCATTTGCTACTTTATTAGATAACTGCTCTATTTCTTTTTCAGTTAGATAACAAGAATTATCAAATTCTTTAATATCATTGATATCTTTTGGTATCAAGTTAATAATACCTTCTCTATCTTGTCTTAATTCTTTGATAAATAATTCTCTATCATCTATCATACAGGAATCATCAATAAATACATATCCTGTATTCATTCCTTTCCCTGTGTAATCACATTTTCTTGCGTATTTCATTGTGTGTTATTTAAATTGGTATCTTATGATACTGACTACTCAATTAAGAGTAGTTTCGTCCAATCAGGACTCATCAGAGTATCTCTATTGCTTTGCTTTATATTCTCCATACCAAGTACATTCTTTGTCATGTTCTAATGCCCAATCCTCTACTTGTCCTTTAGATACCTCTACATCTATGGTATCGGATAAGTCATCATTCCATACCGCTAAGTATACATTATCCTTATAGATTCTTGCATCTATGCCGTATTTACTTTTAAGTACATCTACTGCTTTTTCACTTGTTGTCATTGTGTGTTGTTTAAAGTAGATATTCTTGGTACGAAATCTTTATTATACTCTACATTTAATTGTTTATACATCTGATAATCCATACCTACTTGTTCAAGAATGTATTGCATATGCTCTCCATCAATATTTGTATCTTTTATCATCTTAATAATAGAATCTATTGAATCTACAAAGTCAGCAGATATTCTTGGTACGAAATGCTCATCCTCTGAGTATATACCTTTAAAATCATGCAGTACATCCGTTAACCTATGGTTTAAGTTATTTACTACTTCTATTACCCATTTTGGATTCAATTCTGCTACCTTTGATAGTATCTCGTTTTTCTTACCATCCATCAATACCTTGTCATAAGTTGTTTTAATGGTGTTGTAATTGATAAGAATAATAAATTCCTCCATCCATTTCATTGGTATAAGTAAATCCAATCTCATTGCTAATTCTTCTTGTTGCTTATCCATTTTGTGTGTGTTTTAAATTGTAAGAAACAATATGTCTCCTACTGCGAAAACCCCTCTTATCGCTAAGAGAGGTGTTCGGTAGTTGGTGAGGTTTAGTCTTGCATTCTCATCAGGCGAATGTATTTTTCCTTTTCTTTTATCATTTCTTTAATGTAAAGAGAATCTATCTCATTTACTAATGTTAATGCTTGATTCAATACTCTGATTTCTTGTCTAATGTACTCTACTCTTTGTTCCATTTTGTGTGTGTTTTAAGTTATTAATTGTTTAAATTATGTACAAATATACTATAAATAATTGGATTGTCAACTATAAATTCAAAAGAATATCTTGTTCCATAAATGAAATGAAATGAAACTAACTGATTATCAGCATCTTACATGCTTTCGCAATGATCTATTGATTTGTTGATATGTTTAGGTATTTTGGGGATGGGGAGTGGATTAAGAGACATCTCTCTTTGTCTAACTAAAGATATATTCTCTTTTATCCCTTGCAAAGAGGGGAAGGTATTGGTGTAATCGTAGACATTAAGAGTACAATAGGAGTGTAAGGTAGGGATAGAGGTAGTGTACAAGGGGAATTCCTACGGCATACGGGAAGCTCATACAAAAACGTCAAAAAGTTGGGGTGAAAATTTCCAAATCGGCATGGGGAGGGTGCTTTTTGAAATCTATTTCCTGAGGCAATGTGTGTGCGTATAACGTATAATAACCCTCAACCCCCAGACATCTAAAAAAATTTTATATCTTTGTGAAAAATAAAAAGCACTATGAAAAAAATGGATTATGTAGACGGGTTATATGTAAAGAACGGAAGACTTATAAATGAGCGTAGAGATGGTGAGACGGGTATAGCTCAGGCTTCTCGTATTAAGCGTGCGGTTAAGAATGATCGTAAGATAAACCGTATAGCTGAGGGTATTGAGTTAGCGGAAAATAAAAAGAATTTTAGACAGTTAGACTTCTAAGAATTTCTTATTTGTTCTGTTGTGTGAGAGGGGTAGGCTTATGGTCTACCTCTTTTTTTTAATAATATTTCAAAACTCGTCATAGTTATGATGACTTTAAAAAAAGTCGTCATGGGCCTAACTTATTGATTTTCAATATATTATATTTATTTATGACAAGATGACGACTTTAAGTCTAAAATATATAATAATAAATAATAATAATAATAATAAATATATATATAACAAATAGAAAGTAAAAACTTAAAATGTTGTCATAGTGTTTATTTATTTTTAGTATCTTTGCTTTAAATTAATTTTAATCAAATACACAACAAGATGCAAGAACAAGGATACATTCCAAAAGACCTGTCGTTTGATGAGCAGGCAAGAACAAAACTAATATCGGGAATCTCAAAAATATCTAATGCGGTTAAGTCAACATTGGGGCCTCAGGGTCAGACTGTTTTAATTGAATCGACCCAGCATACTCAGGGGTTGACAGTGACTAAGGATGGTGTTACTGTGGCTAAGAGTATATTTCTTATTGATCCTATAGAGAACTTAGCGGTTAGGATGATGAAGCAAGCTTCTGAAAAGACAGCTAATACTGCGGGAGATGGTACAACTACAGCTATTGTCTTAACGGAGGCTTTAGTTAAGGCGGGTCAAAAATATATTAAGGATACTGATAATACGATACAGGTCGTTAGAGATATTAGATCTGCAGGAGATACTCTTTTAGAAAAAATTAAATCAGAGGCTATTGATGTAACTGATGACATGTTAAAAGACATTGCCACAATCTCTGCAAACAATGACAGCGAGATCGGTGAGATTATTGCTAAGGCCTATAATGAGGTTGGTAAGGATGGTATTGTAACGGTTGAGAGATCTCAAACTGACAAGACATATTCTGAGGTTACTAACGGGATAAAAGTTGATAGGGGTTATACCTCTACGATGTTTATTAATGACCAGAGAAAGGACGAGTGTATTATGGATGGTGTTAAGGTTTTGCTGTGTGATACAGAGATAACCAACATACTTCAGATTGAGAATGTACTTAAGCCAATTATTAATGCTGGAGAGAAGCTTCTTATCATAGGGAACTGCTCTCAGAATGTTATTAATACTATGGCGGCTAACGTTCAGCGTAACGGTTTAAAGTTTTGTAATATCATGGTGCCATCATTCGGCTACAAGTCTCATGAGTTAATGCAGGATATTGCGTTCTCAGTAGGTGCTAAATACTTTTCAGAGAAGACAGGAGATGATTTGTCATTGATTAGACCAGAGGACTTAGGGTATGCAGATAAAATTATTGTAGGGAAAGACAATACCATAATAATTAAGAACGGCGAGATTACTAAGGAGACTATGGAAAGGGTTACAGAGCTTAGACTACAGCAAGAAACACTAACGGCTAAGCACGAGAGAGACTTTGTGAACGAGCGTATCGCATCTTTGGTTGGTGGTATAGGATGTATTTACGTTGGAGCTACCTCTGATATTGAGCAAAAAGAAAAATTCGACAGAGTCGATGACTCTGTCTGTGCAGTGCGGTCCGCACTACAGGAGGGGATAGTAGCAGGTGGAGGGTTGTTATTAGCTAAATTAGCTAAATATTATAATTCAGATAGTACTTCTGATAAAATTATGGTAGATGTTCTTATGGCTCCATTGACTCAAATACTTTTAAATGCGGGATTAGATGCTGATGAAATATATAACAATGACAGTTTACTTCTTTCAGGAGATCACTTTGGATACAATGTTGTTACTGGTGAATACGGTGATATGTTTGAAATGGGTGTTATTGATCCAGCTAAGGTTACATCACAAGCCCTGTCTAATGCAATAAGTGTAGCTACGACTATCCTTACTACCAATGCAATTATAACGCACGCCAGAGCAGGGAAAGATGATTAAGCTTATAAGATCATTATTTTTAAAGGAGGACTCTGATAAAAAATTAATTGAAAACATAAAACAATATGAAGCCAATAGGAAAGTACATAGTAATAAAAAAAATAAAAGAAGAGTTAAAAACTGAGTCAGGTCTTTTATTATCTGCTCAAGATGCTTCTGGGTTTAGGTACAAGAAGGGTGAGGTTATAAAGGCTGGTACTGATGTGAGTGTAATTAACTCTGGAGATATTATTTACTATGACGGTGCTGCAGGTCATGAGATGTTAATAGAGGACAATCCCTACGCTGTTATTCAGGAGAAAGATGTCGTTGTAGTTGTGTAATATTATTTTGTATCTTTGTTCCTATGAGTTCAATACCTGCAGGAACTAAATTTCATGGAGTAGACACTTCAATAGAAACAACAAACAAAGGATCTTATTTAGCCAATAGCTGGAGAGACGCTTATACAATTGAGGAATTAGCAGCTGCTATAAATATTATTATTGAGGACACTCAAATTATCAGACTTGTTCCTTACTTTCAAGAAGCTACTCCTGCTGGTAGTGATACTTATACAGCTACAAACAATATAGTTGACTTTGATTGGTCAGGTGGTAGTGGCACATATGAGTATATCCTTCCAAGCGCTACCGCTATTCCGTATAGAAAGATAAGGTTTGTTAATAACAGCACTATTACAGCTTCAAATAAGGTTCGTATAACAGCGCCTGGCACTGAGACTATAGATGGTGGTGCTTTTTATGAAATCAACAAAGCATATAACGGCTGCGCAGTTTGGTCTGACGGAGTTCAATGGATAGTAATACAAGCAAAGTCTACTTAAACTTTTCTTGTTTTATAAACTGATTCATTTCTAATATCATATTACGGTAAATCTTATCCATGTAAGAAGCGTCATGTCTAAACAGAGGGTTGTTCTTTGGGTTTTCTGCAATCTCATCTCCATTTAATTTTTTGTATATAGTGTTTACAAGTCTTTTGCCTTGATAAGAAAGCTCGTATAGTGTTGTCTCGTTGCCTGTGCGCTTACGCCATACATGTATCCATCCTTCTTTCAGGAGCCTATGAAACCTTGGTTCATCCCATGACATACACTCTTCAAACTCTTTAAACTTTGTTTTATTAAATATTTGTTCGCTATATAGGAAGAATAGCATGTCTATATCGGGGGTTCCGATCTTATACTTGGCTTTAGCCCAGTACCTTATCACCCTCCAGTACTTCATATAATCGTGTGAGGGTTGAATCCTATCGTAGTTCTTTCTTACTATATTTGGCATTAAATTTAATTTGTATCTTTGCAAAAACAAAAGTAATAAAATTATGCCAGATCCTAAGAAAAAATATAAAAAGCCTTTTAGTAAGGCTATTACAAAAAAGAAAACTACTGTTAAATCTAAAGCTACTTTAAAGAAAGAGTCTAACAAGAAGAAAAGATCAGAGGCTGACATAAAAGCGGCAAACAAAAAAGCTTTAGCTGAAAAGAAAAATAAAGAAAGGTTGGCTAATATTACTGCAAAGCAGGAGGCTAAGGGTCAGAAGAATATAGGTAAGACTAAGAACAAAGTAGAAAAAGCTAAAGAGACTGCTAATAAAAAATCAAGCAGACTTCAGGAAAAGCAAAAAAAGAAAGACGCTTCATTTAAAGCAAAATTAAAAGCAAATCAAGAGAATATAAATAATGCTCCAATAGGTAAAAAAAGAAATAAATTAATTGACAAAAGAAACGAGCTTAAAGAAAGAAAGGCTAAGCTTAATGCCAAGTTAGAGGCAAAAGGTCAAAAAATTAAAGCAAGACCAGAGAGAGTTCAAAAAAGAGGAGATAAAAAAGCTGAAAAAATTCAAGCTCAAACAGAAAGAAAAGAAAAAAGATCTAACACAAGAATGTCTAATCAAAAGCGTAGAGCTACTAAGCGTGCTAACAGAAAGAAAAGAATGCAAGCTCAAACGGGTCTCAAGAGATATGACACAACTTGGAATTAAATAAATAAAATAACTATCTTTGTAGAGAATTAAAAAATAAATTATGGCACCCATAAGAAGAAATCTATCACAACCATTATCGACATCTGAGTTTGATGGTAAAGAAAAAAGAACTGCAAGAAAAATAAAAAGAAAAACTAAAAGGATTGCTAAGGTAAATGAGAAAATAAAGAAAAAACAAGCTGACCATGATTCTGGAAAGAAAAAGATTGACTACGACAAGACTAAAGGATTATCTAAAACAGCTCGTAATACAAGAAAATATATTAAGCTCAAGAAAAAAAGAGATAAATTAGAAAGTGATGTAAAATCTTTAAAGCCAAAATCTAATGCTTCAGGTTTTGGAAATCCTACAACAAAGACTTATATTTATGATGATCCAAGGTTTAAGGAAATGGGTAGAGACAAACATGGTAATAAAATTAAAAAGAAAAAATAATTATGAAAAAGCAAGGTTACAATTCAAGACTTGATGAGTCATTAGGAGCTAAGAACGGAAAGAAGTCTCAGTCTATGAAAGACAGAAGAAATGAGTCTAAAGCTATGTCTAAAAAAGATTACGGTCATGCATACGGTGGAGATCACAATATGTCTTACGAGTGTATCAACAACGTAAAGAAAAAAATCGGATCTGCAATTAGAAAATAAATTATGAAAGCAAGAATATGTAAATGGGTTGAGGCTATAACTTTTGGATTAGTATGTTTTAATTGGTGTGAGTGTTGTTGTAAATCAGGAAAATGTTGTAAATCATAATGAAAAGAACTGCAATTAATAAGTCAAGAGGCTTAGGGGATTCAGTAGAGAAGTTCACCAGAGCAACAGGAATAAAAAAAGTAGTTGATACTGTAGCTAAGGCTACTAATAGTGACTGCGGATGTAATAAAAGAAAGGATACTTTAAATAGAATGTTTCCTTACGAAAATAAATAAATAAAAAATGGCATATCAAAAACTACAAATAAGTGAAGGTCTAAAGGTAATACCGAGTACAACGGTGCCTATTCCAGATCCATCAGCGGTTGTTGTATTAGACACAACTACAGGTCAGACTGTTGGAACAGCATCTTTTACTGCTGGTGCATTAACAATAGCTACTCCAGCTGCCCCAAAATTTACAACAGCGGGAATAACTATAGGTGCTATTGTATATAACACAACAACTAATGTTGCTTACACAGTGACAAATATAAATAGTGATACTGCATTATCGCTAACACCTGCAACAACAGGTGGTGCAACGGATAGCTTTACAATATATAACAGGCCAACAATTGGATGTTCATTATATGTTGGTGGAACTGGGGATTTAATAGTTCAGATGGCTGCTAAAAACGGAAATGTTACAGCGGTAGATAAGCCAGCTAATTACGAATTAACTTATAAGAATATAGGGAATGCAGCTTTTTTACCTATTCAGGTTGTAAGGGTTAGTCCTTTATCAACAGCTACGGACATTATAGCACTCTGGTAATATGTCTTTAGGAATAGCATCTGGTAATGCCGTACCTTTTTCAAAGATAGAAAGCGGGGCTTCTTCTCACTTTATACCTTTTATAATAAGGGTAAATTGTAATGGAGGAACAATAGAGGCACGTGCATGTTTACTTCAAGTGTTACATCAATTAGAAAGTATACAATGAGTTTATTAGATAAGATAGATATATTAATAACACCTAATGCGTATAAGAAGGGAAAGTTGTTCGCAGCTCTTCCTTCTCCTACTTTTGGTGGAGAGCTTGCGGTGGATGGTGATTTTGCTGATGGCTCAACAGCATGGACATTAAATCCAGGTTGGTCAATAGGTGGGAATTCAGCTCGTTATGATGGTAATGCTCTTGGTACTTCTATCTCACAAAACATAAGCGGTGTTACGGGAGGTAACAGATATACTGTAACTTTTGAGGTTACTCAAAATACGGGTGATCAAAACAATACAGTATCTTTAGGGAGTACTACTCTTACTAACAGCACACACTTACCTTTAGGTTGTAATACATTTACTGGTGTAGCAGGATTTGGAACGGCATTAAATATATACGGTAATAGTGGTGAGTTATTAATCATAAGAAATTTAACTGTCAAGCAAGAGCTAACAGGTATTGCTGATTTAGATTTCACCAGAGCAAGTGCTGCTACAAGAGTTGATCCGTTAGGATTTATTAATTATGCAGGTGTCTTACCAGGTGTGGAGCAGGTGACTAACGGAAACTTTCAGCAGATAGGACCAGAAGAAGTAAGTAATGGAGACTTCGATCAGACAGGACCAGAAGAAGTAACTAATGGAGATTTTAGTCAGATAGGTTCAGAAGAAGTAACTAATGGCGACTTTGCAACAGATTCAAATTGGACAAAGGGAACAGGGTGGACAATAGAAGATGGTGTAGCTAAAGCAACTTCTGCACCATTTTCAGCTTCAATTTATCAATCTATTTCTACACAGATTAATAAAACTTATAAAGTACAAATTGAAATAAAAAATTATAGT
>Ga0070746_10002586_pt1 | contig 10742 bp, 3 predicted proteins | sample VirMetDEL_Mar_21_FD_77016 | JGI IMG/M metagenome (GOLD analysis project Ga0070746, IMG submission 77016) | Aqueous microbial communities from the Delaware River and Bay under freshwater to marine salinity gradient to study organic matter... | ecosystem: Environmental > Aquatic > Marine > Coastal... | reverse complement strand
TGGAATCATGTGGTCGCTACATTCAACAGCACCCAAATGCAGTTGTATGTCAACAATAGTTTGATTGGGACTATATCGACTGGGGATACGATCGATGACAACACTAATGAAGGACTTGCCATCGGTGCTGACAGGGATACGGGAGGTAGATACTGGGACGGGAAGATTAGCGTGTTCAGGATTTACGAAAAGATACTTACTTCTACTGAGGTTGCTCAGAACTACAACGCAATTAAAGGCAGATACGGATTATGATTAGGATTCCCATCGACAGAAGATATGTCATCATCAATGTCAGTGATATTGACAGTATTGATTTTGCACAAGTCCTAGAGACATCAAGAGACACGGTTCGATATAGACTCGATGGTGTCAAGGCGGTATTGAAATATGAAGGAGCTATGCCTGCGACTATATCTGCTTTATCACCGACACCACAGGTGTATACACGCGATGAAATTCGACCGATCATGGGGAGCATCGAGTGGGAGGCAGATGATGCAGATGAGGTCTGAATATTTTAACGCTTAATTAAGAAAATTAGAATGAAAAAGTTTATAGGGGGAATGGTAAAAGACCCAGAGCGGGTCGATCAACCTGAAGGATCATACCGAGATGCACTAAATGCTAACCTCTACTATCGTAAAGGTGCAGTTGTAAATGAGCAAGGAACCACCGCGTTTGTGAACGTAGGTGGTTTTGCCATTGATAACATTATCGGACAGTGCCCACTCAAAGACGGTAGAATCATAATCTTTTTCAACTACACTTTCGACGGAAGCACTACTTCTGCTATTTCAGTTGCAGACCCAACTACGCTCCAGAATGAAATCATTTATAGAAATGCAGAACTCAACTTCCAACTCTCAAACACAATTGAAGCTACATCTAAAATTGACGTCAACGGGAACATACTGGTATACTTTACGGACAACTACCTAGTAAGAACTACAGAGACTGTTACTGGAATTGAGTACATCAGTGACTTCAACCCTCCCAGAGTGATTAATATCACTCGTCAACAGGCATCGTCAAGCATAAACAACCTGTATGATAACGATGACTATACAGTAGCTAAGCTTGATATCTTCATGAATGCGGGAGAGATACCTGAGTTCACAGATATTAAGATTGAAGAAGGCGGTGGCGTTGTTAGTGGTACATACCACTTAGCTTTAGCTTACGTAGATGAGGACCTCAACCGTACAAACTACTTAGCTACATCTAACCCTGTACACCTTGTTACAGAGCACGAAGACGCCATCCCAACTGAGTCCATTACAGGTGACCCTCAAGGTTCTCAATCTAACAAGTCCATTATCTGGACTGTAGACATACCCCTTCCTTCTAACTATACTCATGTTCGTCCTGTAATCATACAACGATTTGGGGGTGGGCAAAACCAAAGCTCAAGCGAGTTTGCATATGAGCTAGAGATTGTAAAAATACCTGAAGTCAACGAAGACGTAGCTTCTTTAGAGATTACCTACACAGGTCTTGAACAGGTTTCTTCGTCAACTGTAACAGAAGTCGTTGTAGACTCTGTGCGATACGAAACCGCAAAGACTTTTGTGCAGCTAGACAACAGACTCTACATCTCTAATCTAAGAGCAAGAGGTGATATTGGGTACCAACGCTTTGCCAATAGCATAGTAACCACCCCAATATCTACAGCCGTAGATAGGTTCGACCCTAAGAGATTTCACACTATTACTCTTAACGATGGATATTCTAATATCTCATTTCCTGAGCTGAACGACGACTTTGATATCTACAGAAATCTCCAGCGTGACAACTTAGATGATGGCTTCTTTGCTTCTAATGTCCGTAAAGGATACAAGGACGTTAACATGTCCTACAACTACAGAGGCTACCGCAGGTCTGAGGTCTATGCATTCTACATCTCATTTGTGCTCAACGATGGATCTGAGACGTACGCATACCACATCCCAGGAAGATCTTCTCTTAACCTCTCACGAGCAGAGAGTGGGGGCACTACGGTTAATGAAGACAGTCCTTTATCTACAAGCATACTAAATGCTATAAGCAATAGTGACCTTGAGATGAATCTTGAGGAGTTTGCAGATTTGTACCCAGACGCCAAACTTTATCAGGTAGCAGATACTCAGTTCATACTGAATGAGGCTGGAAATCAGATGAGCTTCTGGGAGAACGAGGATGAAAGATATCCTGACACTGAAGACTTTGATAGGTACACTGTAAATACTACAGGAGATATCTTAAATACAGGAGATATAAGAGACCGGAGAGTTCGGCACCACAAGATGCCCCCGAACAAAAACCTGACCCACAGCTTTGTAGATAGTCTTAACACTAATGGGGTCAATTTAGATTTGTTTGGTCAGTCTACTACGTTTAACGGATTAACACTTGACGAAGAAGTCAAAATATTAGGAGTACGTTTTAGCAATATCCCTATTCCTGACTTCATCAAGAATCAGGTTCAGGGATTTAAAATCTACTACGCCAAACGTACTCAGCAAGAAAAGAGCATTATTGGTCAGAGTATTGTCATGCCTGCGTGGTATGAAGACCCAATAGCAGTAACCAACAGAATGACGATTGCAGCCAATGGACCATACGCTGATGCATGGTTCTTGCGTGGACAACCTGTTACTTACAATACTAGCATACTTAAGTCAGACATACCAGGGAAGGTCAATTCTAAAAAGGCATTTTCTGTATTTACCTTCCATGACTTTAATCTTCTTAAGAACAAGCATACACTTAGTGGTGCTAGTCATATTGATGTGCAGAAGATTCTGACCATGCGTGCATGGACCGGAGGCAATAAGAAAAAACCAAGTACTGACACACCTAACTACATCATCGATTCTGATTGGATAAACTCTACAATAGGGAACGAGCTTTGGTACGAATGGGCTGAACAAGATGGTGACTTTAACAATCAGCAAGCACCAGGTGGAGAAGGTTCAACTGCAACACCTCGAGGAGTAGCCAACTACTACACCTCTGTACTTATAGCACAACGCTACAACAACCCAGGTTATTTAAATAACCCTGCTATTTTAGGAGACTATAACGTAATGCCAGGTAACGGCATATACGATTACTGGTTAAACAACTACCGCACGCAGGTTATGCTGGATTCTAACAGCAAAACCTACATCACAGGAAGTACATTACTTAAGAACACAGATACCTCTGCATTTAAAAACGCAGACTACTTGATGCACTTTGCAGGGGAGTCCTGCATTGCATTGGGTTTAGGATCTGGTCTCCCCGCTCTACTCCAACATGGAAATAACATAACCCACGCTGTAGGAGTAATAAATTGGTGGTACGATGCTGAATGGACATCTATAACCGATTCAGATATAGGATTCTCACTTACAGATATTAACGTAAGATCTGGAGGTAGCGACTTTCAAGCTTGGCCTGCATTTTACTTAGTTAACCTCTGTGTATATAAATCCAACGTATACAAACCGTTTGACCAGCAAAAGTTAGTCTGGACTGGATACTATCAAAAGATAGATAAGTCTAGGACAAAGTATGTAGAAGCTACCAACACTGTTTATGGTGGGGACACATACGTAAGTAGACATTCATTTAGAACTACATCTCAAGACTTTGGTGCATGCTTCCAGCTCGGAAGTAATGCTAGAAAACCCGAGAGTTGGAGTACAAACCCGTTTACGTTATACTCAGTAGACGGAGATGATGAAGTTCAGAAGAAGAGAGCAGTAGATCCCTATGCTACAGTGTTTAACTTTTTGTGCGAGTCTGATGACCTTCTTGGGTTTAGACACCAAGGAGATAACGAAGCAGGTGTAACAGTATCAGAAAGTTTGTTCTGGGATGGGTCTATTGCAGCAGATGTCTTGTTTGGGAATCCCGCTAACGACTACACTAAGTCAGAACATTTGTTGTACATGAACAACTACTCTGCAGTGCAGGACATTAAAGTGACCGCACCGCTTCCGAAGAAGTTGTTTAACCCCACGTTCTACCCAACCAGAACTATACGTTCTACTGTAGACGACGGCAGCATACAAGACAAATACAGGTTCTTCTTAGCTCTAGACTACAAAGACATACCAAGAAATAGAGGAGAAATAACCAAGTTGTTTACTCTCGGATCTATTTTGTACCTACACACTGAGCGGTCTCTCTTCGTTACTAGAGGTAGACAGCAGCTTGGGCTTAGTGACAGCACACAAGCCTTTGTGGGTAGCGGTGACATTTTCGAGCAGAATCCTGACGAGATGATCCCAACAACAGAAGGGTACGGTGGTACTGACTGTCAGTTTGCATCTCTGACTACGAGGTTTGGGCAGTTCTTTGTGAATCGTAAAGACCGCAGAGTCTACATGATGGGGGAAAATATCGAAGAGCTGAGCTCTCTTGGTATGGAGAAGTGGTTCTTAGAGAACATACCCTATGCATTGGAGTCTTATATAGACTTAGAAGAAATAGCAAACTTTGATGCCCCTACTGAATTCTTTGGGTTTACTGCAGCATATGACCCAAAGTACAAGCGGATCATACTCAGTAAGAGAGAGCGTGTACCAAGTCCTAATCTCATAGTTCAGCTTAACGGAAACATCAGTAATGTGCAAGCTATTCCTGGTGGATTTTCATTCTTCAATGACAGACTTAACGATACTATAGAAGTACAGCTCTCCGATCTGGATGAGGGTGGTTGGACAATATCTTACTACCCTGAACTTAAAGTATGGGGTAGCAGACACAGCTACCTCCCAGTGATCTTTGCTAATAACCAGCAAGAGTATTACGGGCTCGTCAATGGTACAGGAGGAAATGTATGGGAACATTCTAACCTTAATGCTCCCGGTAATTACTACAACAACCAGTACAACTTTGAGTTTGAGTACATCGACAACTCTCAGGCTGGAGTGTCTAAGGTATTTAGCACTATCCGGTACTGGGCAGAGGTAATGAGTCTTGACGGAGTTTACCAAACTCAAGTAGAAAAACACACATCGCCTGCATTTACTCAGTTCTATACATACAATTCTACTCAGATATCTGATACAAGAGATATCTACTACCTCACCAACGCCAGGCTAGCTGATCGGTTTTGGTATATCAACGACTTCAGGGATCTAAGCGCGCAGTTTAACAATCAAGCTGCAGTGGTTGCAAACAACCAGCTTAATGTACATGACTTGTTTAACACCGGAACTACTACAAGTCTGACTAACGTTCCCATGTTTACCGAAGAAGGTGTTATAAATGCAGCTTATATAGACCCTAACAAAAACTGGTACAATCAAAAGAAGTTTGTAGATCATTTCTTAGGTGTACGCCTAATAAGCGACAACTTAACTGGTAATTTAATACATTTGTATTCTGCAGGCACTAAGTTCCGACAATCCTTTAGATAATCATGGCTAAGAAGAAATCAAAGAAAATGAAAATCAACCCGAAGTATTTATCGGGTAGTAAGAATACTGGACGCCGCGCACAACTTATCCGTCAGATAGCAGATATCTACAAAAAGGGGAAGCCATACCCTAGTAATCTGAACGCTCTAATGAAAGAGCGGGACAAATTAATGGATGGAGGTCCTCGTAAATTTCAGAGTGCTGGCAATCCGTATGCTATGCCTACATCTGCTGCAACTTCTGGATATACCAGCAACATGTCTGGTATGGCAGGAGCTCATCAAGCAGCTATGCAGCTGCAACAATTGCAGCAAGAGATTATGCAGAACCAGCAAATGGAGTCTGCACAGGCTAAACAAAGAGAAGCCGATCAAAAACAGCAGTTTCAACAGGACATCCAACAGCAGACTGGGAAACTTGCTACAGAAGAAAACGCGGAACAAATTCAAGATGCTCTTAGTAAAAGAGCAAGTAGACGTGCTGCTAAGAAATTAGCTAAACAGGGGGTAGAATCTGCAGCTACGGCAAATGCAGGTATTCTTGCTCAAGCTAATCAAGCAGCCCCAATTATGATGGACCCCGCACAAGTTGCTGGGCGTACGCTAACAATGGGGGATGATATGCTTGGGGTGGGACAACAAGTTGTAGGAGCCCCAGCCGCTAACTCTTTATCTTTAACAGGAAGTCAAGTTGCAGGCAAGGCTGCAACAACAGCTGCTAAACGAGCTGCCGCTACCAATGCTGCAGGTCCCATTGGAGCAGGAATGTCTATAGTCGGTACTGGTGTAGAGCACTTCTCTGATGATAATGATGACACTCGTACAAACTTTGGTGAGGGCAGTGGACGTGCACTTAAGGGAGCAGGAACTGCAGTAGGTCTTGCTGGTACCTTAGGTACTTTTGCACCTGCACTTGCGCTTGGACCACTGGGCCTTGTAGCCGCAGGTGTTATTGGGGGCGGAGCTGCACTTCTCAGGCAGCGCAAGCAAAAGATGGAAGCTAGAAAAGAAGAGGCCACGCAACAGGCTCAAGACGCACAAATGGCTTCAGCAGAAGATGCTGCATTTAAACAGTCGATGTTGACTACTGGTCAAGACATGGGATACAATGTAGGCAACGCTATGAGTAACTCTTACCTGCCTGGTTATCAGATGAAAGAGGGTGGCTACATGAAGCCCCTGCCTGGTGGTGCTGTAGAGTTTGTTGGGCCTAAGCATTCTCAGGGCGGGATCATGTTAGATCCGCAGACTGAGGTCGAGGGAGGTGAAACTATGGATAAGGTTAAGATGAAAGAAGACGGAGGAAAAGCAGGAGACTACATCTTCTCCGACTTCTTAAAGCTAGGTAAGAAGACATTTGCACAACGGCATAAAGAAATGCTGAGTAGAGGCGCTACACAAGGTGACATACAGAAACTTGCTAAAATGCAAGAGGAGGTTGCTAAGCGTGAAGGCAGAAACGAAAATGGACCCAGAGGCCCTGAGAAGATTATGGAGCCAGGTGGTGAAGTGCAGTCAGGCGTTATTCCTAACCCTAACAATATAGATGACTACGAACTCGACCCAGATAGTGCGTATGCTAGGGATTTCCCTGAGGGTCAGAGCGTTACTGATGATGGCTTGTACCGCAGAGCAGACGGTGACACTGTTACCATGGATGAGGTAGAAGCTCTTAAGATGAACAACCCTTGGTATGATTTCGACGCTGAAGGATTTGATCCTACCGATGCAGCAAGTGTGGAGAAATTCCAACAAGCATACAACGAAAAAGTGCCAGAGTCTAAACGTATTAAAGTCGATGGTAAAGTAGGAGAACAAACTGTAAGTGCGTACATACCCTATAAGCGTAAAGAAGCAGAAGTTCAAGAAGAACCACCTGCAGAGACTACAGAAGAAACTACTGTTGAAGAAGCTCCTGTTGGTCCCGGGATGAATCTCCGAAAGGATATTTTACTTCCGTACCAGCTAATGGGTCCTATAGCAGAGCTTACGAGTAAGTATCCTCAGCCCAACAAGATTGCTGCACCAGTTACTGGACGCATCAAGCTCCCTCGTATGAATATGAATGCAGAGAGAGCATCTCTTGCTGCTAGCACCAATGCTGCAAACAAGTTCATACAGAATCAATCTGCAGGTCCTGCTGCGATAGCAGCACAGATGGCAATGGGAGAAAAGCAACGTCAAGGCAACATAGACATTGCTACTCAAGAAGCACGTCAAAATAAAGAGCTGGCTTCTACTGAAGCACTTGCTAACCTGAGAGCTTCTCAGTTTGATGCTACTAATGTGTCAAAAGCTAGACAGTTTAATGCTCTTGCACAAAACCAGCGCGATCAAAACGAGTACGAAAAGCAAATGATGGCTTACAATCAGTTAGGAACTAACTTGGCACAGTATTCTAACGACATACGCCCTTATAAGACCGAGGACCGCATTGCTGAAGCTTCTCAGATTGCTGGAGAGTACACTCGCCAAAAGTATTTGGAAGAGTTGCGCAAACAATCCAAGCGTAAAAGGTCTGAGTACCATGGCATGAATGATACTCAGCTTAGAGAAATAGCTGCTCAGATGGTTCAAGGTGCCCCAACCTACAACCAGCAGGATCAGCAAAGAGTGCAGGCAGTTGTCGGAGCAGCAAATGCTGTTCAAGGAAACACACAACAACCTGAACAACAAAAGCGAGGGGGCTACCTCCGTAAAATGGGGAAGATTAAAAGAAGAAGAAGAAAGTAATGGCTTATCGTAACCTATATAATCCTCTGAGTCAGTTTGTTGACCCAGGATCTACAGAGATTGCTGACCTCCTGCGCGAGAGATACCTCTCGATATACTCTTCCGCTGATGCTACTGGACAAGCACTGGCTGAACTGCCTGTGGCAAATTTCAACAACGACCAGCAGATGTATAGGGAGCTCTACTCCGATACTCAATCTGAGTTAGACAATATCGCTAACAGAGGTGACTACGAGAACATGTTTCTTCCCGTAAGCAAGCTTGCGCGCAAGTACAAGGAAACTGCTACTCCTTTACAGAATAACTACCAGAGGTACATGGATGACCTCCAAGAGAAGAAAGATCTTCTTGACGAAGGCAAAATTACCATGTCTGATTACGAGGGATGGCTGCGGAAGAGCAAAATGAAGATGGGTCAGGATGACTATGAGCCATATATGGGACTGACCATTGGAGAGGATGGGAGAGTCAACCGGAATAGCTATTACAATGCTACCCCTGTTGCTCAATATGTAGACGTCAACGACGAGATACTTACTGCACTTAACAAGCTTCCTGAAATAAAGAGAGGAGGTGCAAAGGTCAAGAGAGTACTTGATCCAGATAGCAACGGATTAGTATTTGCTATAGAAGAACAAGGTCAGATTGTAGAGTATGTCCCACCCGAAGTAGTAGATGCAGTTACCGCAAACGTTCTTAACAGGCCTGATATATCTGCTTATATGGAGCAAAGTGCGGACTTCGGTACGTTAGATATGCCTGAGGCTAAGCTCAATCAAATTATAGCTCGTGGTATACAACAGTTTGCAGATGATGACTCTGAAACAAACAGACCTTACATCAACCAATTGACGGATGTACTGCAGAACGGAAGTGCCGGAATGAAACGACGTGCAGCCAAGTCTCTGCTCTTTGATAGTTCTCGTAACAACTACATGCAGATGGCAAGAGCAAGCCGTCAACCTAGTGCATACGGAGGATCTTCTTCCATAACGTACGAAAGCGCTCTGACTAACAAGCTTGCAGAAATAAACACTGCCGCAGCTAACGAGCCGTATACTCCTGTGATTCCTGGAGAGCAGTTCACTGCACCGCTTACTCACATACAAAATGAGATGGGGCAGGTCACTCAAGAAAGTGTTGGGGACAACATTACAGCTCTTGAGAACGAGAACCTGCAAGCATATGCTGCAATGATGGAGGCTATCCCAGAACTGCAAGCTTACGAGCAGATGTACGGAACTGTCAACCTAGCTCAGGACAACGCTGTAGACAACATCACTACAAGAATCATGACTATGATCAATCCTGATGCTAATGAGGCGTTGATACGACAAACATTGCAAAGAGCTGTACTGACTCAACAGCATTACAGATCGCAGATTGCGGCTTCTGAGCAAATGATTGCAGACTCTTACGAAGGATTTGCGGAAGGGTTCATGACAGACGTACTCTCTGATATTGCAATTGACTTAGAGTTACCGGCAGAGAACATGGCAGCAGGATTTGCAGCTATAGAAATGGACGGTAATTACTCTTATGACGAAGCAAGCAATAGCGTATCCGTAACTCCGGGAGAGCCAACAGAGGGGTCAAGAGAAGCATTTAACCTTGCTACGTTAGCCTACATGATAAAGGGTCAGACTGAAGCTACAAGAGGAACATTGCAAAGAGCTGGTATTGATGCCAATGATGCACTATTGCAGATTACTCAGCAAATGTTTGGGGTAGGGGAAGCTGAAGCAGAAGAAATGATTTCTATTGCCAGCACTCTTAATACATCCGGACTTAATGAGAATGAAGATACGATCTCGACTAGCACTCCTTATGGCCCAATACAGTCTGTAGGTGCAGTAGTTGAGCCTCTCCGCATTGGTAAACAAATCATCGCTACAGGAATAAATCAAAAAGCTAGCGGTGCATACACAGCTTCTAACGAGTTCTTGAACTCCAAGAACAATGTCCAATACACTACAGGCGCAACCGTAAGAGCGATAGGAGATAGAGATGGAGAGCTGTCTGACGCAGTGACTGGTGTCCTCAAGAATGCTAGCGTGCAAGCGTTTACTGATGTTCCAGTGCTTTCTACTCAAGGAATATCAGACAGAGTAACTGAGGATATGGCTGAGCTTACTCTCGGACAGCTGTTTGCTGATGATCCAGACGCTAAAATTAACGCCATCAGATTCACCTCCTACTTCGATCCAGTTACTAGATCGATGAGACCTGGATTAATATTAGACATCAAAGGAGGAGGTAGTGGTGCAAAGAAGAAGCCAGATGAAACTGCTGTTGTTCCTTACGACCAAATGATATTCGGATTCAATCCTGAGATGGACTCTATGATAATGAATAACTATCAAAGTCCTGGAGGATTTATGGCCAACGCTGCTCTTGCAACAATGTTGTCATATCCTTCTGAATACAATGAGCAAGGAGTTATCTTTAGAGACAACATTGAAGGCAGAGAAATAGAGATTGAGTTTGTCCCAGCAGTACAGCCTCTGCAGGAAGAAGGGCTTTCTCTAATTGCAGGGTTGGGCAGTGTTATACTTAGATCTCGAGGGGCAGGCGTAGAGGACCAAGAAACCAGATTTGATAACGTTGAAGAATTCAT
>Ga0070746_10002585_pt1 | contig 10745 bp, 6 predicted proteins | sample VirMetDEL_Mar_21_FD_77016 | JGI IMG/M metagenome (GOLD analysis project Ga0070746, IMG submission 77016) | Aqueous microbial communities from the Delaware River and Bay under freshwater to marine salinity gradient to study organic matter... | ecosystem: Environmental > Aquatic > Marine > Coastal... | reverse complement strand
GGGTACTGGTCGATGTCGATGCAGCCCCACTTGCACATATTGTCTTCGTTGATCGGTATAATTCCCAAGCCGACGCCGTTGCCCGCTAAATGGTTCTCCCACAGCTTATGGGTCCGTGGTTCGCGCACGACGCCTGCCTTGCCGACGTTCTTGCCGGAGGCACTCGTTTTCTCAATTTTGAAGTAGCCATAGGCTTCTTGCAGGCCATCGAAGATGGCCATGAATTTATCTACAGACATTCTTGGCCTCATGCGGGAGAGACGGCGGGGCCAGAATTAGCCCCGCCGATGGCAACGATCAGAACGGAACGTCACCGATGTCGTCGTTCTCTTCTCCGGCATGCTTGACCAAGACGTTGCCCGCGCTAATGCTGTCGGCAAATGCCTTGGCCCGACCGTAGAGGGCAACATCCGTTACCGGGCCCTCGACACTCATCTCCCAGCCATGCCAAGACCCTTTGGAGTTTTCTTCCATGACGGTTCTGAGGTGGTAGATGTGGGAAAAACGCGGCGGCGTGAACGGGCCGTTTTTACCCTGCATTGAGCGCGATGCCATCATGCTATTCCACTTACGACTTTTCTTGAGCTGCGTTGACTTCATCGCAATCAAGGCCGTCTCCGCACCGCCGTCTTCGTTCAAGACATAAACGAAGTGCTGATGCGTCTCCTCCATATATTGGCCGCTTCCGTCGTCGATGTAGTCCTTATTGTCTTCCTTGGACCTTACCGTCTTCGGCAGAGCGTCGCCGGGCTCGTAAATTGCCACGGGTGCCCCGGTGCCGCTGCCGCGAGGAGCCCACTGGATGAACCGGCGCTGGTAAGCGCAAGGCACAACGCGAACGCCGTCCTTACCTTTGTAAATCTTACCGGTGACGGTGTTGTAGATGTCGCCCTTACGGGCTTCTTCGTTCTCGTCCAGAACCGGGTCGTTGCCGGAAAGCACCTTGAGGAACGGTAGCGCAAGATCATCCTGCCCCATGTTCTCCATGCCGCGGCCAGCATCTTCCTCGAACATCGAAATGTCGAGAACTGCTACCTCTGTGTTACCTGCTTTTGCTACTGCTTTATTAGCCATTGTTCACTTTCCCTTCTTAATAAAAGCGCGCTGGCCAACCCATGCGCCAAAAAGTTCCATCGGAAATTCATCACCCTCTTCGACGCGCTCTCGAATGAACGCCCGAAGGGTCTGCGGGTGGATTTCCGTTTTCTGTTCCGGGGCGTAGCCCTGTTGCTGCGCGAACGCTGCAAAGGCGCTTGCTTGATCGTCTTCACCACGGCCAAAATTGCAGGCTATGGTGTTCCGGATGATGTCGTCGTAACCGTGATCCCGCAGCCAGTCATAAGCGGCGGGGCGGTTCTCGACGAGAATTGACGCCCCGTAGGTCTGCCGCACTTCAACGGTTGAACCATCATCAAGTGCAAAAGATGAGATACCGATTTCCGCCAATGTCGCAGGCATCTCTTCGTCAGTCAACTTTAAGAGTGACTTCTTCTCCTCCTTGAGGCTATCCTCAAGTTCCGCGATCCGCGCTTCTTTGTTTCTGATCTCTCGGGCCAGCGCCGCGACTGATTTCAGCCCTTGCTGGTCTACCTTTTCGACTGAGGAGGCCACAGACTGTTCGAAGTCCGCCTCCATCATGCTAGTAAGATCGTCGTTCATCTCTTCCTCTTTCGTGGTTAAAGGCACCGTTTGGGCCTTGACAATTACGGATATTATCTTATATGTTCCTCATGTCAAGGGGTTTCAGATGAATAAATACAAATTTCAAACAGAGCCATATGCGCACCAGCTTTCTGTGCTCAAAGATTCGTGGGCCGCGGACTATTACGCGCTCTTCATGGAGATGGGCACCGGTAAGACGAAGGTTGCCATCGACAACATGGCGGTGCTTTACGAGGCGGGACGCATTAACGCCGTCTTGGTGGTTGCGCCCAAGGGCGTTTACGACAACTGGTCGAAGTCCGAGATACCGACGCACCTGCCTGCGCGGATCAACCACTTTATATTGAGGTGGGTGGCGGCCAAGACGCAGAAGTTCGAGCAACAGCTAGAGGTGTTTACCAAGACGCCTTTTGACGGCCTCAAGATTTTCGTCATGAACGTTGAAGCCCTCAGTACGCCTCGTGGGCTGCGGGCCGCGGATGATTTTCTGCGATACAACCCTGAGAACATGATGATCGTGGACGAGAGCACGACGATCAAGAATCGCAAGGCGGCGAGAACACGCAACATCATTGCGCTGAACGGCAAGACTTGTTACCGGCGCATCCTGACGGGTTCCCCCATCACCAAAAGCCCGATGGATCTGTTCAGCCAGTGCGCGTTCCTGACCGATAAAGCTTTGGGTTTTAACAGCTATTTTGCATTTCAGGCGCGTTACGCCAATGTCCAAAAGCGCGTTATGGGGCATCGCAGTTTTAACCAGATCGTCGGGTATCGGCGCTTGGACGAGTTATCCGACCGATTAGACAAGTTTAGCAGCCGCATCCTGAAGCGGGATTGCTTGGATCTGCCGGACAAGGTGTATATGCGCCGCGAGGTGGACCTGACGCCGGAACAGGCGCAGCTCTATAAGCAGATGAAAAAGCTCGCCTTGGCCCGTCTGGATAACGGCGAGCTTGCCACAACATCGAGCGTTTTGACGCAGATCATGCGCCTGCATCAGATCGTGTGCGGCTTTCTACAGCCGGATGAGGGCGATATACAGGAGTTGTCCAGCAACCGAATGGATGCGTTGCTGGACATTACCGACGAGCTTCAGGGAAAGGCCATCATTTGGGCGTCGTATACCCATGACATCCAACAGATAGCCTCAGCCCTGCGCGACCGCTTCGGGCCCGAGGCGGTCGCAACCTATTACGGGGACACCCCACAGGATGAGCGGCAAGAGGTGGTCGAGCGGTTCCAAGACCCTGACAACCCTCTTCGTTTTTTCGTGGGTCAGCCCCGAACCGGCGGCTACGGCATCACGTTAACCGCCGCCACGACGGTGATCTATTATAGCAACAGTTACGATTTGGAGATACGGCTTCAATCCGAAGACCGGGCGCACCGCATAGGGCAGACAAACAAGGTGACTTATATAGATCTCGTATCTCCCGGCACGGTCGATGAGAAGATCATTGAGGCTTTGCGGGACAAGATCGACATTGCGGGGCAGGTTTTGCGCGAAGAAACGCGAGAATGGCTGTCTTAAAATTGCCCGAAGATGCTGCCGATGCCTTGGTTTATCGGCGGGACCACGCCGCCTTGGGCGAACGCAGCCCCCGAAAAGCTAAACTCGATGTTCGTGCCGCCGCCGGGAACCCCATACGCAATCGACTGAGAGGGGGCTCCGAACACTGAATAGGCCGTGCGCAACGCATCAGACGCGGCAATACCGCGTTCCTTAGCCGCATCCCGATAGGCCTGTGCTTCAGCGTCGTAAGCCTTGACCTCTTCCTCGGTGAAGGAAAGGGCTTTCGGCGCTGTTGGAGCGTCGGCGCCGGTCCATGACCCCGGGTTAGCCGGGCCCGAATAGCTGCTTGTGCGGGGTCCCGCATTCCAAGCCGCGACCGCTTTGTTATATGCCTCTGCCTTTTCAAGCCACGGATCGTAGTCCTTCTTCCAGTCGGTCAGAGCCGTATTGTATGTCTCGATGTCCTTGTTATAAGCATCGATCTGAGACTGGTATGAGTTTAGCTGGTCCTGATACACATTCAGCTTCTCGCGGTCCGCGGCGCTGTACCGGGGGAGGGCTGCCGCCCCCATCGCCAAGATGTCTGCTAGTGCCATATTACTGCCCCATCAAGCTGCCAATTCCCTGCTGGGTAGCCTGTTCGCGAGCCAGATCGGCCGCGGGCCCAGTCGGGAAGACTTGTAAGAACCTAGCGCGATCCACCGGCCCGGAAGGTGTTGGCCCGGGGGCCGCGGGTGGTGGTTGGACCGTGCTAGGCGCAGGCGCCGGGGCAGCACGGGTGGGAACCGGTGCCACGGGCGCCAAACTAGAACGCTGTTGTGGGATGGCCACGGGGGGCATCTCGGCGGCAGCCGCTTCAGAGACGGGGCTGATGTCCACCTCAGACTCGCCCGCCGCGGAAATCGCGCCATAAAGGAACGGCCTGCGTACCGAAGGCATAAGATAACCGTCCACGATTAAAGCCTGTACAAGAGCGCCGCCTATGCGTTGTTTCTCATCTTCGGTTTTCCCTTTGCGGAGCAACTTCGCCATAAACTGCGGATCTTCCATGGCTTTTTTCAAGATGTCCATCTTGAGAACCGCCGGGGCTTTCTCGAAAAGGTCCTTATAAGATTCCCGGAATACCTTGGCGCCCCGGCCGGAGGCGATCAGGGTACCGGTTCCCCCTTCCCCCGGCATCAATTTTTGAAGCCGGGCACCGGCACTAGAACCAAGAACGCTCAGGATGAGATCGGCGCCTGCGCCCATCTTTCCTATTAGATCTTTTACGTCGCCTGCGCGCCCCGTAAAGATTGTCTCGTTGAGCTCGACAGCGCGGCCTAGGAAGCTCTCGATGTTAGTTTTTTCGCTTTCGGTAAACACGCCTTTCTCTACAAGCCAATCGGCCAAACGCTTACGGCCTTCCGCGTATTGCATAGGGGCGAACAGCTTCCGGTACGCATTCAGGGGATCAAAGTCTTTTTCATTTGCCCCCGCATTTAGCAAGACGGCGTCGATTACAGAAGTCTTGAATCCGGCTATGGCGTCGGCTTTTGTGTAAGTTTCACCGTTTATCTTGCTCCGCCACTTATCCGGGGCGTCCTCTATAACCTTCCAGTAACCTTCCAATCTCTGGAGAGGGTTTGTTCGGCTTGTTATGGCCGATGAAATAACGCTAACCGGGGACTCATTTTTTTCGGGAAGGAGTTGATAAAATGAAAAAGCATCCTTGCGGGCTTTCATTTCGTCCTTCACCTGTTTTTCTGTTTTAGATAGCAATGCCAACGCGGACTCATCTCCTGCCGCCAACCTCGCAAGATCATCCCTCAGATTGGGGAACGCCGCCAAGATTTCTTTGTTGGCGTCTTTGTTCATCCACGTCGTAATTGCTTTGCGGCTTATGCCCCCAACCGAACTTGGATCTTCGGGAGCCACGGCCATTGCCTCGGCGCGGATCTGACGCAGTACGTTCTCCAGAGTCCCGCGGGCCGTGATCGAATCTTGAAGGGATTCCTCCACATTGTCGTAAAGCGTCCCCCCGGGCTTGACCTCCAATATGCGTCGTGCGTTCTCACCTTCCCCGATTTCCCGCTCCACAAATTTGTAGCCCGGAAGTTCCTTTAACTCGTCGCCGTTTGCGGCAAGCCATTGACGCGCCTTCGTCAGGTCAACCGTTTTGCTTTCCGGATCTATAACGGTTTTCAAGTAATCATCGGAGAGCTGACGACCGCGTTCGGGGACGCCCGTGAACATCGTAGTAAGGTATTGAGAGGCGTTAAATTTCCCAATGTCGGAAATTTGCCGGGATCGAAGGGAGCCAGCAGAAAAAATTTTCCCGCCGAGCCCGCTTGGGTCAACGGCAAGACCTCGGTCTCGACCGCGTTTTACGATATCGCCTGCATAGCTCCTGCTATAAACATCTTCGTGAGCTTTGGTGTAAGCGCGGGCCATGTCTAGCTCAAAACTCGTCCCCTCGGGGAGAGATTTGATGTCGGCATCCGCGGCCGCTGCGAATTTAGTGGCTAAACGCTTTACATTTGGATCTTTTGTCGCGGCGGCTAAATCAAGCGCGGTGCTCCTGATTTTGTCCAGACTTTTGACAGTTATGCCGTCGGCCGTCTCGGCGCCCGCGGCGTCTTGGGCTTGGTTGCGCAAAGAAACAAGTTCGTCCCTTTTGGCCCGGAGAAGACGGGACAAATCAGTCGGCCTGTCAGCCCGAGGTTCTGACCGCCGGATAAGGCCAGAAAGCCGCTTGAGGCTCTCCGGTGATCCATCGTCTAAGGCATACTGTTTAACATAAAAGTCAAACTGGTCAGCCGCCGCCGTTCCGCGGGCGCTTTCATAAAGTTTGTTAAAAGTCGAAGAAGACGGGTTTGTAAGATTGTTGCCGTCGAAAGGAACCTTCAGCGCATTAGCGCGATCTCTGGCGTAATCAACTAAGTCCTTCAACTCCGCAAGCGCGGACCTGTTCGAGAATTGAAGATCAGGGTCGAGAGCTTCATCCCATACGGAAACCACGTTCGGACGAGTCACCGCGTTCCCGTAAGGATCTTTAAAGCTAGAGACGACAAGGTTATCCGGGACAGCGTCATACAGGTATCTGCGTTTGGCAGATGACCGTAGGTAATCTTCGTTGATTATCTTGGAAATTTTCTCACCCAAGACTGTCATCTGAGTCCCGTCAAGATCGTCTAGACTTTTTTCCCCCGTCACACGAAGGAAAGCGTCTGTTACTCGTTCAATTTTCTGGTCAAGAAGAGTCTGAAGCCCGGTCTCAAAAGCATCCCGAGATGCTGCGGCAACCTGAGATACCACCTCCGGATTTCCGGTTGCGTACAGTCCCCGCAAATACAAGCGGATACCCTCAGAAATTTTTATATTCTCGGAGCTGCCAGCGCGCAACCCTCCGGTGCTATCTGCGACAGCCTTGGAGAGAGCCAACATGGCTGGGCTACGAGATTTGGCTGCGGTTCCGAAATTGATGTCGACCCCCGGGTTGGCTCTTGCATAAGCCTCTATGGCCTCATCTAGTTCTCCGGACTCGATGGCTTTTAAGATCTTGTCTGGATCTTCACCGTACCTTGTTACAAAGTCCCAGATGAAGTTCCCTACCTCTTCTTCGTTTTCTGAACGCCATGCTTGGAAAGCGCTAGTTATCGCGGGGCGTATCCCGCCTAGTTCTTTCCGCTTGCGGTTAGCATCCCGTCCGGCTTGAATGATTGGCTTTAAACGGCGACCAAAAGTATCCAAGAAGACGCCCCCGACAATACCGCCGCCCATCTCCGCGGCGATTTGCATTCCGGTAGAAGCCCCCTCTTCTTTTGCCGCTTCTCCCGCGAGTGCTCCGGATGTAATGGCCCCGGCCTCAGAAACGAGAGGACCAAAAGCCAGCGTTTCTTCGCGCATACGTTTAACTAGTTCTTCGGCGCTCTTGGTAATTTTCAGGGATCTTGTCTCAGCGACGGGCCTCCGGCCGGGCGCCACAAAATAACGCTGGCGCTTGAAGGCCTCAAGACCGCCCAGCAAAGAGGGGTCTTTACGACCAAAAGCGGTCTTAGAAAGTTCTCTAGGCGTTGTTGATTCTGCCAACGCTTTATAACCAAGGTTCACCCCCTTCCGGGAGGCCCCCAACGGGGCAAACACGAGGGGGGCGTCCTCAGCGACACGTTCAACGACGTTGTAATAAAAGTCTGTCCCGGGAACCAAAAGGCTTCTCTCGCCCATGGCATAATCTGTAAGCTGGTCAGTTGTTCCAGACCCCGCGATGACAGCAGCGGTGCCCCCGGCCACAGGCCCTACAATACGAACGGCAGCTTGGACAGGCGTTACAGGCACCGCTGTTCCGGGAAAAGCTTGCAGAGCCGCGTTTGTCGCCTTGGCGCCGCCTAGGAAAAGAGCGAGGTTGCCAGTTCCTTTAGTTACTCCGCGGAGCGCGGCCTCCAAGAGTTTTTCCTCCCCGCTGACCACGGAGCGTCCTTCTTTGTCGAACGCAAAGAGCTTGATGATACCTTCTTGAATTTTAGCCGGATCTACCGGGTCTTCTCCTTCAGTATCCATACCGGCCAAGACACGAGTTATTTGTGCCGGGGACATATTCGGGAAGAGACCCGGGTGCTTATAGATTTCGGCCGTCCCATCAAGCATCTTACCGAAAGAAGCGTAGTTCTCGTTCCCGGGTTTGTCCTGAGCAAGTTCCTGCGCAATACTGATTGCAAGCCCCTCTCGAACACTACCGTATCCGGGATCCTTACCGCTTTTAAGACCTGAGTCCAAAGCATTAAGAATGGCATCGAACTCAGGCCGCTCATATGAGACAATAGGATACAGCTCGTTTTCAGCCATAATTATTTGTTCCCCGCCGCCTCTTTGCGTTTTTGCAGCCTATCTTGAATAATTTCAGCACCCAAGCCCGATCCTCCCGGCGGTTCTTTGGCCTTGTAGTACGCATCTGCTATCACCCTGTAACTATTTCTAAGGCTTAACAACTGCTGGGCTTTTCCAACTTCTTTTGTGTAGGCTTTACTGTCCAAGGGTAGTTCAGCTAAAGCATATGCAGTTTTTTGCAGGGCCAGTTCCGCAGACCTAATGGTCGCCTCTGTCTGCGCGATTGCTTTATCCAAAGACGTAAGCAGAGACGATGGCGCTGGAATTGTCTGCTCCAGCTTTTTCTGGGAGAACACCGAATCACGGAGATCCGCGTTAGCCACAAAGAACTTTGTGAAATTGTCGTTTAGGGTCTTTACGGCAGCGACCGCTTTCTGCGTTTCTGGGTAAGGAGTACCGCCGACAACACCCACAATGGTGTTTGCAATATCTTTGACAGCGGAAGCGCTGCCAAAAGCTTTCTGGACGTCTGTATTCTCGCCCAAGAGGTTTACCGGCGCGTCAATGTTCAGCCCGATCTTACCCAAGATGTCTTTTACAACAGGGTTCTGCACCGAAGCGCCCGGGGCAGCCTCCGGAGCGCCCGGGGCAGGAGCGCCCGGAGCAGCCGGAGCAGGAGCGCCCTGAGCAGCCGCCGGAACAACCGGCACAGGAAGTCCGGCTGCGCGTCTAGCGTCAATAGCCGCTTGGACTTCCGGGGAAAGGGTTTTCTGTGTGACCCTAGTCACCATACGCTTTGCCTGTTCATCAAAGTAACGCTCGGTTTGCGACTGAAGGTAATTTGTTATTGTCGCGTTTATCTCTGCGGTTTTGTTTTCATCTGTACGGCCAGCGCCGTAATCCTTCATGAGATCAGCGTTGCCGAAAAGCCTAATCGCATCCGACGTGACCCCGGTAGACCCTTTCGGGGCCGGTTCCGTACCCGCCCCGTATATCCGGGCCCCCGGCGTACTATTCGCGAAGTTTTGAGCTTTATTAAACTCAGTCAGATTATTCATGTTGAAGTTGTAGAGGACATTTCCGTCCGGGCCCACAACGCGGCCGGGCTTTACCTCTCGCGCGGCGGCGGCCTTCGGTATAGCGCTGATCTCAACATTACCTTCGCCATAATCATTAATGAGGTTCTGTCGTTGCCGCCTTGTGAGAGGGGTGTCCATAACATTTATTAGACGCCGAACGCCTTCTTCATCTTCGGAGTAAATTTTCACTCGAAGCGGGGTTCCGACGTCTTTCGTCGCAGCCGCCTCTTCAGCGGCATAAAGGCTACCGGCCTGCTGCAACGCAGCAATATCCATGGCCCGCGCTTCCTTGGCTTGGGCTTGCTTGTACTTCTGTAGTTCGCCCGCGCGAGCGCCGATATTGCCGAGAACAGGCGTAAAGGCCGCCGCGAGCTGCTCGGCGGGGCTTCCCTTGGGCTTACCGGCCCCTCCCGCGAAACTTAACGCGCCCTGAGCAATATCAAAGAGCATCTGGGCTTGGGTCATGTTGCGCTGCTCTTCCAGAGCTTTTTCCTGCTCGCCCGCCCCCATGATGGTGCGGTAAACATCGCGCTGCTGCTGGTAAATTTCTCCCAACCGGCCTCCGGGCATGGCGACACGGTTCGCATTTTGTGGTGCAAAGTACTGAACCGCGCCGCCTTGGTTAAAATTTACGGGGGGCGCCTCCTCAGCGCCCATATTGACCGTTGACATAATACCGCCAGCCATGTCGCCTGTGACCGGTGCCGTCATTTCTTCCGAAGCGAGGCTACCGATACCCTGATCGACACCCGCCATCATAATGACCGGCTGCGCCAGAGTCAGAACCGACTCAGGGGTCTTGTCAGCGTCTTCTTTGCCAACAATCGAGGCCAATTCTGCGTAACGAACAGAAAGGGGCGCATCATTCTCTCGGATGCCGTTGATAACTTCCTCGTAGTTCTGGGCGTTATCCAGATTCTGCATCTTGCCGGAGACATCCATTAGCATGGCTTCAACGGCCGCCGGGTCGATGCCCTGCTGCATCGCCATCTGCTGCGCCTGCTCAAACGGGATTGCCGCCATTTGCTCCGGGCTTGGAGCCGCGGGCATCGGAGCGCCAGCCATCCCCATTGGTCCGGGGGCCGCGGGCATCGGAGCGGGCATCGCCATACCACCGTCCTGATAGCCCTGAACCGGGGGCATCGGAGCGCCCATCGGGGCCCGCGGAGCCGGTGCATTGCGGCGCATAAATTCGTCTACGGCCCGCGCGGCGAAGGGATTTCCGCTCTGGGCGAGCATTTCCATGTTCTGAGAGATGAACCGGTCAACATCCGCCGTCGATCCTCCCCTCATCACCTCTACGAGCGATTCAACGACGGTGGGCTCGCGAGCCGGTCCGCCTTCTTCCGTGCGCACATAACCGCCGTTCTGAAACATCTGACGGTTCATAACATCTCTATTCATCATCAAAATAAACCTCCGAATGCCTTTTTTGCGCCAGCCGCTGCTGACAGACCCGCTACGCCCAGACCAAGGATTTGCTGGGCGGGCGAAACATTAGGTGTGCTGGTCCCAGTAATCGCCTGCTGCGATGTCGGCGCACCTTTGTAGATATCCGACAGGAACCCGATACGCTGATACGGCTCGTAAAGCTGTTGCAACTCGGTTGAACGCGCCGCTTCGAGCTCTGCCTGCTGCTGTGCCTGCTGCTGCTTGCCGAGGTCGAACAGGAAGGCCTGTTCTTT
>Ga0070746_10002582_pt1 | contig 10753 bp, 11 predicted proteins | sample VirMetDEL_Mar_21_FD_77016 | JGI IMG/M metagenome (GOLD analysis project Ga0070746, IMG submission 77016) | Aqueous microbial communities from the Delaware River and Bay under freshwater to marine salinity gradient to study organic matter... | ecosystem: Environmental > Aquatic > Marine >... | reverse complement strand
TTGAACTTCACTTCCTTTGAGTGATAATTTACCAGAAGCCTGTAATGCAATGTTATCACCTTGAATTACTATATCTTTGCCGCCCTTGATAATAATATCACCACTCGTTCCTATTTGAACACCTTTACCATGTCCTTGAATAGCAATTGTGCCATCAGATGCAATATAAACTTGAGCACCTGTTGGATGATGGATTTGAATAGCCCCCGATCCAGTTGATGTATCAACTACAACTTTACCACCATTTTGTGTTCCAATAGAATGTATTGTAGTATTTTTTACTTCTTTGCCATCTAAGTTATAGATATTACCAGCTTCAGCATTAGGATAATTTATAACAACATCCCCACCATGAATTGTATCAAGTGTTCTTGAAGCAGAAATAGAAGGTGATTCTGAAAGACTAATTCTTGATGATGGATTTAATTCATCTGACATTATGCACTCCTAATCGCAATACCATTTAGCATCTCTTGTAACCATTCATCATCAGCTGTTATAGATGTATCAATTTTATTTCTTACTACATGCATCATTATTTCTTGTATAGTTCTAATTTGAGAGTCTGTTATATATATTTCTGGCTCATAATCCAATTCTTGATTGACAAATTTATCTATACCACCAACTATGAGAAAAGAACCAGTCTTTTCTATTATAGTTTTATTAGAATAAATTCTACCGTCTCTTCCAATGACAGCATCAGCAGAAGAACCTAAATTATTGAATGTAATATTTCTATTGTCTCTTTCATGCTTCGATCTTGTAAATCTAATACTAGAAAGAGTACCTATATCATTTGTTGATAGTATATTAGTCAATTACATTTCCTTATAATCTATAATCTGCATTGTTCCAATCAGCTTGTGTTGGAACATTACCAAAACTTTTTACCACACCAGCTGCATAATTTCTAGCCGTTTTTTGATAATTGCCATCAAGATTTTTTACATGAACAGCTTCTGGTCTTTCGTAAAATGCAGTTATTGCATATACTGCATTTTTAACATCAAATAAAGGAAGCTGAAGCAATCTAGATTTAATTTTTCCACTATCACCTACGTTTGGTCCATCAATTTCTGACCAAGCAAAGTCTAATTGGCATTTCAAATCACCAGCTTTTGAACCAGGACAATTTTTATATAAATTTCTTTTTCTTCCGCCAAGCCATTGTGCTAATCCAGTAGCACCAATACTATTGGTAATTGTAGGATTCAACTTACTTTCGAAATACCAAACACCAACAAATGATGCAGCAAATAAATTTGCTTTGTCCTTTGATACTTTCCAATTGTTTATCATCTTATCTCTTAGATAATTAAAAATTGTCTTAGCATTATCTGTTGTTTGACCAGAAGTTAAAGTAGTCGGGGTTACTGCGCCTCCACCAGTTACTGCTCCTCCACCAGTAGCTCCACTTCCTACTTCTCTTCCTCTTCCAGTTGCTTTGTTAATTGTTCCAAGTACAATTGGTTGCTGAAAGTTTTCGCCATCTGCCCATATACCAACAACCCAAGTATCAGCTGTTAGATTGTGATGCCCACCAGAACCACCCTTATCAGACATAGTAACAGGATATACAACTAGAGCTTCTGGAAGCTCACTGTTTGGTATATCTGTTTGATCGTCCATATGATGAATACCAAATATTCTCACTTTGACTGTAGAATTGTCACTAGTGGTATCTTTAACGATACCAACCCACCATTTAGTATTATTGCCGTAGTAATCGCTTTCTATCGTCATAATTGAACTCTACCATCTGTTGCTAGTAGATTTGTCTGATCCATAAATCTATCAGAACCGTCTCTAAGAAGTCTAAGTGAAGTTGTTGCTGTACCATCTACTAAAATTGTATTCTTAACTTCTGATACTAAGTAAAAGCCAGACATTATAGGGTCCCAAGGAACTGTATTATCAGTAAATGATTCTAGTAATGGTATATGTATTTTCAAAACATCTCCAGGAATAATATTGATATCTGGTGGTACTGCTATAGATATATCTATTTGATTCATAGCAGTAGCATTGATAGTTGATTTGCCCCACTTGTCACGAATCTTAGGAATATCATCATTAACAAAATTGTTAATATTATATCTGACTCTAGCTAAACTCTCACTAGTAGATGCTACTGTTCTTTTTTTGCTATTAATGAAAGAAGTTGTGCTTAGCTTATAATTTCCTAGAATTGGCTTGTAGTTTTCAACAGTGTTATCTGTTTCTGGTGGCTTAGTCCATGTCTGCTTTGCCATATTTATTTCAATAAAACGATTTTGAAAATACCCACCAGCATTTTTAGATTGCGTATCATATCTCTGATTGTAAAATACATTAGCAATCAATTTCATTTCATAGTTTTGATTGTTTGCAAGAGCAGGAATATACTGAGCCAAACCTCTAATTGGAAGATAGTAGTAATCTCTTTTACTAGAATACGCAGCGTTTTTATTATCTCTTGCTTTGCCTTCTAATGTAACGAAGTGAAATCCTTCTAAGTTTTCATAAAACAAATATGAATTGTTATCCTTATTCTGAGCTTTAGAATGCTTAGCGCAAAAAGTAATTGCATTCAGAGGTCTTAGATTTGGTATTATAAGACCTTTTCGATCTGCTTGAGTTGGTTCTGTATGTATTCTTTGAACAGTACCTCCACCTAAACCACCAGAAGTTAACAATCTTCTACTCTGATTGCCTTTATACTTATCATATAAAGACATTGGAAAAATCTTTTTCAATTCGTCATAGATATACGTATTGAAAATATAATTTGCAAATTGCTCTAGTCTTAGAGTATTATTTGATGCTTTGTTTACTAGAGATATATGCTGAAATTCATTTGCCCATGATTCTACACTTACTAGATTGATGACGAGTGAAGAAGTTTTTCCCATATCTGCAACAATTGAATTCGTGATATTTTCTACTACAAATATCATTCCATATCTTTGATCTCTCCATGGTGTAGGAGAATCAAATGCATTTGGATACTGCTGATTCAATTGAATGAAGAATATTTCTTCACCCGTTAATGGATAATTATATTGAAAGTTGACAGAATCATTTACTACAATTGTAGCTCTCATAAGAGGCTCAAAAATAGATTGATAATATGTAAATTCAATTAACTGACCAGACAAGTCAACTGGGTCTAATGGAGTGCCAGCACCATTATACTTCGACATTATTATTCGTTCTATTTCAATGCGAAGAATATCACCAGCAGGAACCGTCATACAAAAATATTCCTAAGCTCAGTTACAATTTGAGGTAAATAATTTGCTTGAAGAAGTTGAATCTTTCTCTTATTCTCATTCTTTTCTTGTTCATAATCATATACTGATACAGAAGTCCAACCTGATCTATCTTCAGATGACAATTGATTGTAAGTTTCTGAAGACATACCCCAAGACTTTCTATTGATTTTTGCTTGCGAATCGCCACCAATTCCAGTATAAATATAATGCTGAATATCAGATTTTGTTAACTGAACATTCTTATTATATTTCTTTTCCATATAAGCATTGAATTGAACATCAGTCAATGGCCAATCATAATAAGGATCAATAGTATCATTTGAGAACATAACAACCCAATCATATTCAGCTGATCCATATTCACGATACGCAACTAACTGTGGTGTATCATTCTGTCTAACAATATAAGGATAAAATGTTCCAAACTTTTCAAAAACATTTTGAATTATCTTAGCTTTTGCTAAAAGATATACAGATTGCTTATTATTATATTGTACTTTAGGTAAGTAATCGAAATATGCCATTTTTACCTACTATGAGCAGTTGTAAGTGTTCCATTAGCACCAACAAATAATGTTTCTAGTTCTTGTAATTCTAACTGAATTTCATAAGATGTTGGATATCCTGATCTAAAGAATGCTGCTTGTCCACTTCCATATGGATTTACTTGAAAGTTACTAATAAAAGAACTTCTTATGTTTGGTATATCTTTTGTTCCAGAAAAGGTGACTCTAACAACATTTGGATATGTCAATGCAAATGATGCAAAAGCTGATTTAGGGTGCATTGCTCTTTTAATCAATTCGACAATAGCTGCAATTGTTCTAGATTCAGCCTCACTTTTAGGAGAAAATCTCCAATTCAAGTTGTATGTTTTTAATCTCATACCTTCAAACGTTGATACAGTATGTGGATTAGGAACAATACCTTTACTAACTCTAGCTGCTTGAGCCAATGGACCATCACCAGCTAATGGATTTAACGCAACAGATGTAGCTATTCCACTTTTTATTTGATTGTAAGAAGCATTATCTGAAATAGCATTAAATCCTTTTGCTATGCTTTCTCTTACTTTATCAGCACCGAGAGCACCAATAGCACCTCCTGCTACCGCACCAGCTGCAGCACCACCGACACGACCTCTTCCAACAATAGCACCAAGTAGTCCCCCCAAAATAGCTCCCTTTGCTGTTCTTTCTGGACTGTTTTGAATTGTATTCAATGCATTAGTAGCAGCATTTTCGACTGCTCCGATATTTTGACCTAAAGCACCAAATATTCCCAAATTCGGTGATCCAATAGAAGCACCGTAAGAATCCAAAAAGTTCAATGGCATTGGTAATGATATAGTTCCAGTTGTTGCAAAAGTCGCATTTGTAGCAGACCTATTTCTTGTATATTGACCAATAAGAATATTGCAATATATCTGTTGTGATTTCAAATCAGATGGATATGTATAACTAGACGCAGCAGTTACAGCTGAACTTGTAGATGGTTGTGAACTACCTTGTGCTCCAGTAGCAGCAGCACTATTTGGGTCTAATGTGACATTTATAGCACCTGGTATTGAATCTTGATACATTATTCTTCCTAATAAATATATGGAATGTAATTATATTTATAAGATGAAAATGGCATACTCAGGTAAATTTAAACCAAAGAATCCTCATAAATACAAGGGAAATCCAACAAATATAATTTACAGAAGCCTTTGGGAAATGCGCTTCATGCGATTTTGCGATATGGATTCTAGAATTATCAAATGGTCTTCTGAAGAAGTTGTTATACCATATAGATCACCAATTGACAGAAGAATTCATAGATACTTTGTAGATTTTCTCGTTCAGATGAAAAAAGCTGATGGTAGTATAAATACTATGCTAATAGAGATTAAACCTGCGTCTCAGACAAGAGAACCACAAAAGCAAAGCAAAGTGACTAAAAGATATATAAACGAAGTATTCACATGGGGAGTGAATCAAGCTAAGTGGGCAGCCGCTGAAGAATATTGTAAAGATCGCAACTGGGAATTTAAAATTTTCACTGAGAAAGAACTAGGTATCAAATACTAATGGCTATATTTGCAGATAAATTAGACCCTGGTAGAACTCAGGAAAAAAGAACGCCAGATGAAATTCGTAAATGGATGCAAGGCAAGATAAATGAATTTAGTAGAATGAATGTGAATAACATTCTTCGAAGCAATCCAGATTATCTTAAAAACACAGTATTGCCAGGGTATATGTATCTATATGGTTATGTTCCAAAGTATAAAGATACTCTTCCTTACTATGATAGATTTCCTTTAGTATTTCCATGGAAGAAAGTTGAAGGTGGATTCATTGGATTAAACATGCATTATCTTCCACCATTGGGCAGAGCAAGATTGATGGATGCTCTGTATGATACTGTTAGCAATCAAAAGTATGATGAAACAACTAGACTAAGAATTAATTATAGCATTCTTTCAAGCGCCTCTAAGTTTAGATTATTTGAGCCATGTGTGCATAGATATCTTAGTAATAAGATGGTAACAAGAGCATTACAAATTCCAGCTAATGAATGGGATTATGCTCTATTCTTACCACTAGAAAGATTCTTTACTAAAGATAGAAGAATAAATAAGAACATAATCTATAAAGGTCGAGGATTTTAATGGCTTTTAATATATCAGAAATTTCATCTGTGATAAATGGCAAGGGTGGTTTAATGAAACCATCTAAGTTCTATGTTACTATCACAAGACCATTATCACTAGGAAGTGGTGACGATGAAAGAACATTGCCATTCTTATGTGAAGCTACTCAGCTTCCAGGTGTTGCTCTAACATTAGAATCAACTAGACCACTAACATATGATGCAGAGCAGAAAAGACCAAATGGTGTAAATTTTACTGATATAAGTCTGACATTCTATGCAGACAATTCAGGTACTATTTTTAATTATTTTCATAGATGGATTCATTATATTTCTAACTTCTCACAGAAGCAATCAAATCAATATTTGATGGAATATCCTGATAAATATAGAGGCACATTAAATCTATATGTATTAGATGAAGCACAAAATCAAGTATTAACATATACGATGTATGAAGCATTCCCATATCAGGTAGACCCAATTCCTGTATCATGGGGGGACTCAGATCAGATAGTAAGATTCAATGCAACATTTACATTTAGTTATTGGAACTCTTCTTCACTAACAAATGTGAGTGAAGCACATCAATTTAACATTGAGACTAATACTACAAGTAGCAATCAAACAGTAAATCTATATCCTGCGTATTCATACAACTATTCTAATCCTGTATTGAATCCATTTTATATTGCTAGCAATCCTATTCTTCAAACAGCATCAGCAGTTGGAAATATTGTTAACGTGTTTTCTAGATTATTCTAATAATGAGGTTTCGTTATGACATTACCTAAGATTAAACATCCAACATATAAGTTATCTGTTCCTTCGACAAAAAAGAGTATAACATATCGTCCATTTACTGTCAAGGAAGAAAAGATACTTTTAGTAGCTCAAGCATCTACAGAAGATGATAGTATCATTTCTGCTATCAAGCAGATCATTTCAAATTGCGTATATGATGAAATTGATGTAGAAAATCTTCCTTTATTTGATGTTGAATATATCTTCATTAATATCAGAGCAAAGTCAGTTAGTGATGTTGTTGAAGCTATTCATACAGATGAAGAAGAAGGAATTGTTGAATATGAAATCAATTTAAATGAAATTCAAGTAAAGAAAGACGCATCTCATAAGACCAAGTTTATTATCTTTGATAAGATTGGTGTTGTTATGAGATACCCAACTATGGATGAGTTATTTCAACTTCAGATAACTGATGAAAATGATGTATCGGAAGATGCTACAGAAAAAGCATTCAAATTAATTTTAAAGTGCATCAAAATGGTATATGACAATGAAAAGGTATTTGAAGAATTTGAGTATGAAGAACTTGAAGAGTTCATTCTTTCTATGCCACCAGAAGCTATAGAAAAGTTAAATTTATTTTTTGATACAATGCCATCGGTTGTATATGAAACAGAGATAACACTACCATCAGGAAAGAAGAAGAATATTGAATTGCGAGGACTGACAAGTTTTTTTACATTTTGACCGGGTATAATAATATTCCGGTCTTCTATAAAACAAACTTTACTCTAGTTCAGAATCATAAATATTCTTTAACAGAGATAGAAAATATGTATCCTTTTGAACGTGATATATTCGTTGAAATGTTAGCGCAACAAATAGAACAACAAAGAGAAGAATAATATCATGGCAGTAGGATTGCTTGGATTACTAGGAAGAACTGGGTTAGCAGCAACAAAAGCAACAGGAAAAGGCATTTTAGGAGTCGGTTCAGCTGCTGCTTCTGTTGCTGGTTCTGCTCTAATGTCATCTGCAGAAAGAGTTCAGTCTGTTACTTCTAGAGCAGCATCCATTCCAAGAGCAACCGTCTCTAGAGGGGCAAGATATCTTGCTAGAGAAGCTGGTGTTTCACCTATTTTAGATGTAATTTCTAGTAGTTTACCAAGCAGACGCAGCAGAGACGATTCTCCCAGAGAATCTTCTTTTTCTGGCGGTGGTGTTGATATTAAATTAAATGCTTTGATATCTGCTACGAGAAGAGTTGCTGATAATACAGATAAGATATCTGATACAGTAACTGCTATGAATATTCAATTGAAAGAATTGGTAACCAAAATTGGTAACATACCAGTTGCTTCTCCTGCAGCTACTGCTGGTACAGTAACACAAGCTGGGCCTTCTGGTGTTGGAGGAATCGCTAAGGCGATGGGTGCTGCTGGTATTGGTGCTTTAGCTGCTCTTTTAGGTAGCAAAGCATTAGATAGAACTGGTGATAAGAGTGGCGGCGATAAAACAGAAACACCAGAATGGATTAATAAAACATCAATAAAAGGATTTTTTGACTTTATATCTGATCCTATCAATGCTCTTGTTGCTAGTATTTTAGGTCCTGCAGCGGGTTATGGTGGTAGGGTAATAGCACGAAACCTACCTACTAATTTAGGTCTTCGTCCAGCAGCTCCACCAATAGAACCTGTCATTCCTAAACAAGCTCCTAAACCGCTACCAGTAGTTCCTAAACAAGCTCCTAAACCACCACCAGTAGTTCCTAAAGTGTCTGTTCCTATGCCTCCAAAAACTCCACCAGTACAGTTTAGAATTAGAGATTTGCCAGCAAACATACAAAAGCAATATATGGATGCAGCAAAAGCTACAGGTAAAAATGTTAATCTTGGTTCATTTGTTTCAAATGAATTGTTAGAAAGTGTTAAAAAGAGTCAAACTGGTCTTGGTAGAGCTGCATCTACTGTCGCAAGTGCTGCTAGTAAAGTTGGAAGATTTACCTTTGGTCTTGGCAAGGCAATCACTAGTCCAGATGTATTAGTTAGTGGTGGCGCATCAATTCAAGAAGCGAGAGCTAGAAAATACCTCTCAGAAGAAGAACTCACAGGATTGAAAAAAGAATTTGAATCAGGAATGGAAGCTGCGAGATTCAGAAGAGGCGAAGAGTTAGATAGAATAGAACAAGAAGGTGGGGTCGCTGGCGGACAAACACGAAGAAGATTAGGCAATGAATTGGCTGCAGAGCAAGCAAAACTAAGACAAGATTATTATAATAAAATTATGGATTTAATTGCAAAACGTGGTGGAAATGAGAGTAAAGATTTACTTGATAGAATTGGATCATTTCTAGAAGGTAAAATTTCGGTTAAAGGTTTGATAAACTCTGATAAATCTCTAAAGAATAATGTTCCAAAACCTGGCGCAACAGCAGAAACAGCAGCTTCTAATAGAACATCAGTACCATTGCCAGTATTTGCACAGGGTGGTGCTCCAACTATTATTAACAACTACACCCAACCTTCTGGGTCGGGTGCAGTAAGTAGTGGTGCCACACAAGGAGCTGGTGTGTCTAGTCCTATATCTACTCAGAAAGGCCCAAGTATGCTACAGTGGACACTGTATGGATCGAAATCCTTCGTCCCAGCTAATAATTAGTCGTCCTTTAGCTTCTTAAAGAAAGACATATCATCATCGTCATCATCTGATGCCCATGGTGCAGTTGATTCTGCCATTGCAGGGGATGAAGCTTCTCGAACAGCAGGAGCTGCTGCTACAGGAACTTCTTCACGCATGAAAGCTGGTTCTTCAACTTCACCAAGAACACGTGACAGACGTGACTTCAGTTCTTCATATGACTTGAAATTCTTAGGATCAATAATGTCCTGAAGAGACTTTTCACTCTTCCAAATTGTCTCTAGCTCATCATCGTCATTAAGAAGTGCAGATGGAGTATCGAAATCAGACTTGTCATAATTCCGATAACCTTCAACGTTCCGAATGCGTAGACGGAAGTTTGCACCTTCCCATAGGTCAAAGGGATTTACTGCAGTTTCATCATCAAACTCTGGTGTCATTGCACTTTCAATCTTATCAAAGATTTTCTTTCCATACTTGTAAAGAAATACCTTACCTTCATTATCAGGATTTGCTGGGTCCTTTACAACATAGATGTTAGAAACGAAATGTAGATTACGCTTCTGCTTACGTGCAATGTCTTTATTGGATTCAATTCCAGAATTCCAGAGCTTACTATTCAATTCCATAACTGGGTCTGGCTTACCGATACTTGAAAGTGAGTTTTCAATGTACCAACCACCTGGTCCCTGAAACCCATGAGTCCAGTAGCGAATGAATGGAACATCTTGACCAACAGGAGCTGGCAGAAACCGAATAACAGCAGAACCATTACCAGCCTTATCTACAACTGGCTTCCAATACCCATCATCCTTAGATGAATTATCGTCTGACTTTGATGAGAGTTTGTTTAGTTCTGATGTTAGCTTATCGAACTGAGACTTGCGAGCCTGCTTTAAAGATGCAAATGTATTCATATGTATTCTCCGTATGTGTTGTATGTGTTGTATGTAATGTATGATTCGTATTATGCAAACCTATCTCTAAGAATGCCACAATATTTATCATTCTGAATATTAACAAATGGACTGTACTTTGTCAACTGTAAATATGTGTTTGGCCATAGAATTGTGTCTGATATTTTTTTATTCCAGACTTTCAAATGATCTACACATCTGTCAATGATTATCATCGATTCTTTACTGATCTTCTTTCTATAGAACAATCGCAAGAGATGAGGAGTATCAAAATCAGGTACAGAAAAATTCTGATCAAAATCGTCCATCATGTTTTCAATCTCTTCTTTAAAGAAATAAGTCAGAGACTGAATTCTTTTCATATGTTCTTTGTATCTAATTTCACCTTCTTTATCGAACATTTCACCAATCCACATCTTTGGATCATGTGAAAAGTTTGCAACAAGATAATTCAAAGGATCATCTTTCTTAGATAACTTATAGAACATATATTTGTTCTTGTGAGTCTCATACGACTCAATCTTAGCATTTATTTTGCCATTATATTTAAAAAAG
>Ga0070746_10002579_pt1 | contig 10760 bp, 11 predicted proteins | sample VirMetDEL_Mar_21_FD_77016 | JGI IMG/M metagenome (GOLD analysis project Ga0070746, IMG submission 77016) | Aqueous microbial communities from the Delaware River and Bay under freshwater to marine salinity gradient to study organic matter... | ecosystem: Environmental > Aquatic > Marine >... | reverse complement strand
CGCGCCAGGCGCTAGGCGCTAGGCGCTAGGCGCTAGGCGCTAGGCGCTAGGCGCTAGGCGCTAGGCGCTAGGCGCTAGGCGTGAGGCGCATCGCGTAGGGCGGCAATCGTAAAGAAAAACGCCCCACGCACAAAGCATGGGGCGTTAATCTGATTTTCAGGGGCGGCGCTTGGCCTATTCGGGCCAGTCGTGGGGACGCCAGCCGTCGCGGTAGGCTTGCATCAAGCGCGCCATGCGACGGGCAGGCAATCGCGCGTTTTTAGTGTCGCGGCGCATTTCCATGCGGCGCACGGTGTTTTCGTCGGTTTCGAGTAGCGTTGCCAGGTCGGCGGCGCTCAGGCCTAAATCGTCGCGCAATCGCTTGATGTCCTGGGGCGTCATGTTTTGCTACCTTGCATAAGCGCGCGCTTCACCTCGGCTTTTGTGCGCCCTGAAAGCGCGCAAACCTCGTGAATTGTCGCATCCCAATGCGAATCGAAGTATTCGCGGATCATCTCATCAGTCCATTTCGCAAACATGTTTTTCCCCTTGTGTCAGATTATCAGGATTGAAAGCGAAGCGGCGAAGATTGCCGCTAGCGCCAGGGCGTCTAAGATTAGGGCGCGGATCATGCTGCACCCCGCGCGACGGCGTCGGCTTTGCGTTTACTGGTGCCGTGGGCGGGAAAGCCGACAATTGCGCGCGGCTTGCCATTGGCCAGGCGCGAGACGGCACACAAGCCACAGGTTGCACAAGATACGTCATCGCGTTGCGTCGCAGGGCAAACGATCACCTTTCGGCCTTGCGGCGTTTCGGTGTTTTCCGTGGCATCGGCTGGCAACACCGCTACAACTGGCGCAATATCCAACGCCGCTAAGTCATCGGCGTGGGCTAGGTTGTTGCCGCTCAGATTGACGGTGAAGCCTGATGCATTGGCGCGAGCGATAGCGTCACGCTCGTTTTGCTTGGCTAGCGGCTTGTGCGTGTAGGTGAAGCCGCGTTTGCCAAGGTTGGCGGCAATCAATTGATCAAGCGCGCCAATGTCGAGCGCGTCACCATCACCGCGCAGATCACCGGCTTGATTGTGCCGCCACAACTGATCGCGCGGCAATGCGTCAACGTCATCAAGGAACGATTGCCAGCCTGCGCCAGCGTCACCGTTTGTCACTTTGCGCCAAAACAACGCGAGCGGACCGCTAGCGGCGTAACATCCGCCAGCGTTGCCGTGATTAAAGGGACATGACGTGGGGCAAGTGCTTGCCGCGCTTGTGCTTACCGGAATTGGCCCGGTTTTAGAGTTGCGGGATTTGCGTGTGAGGTGCGTTTTCATGTTTCTGGCCTTTCAGGTTTCTAGGTTTCATGCGCCGCAAGCGCGCGGCGTGATACCTATCTATTTGCAAACGCAAACGGGCGCAAGGCTTTTTTGGCAATCGCAAACACAATTTGCCGCGCAATCGCACACACCGACAGCTTCGCGCCCGCGCGCGTGAGATAATGCGATATCGCACTATCCCTTCGCCGCAACGCAGCAAAACCCGTGCAGGAATGCAGGATAAGTGCGAGTTTGCGCCCTGCAAAAAGCTAAATGTTTGAAAACAAACGGTTTTACATTTAACATAATACGGGTTATGCGCGTTGCGGGCTGTTTCCGCCTTGATCAAGGCAATGCGCGATGCGCGATGCGCCAGCGCCAGGTCGAAAATGGCCCCCCTTGCTCGCGGCGGGCCGGGTCATTGCTCAGGCACTATTCGCGCACACCCGACACCCCACCCCCGCAAAAATTTTTTGCATACCCCCTACCCCTTTGGTGTGGTAAAAGCCCCACATGGAGAGATCAGCTACAAGCCCAGAGCAAAATCCGTTTTTCGCGCTCGCCAAGCGCTACGGGAATGACCCGGTGCTGTTTGCCAAGGAGGTTTTAGGCGTTGAGCCTGACCCTTGGCAGGAGGAGTTTCTAAGGATCGTTGCCGACCCCAAAGAGCGTCGCATCAGCGTCCGCTCGGGCCATGGGGTGGGGAAATCGACGGCTGTCGCCATAGCTGCGATCTGGCACCTTGCGTGGCGGGTTCCGGGCAAGGTGGTGATGACTGCTCCCACGAGTGCGCAGTTGTTCGATGCGTTGTTCGCGGAGGTTAAGCGCCTGTGCCGGGATATCAAGCCGCCGTTCCATGAGTTGTTTGAGGTCAAGGGTGATCGCATTGAGTTGCGTGGTCGATCGGCTGATAGTTTTATTTCTTGTCGGACGAGCCGTGCGGAGCAGCCGGAGGCGTTGGCGGGTGTTCACTCGCCGCATGTGTTGTTGATTGCGGACGAGGCGAGTGGTGTGCCGGAGGCGGTTTTTGAGTCTGCGGCGGGTTCGATGTCGGGTCATAGTGCTACGACGATCCTGACGGGGAACCCGACGCGAAATACGGGGTTGTTTTACGAGACGCACAATCGGCTGTCGGATCAGTGGCGCACGATGCATGTGAGTTGCATTGATAGCCCTCGCGTGTCGGCTGATTTCGTTGAAGAGATGAAGCTGCGGTATGGTGAGAACAGCCCGGCGTATCATGTGCGTGTGCTGGGGAATTTTCCGCCTGCCGAGGATGATACGGTAATTCCTGTGCATTTGCTTGAGTATGCGATGGGGAATGATGTTGAGATTGACGAGCATACGACGCCGATCTGGGGTTTGGACGTTGCGCGTCACGGGAATGACAGCAGTGTTTTGTGCAAGCGGCAGGGGCCTGTGGTGCATCCGCTGCGGACGTGGCAGGGGTTGGACTTGATGCAGTTGGTTGGGGCTGTGAAGGTTGAGTATGACACCTCGCCGCCCCACCGTCGGCCTGCGGAGATAATCGTTGACAGTATTGGCCTCGGGGCTGGGGTGTTGGATCGCCTGCGCGAGTTGGGGTTGCCTGCGCGGGGTCTGAACGTGTCCGAGAGGCCCAGTGCGGTGGCGATCTACCAGAATTTGCGGGCTGAGTTGTGGTTCAAGGCGAAGGAGTGGTTGGAGAACCGCGACGTGTCGCTGCCGAAGGACGATCAGTTGTATGCCGAGATGGCTGCGCCGAGGTATAGTTTTACGGCGAGCGGGAAGATTCTGGTCGAGTCGAAGGATTCGATGAAAAAGCGTGGGATGAAGTCGCCTGACAGGGCTGACGCGGTGTGTCTGAGCCTTGCGACGGACCACACGACGATGGCGTATGGCACTTCGTTCACTGGCGGGTGGAAAAAGCCTCTCAAGCGGGGGATACGCGGGGTTGTCTGATGCTGCCGCCTGGCGTAGTGTTGGGGTGCGCTCTGGTGTGGGTGCGCATCTATATCGTTCTCCTTACTTGGCCGCGTGTGATCCTCCCTCACACGCGGCCTTTCTTTTTTTCAGATTGCGCGGTACTATGACACCCCAAGACGAGGTTTTTTGAAGGGTGGCCGGGAATGAAGCAGTACGGTACGACAACGAAGCGGTTTACGACTTGCGCTGGATGCAAGTCCCGCAGCGCGTGTACGGCAGCGGGGCGTTGCCTGAAGGGTAAGCGCTAATGGCTAAGTTGACACCATCTCAGAAGTCCCAGGCCAAGGCTATGTCAAAGCGGCGTGGAGTGAAGTATCCGAATGCGTGGAGCAATCTGAAGGTTGCTCGCGGGGGTGGTAGCCGTGGCTCGAAAAGCAAAAAAGGTTAGCGCCGCCAAGAAATATGCGGACGGCACAACGTACAAAGACAGCAAGGGCAAAACCCGCCGCCGGGTGTCCAGCCCCGGCACGAAGCGTGGGGACGCCTACTGCGCGCGGACGGTGTCCCAGAAGCGCACCCCGAAGGTGAAGGTTCGCCGCAAGGCGTGGGGCTGCAAAGGCCAGAAGAGCGTAGGATAGAAATGGTTGATCTCGCCCAGACCCCCGGTTACGCGCTCCCCGCTGGCGCTAATCCCCGTCGTGACCCTCTCGTTGGTCGTGACGAACTTGGTCGCGAGATACGCCAAACGCCGCCCGGCGTCCAATACGCGGCGACTGATGTGGCCCCCGTGGCCAAGGGTGGCGCGGGTGGTCGCGGGGCGGTTTACAACCTGCTCGACAACATCATTGGCTTTGACGACGGCGTAATGACTCCGGTTGAGCGTTTCGGCGCGGGGGTGCAGGGCTTTGCCAGCGGCTTGCTGTCTGACCCCCTTGGGACGGGCGCTGACATCGTGCGCGGGGGCTACGAGACCATTGCGGCGGGTATGGCACCCGGCGCAACGCCGATGGATGTGGTCGGCGCTGCGGGTATTCCGATGGGTGTGGGTGGGCTTTTTGCTCGACCTGCGGGCAGCGTTGGGATGGGTGGGCGTGTCGCATCAGCGCCCCGCACCAGACTTGCCGCCAACGCCGACAAATCCACTGGGCTGCTGGCGACTGCGGCTGCCGCTGCCGAAACCCCGACAGGCATCCGCGCCTATCACGGGTCGCCGCATGATTTCCCCTCTGCTGTTCGCGTCTTGGACAAGGAGACCGGACGGACATACGTTCAAGACGCCAGCGACCCAGTCACGATGGGCATGTTTTCAATCTATCCTGACCGCTACTCCATAGTCGAAGAAAACCCTCTGGGCATGTTTGACTTCAGCAAAATGGGGACCGGAGAGGGCGCGCAGGCATACGGCTGGGGCGGGTATCTCGCCGAGAATGAAGGCGTGGCGCGGGGGTATCGGGATGCGCTGTCTGACAGGGACGCCCCTTTGGGGACTTTTGTCAAACCTTCTGGCGACACGGTAGATGTGCTTGATGCCCCAGACGGTTTTTACAGCCTGCTTGGCGAACAGCCAGACAATACCAGTTACGACCAACTGCTGAAGGCTGCACAGGACAAACTTGAGTGGGCGCAGACGCGAAAAGGTGGCCTGCGGGATGAACTGACACGAAAAGCGCAGAAGGTTCTTGATTTCGTGAAAGAGAATGATGGCGTGCGGTTTGAGCGGAACCCAGCCCGTGGTCGCATGTACGAAGTCAACATCAACGCCAACCCAGAAGACTTCCTTGATTGGGATAAGCCGCTGCGGGACCAGCCAAGCATCGCGCGCGTTATGGGGTATGCGGACCCCGATGAAATAGCGGCGGAAAAGCGGGCGGCATACGCAGAATTTTCAGCACCTACGGGCGACACATTTGAAGACCTTTTTGCCCCCCTTAATCCAGCAGAGCAAGCTGCGGCTGAACGTCTGTCAAATATGCCCGCGTCTTGGGGCAATATGACGGGCAAGGATGCGTATTATGCGCTGCAATCGCAGGGCTTCAGGGAGGGCGCGGTGGGCGCTAACTTGCCGCAGCCCAACCCCATGAAAAAAGCGGACAAATGGGCGTCTGAGTGGCTCAAAGAGAGAGGCATCCCCGGCATCAAATACTTCGACGCCATGTCACGCAACGCTGGCGAGGGGTCTCGCAACTTCGTCGTCTTTGACGAAAACCTCATCAACATCGTGCGGAAATACGGCATCGCAGGCGCGGCTGCCGTCTTGGGCGTCTCTGTGGCGGATGTAGAGGCGGCCATGGCGCAGGGGCAGCCAGCACCAAGAAAACCCGGCCTTTTGGTACAATAGGAGCCATCTCATGGACCCGACTATCAATGACTTGACCGATGAGGTGCAGGCGCTCATAAACCCCGATTATATGTCGGACGATGAGTTGCAGGGCATTGTCGGCAAGGAGATCGACGACGCCGAGGACTTCATTGACAACATTGTTTCGCCAGTGCGCGCGAAGGCGACGGAGTATTATCGCGGCGAGCCTTACGGCGATGAGGAAGAGGGTCGCAGCCAAGTTGTCAGCATGGATGTGCGCGACACGGTGCAGGCGATCATGCCCTCGCTGATGCGGGTGTTCACGTCGGGCGACAAGGTGGTTGAGTTCGTGCCGCGCGGCCCCGAAGACGTGGCGATGGCCAAGCAGGCCACGGAATATGTGAATTATGTGTTCCAGAAGGACAACCCCGGCTTCCTGACGCTGCACAGCGCCTTCAAGGACGCGCTGGTGCGCAAGGTGGGGGTGATTAAGTTCTATTGGGACACGTCCTACCGCGTCGAGGTCTCGGACATGACGGGGCTGGACGATGCGGCCTTGGCGTCATTGACCGCCGACCCCGATGTCAGCGTTGACGTGCAGGCGTCGTATCAAGCGCCTCAGCCCCCCATTGACCCCCAGCAGGCGGCGATGATGGCTCAGATGGGGTTGGAGCCGCCGCCACCACCGATGATGCACGACGTGCGGGCTACGCGGCGCATCCCTGACGGGCGGGTGAAGGTTGAGGCGCTGCCGCCGGAGGAGTTTCTGATCGACCGCAGGGCCACGTCGCTGGAAGACGCCGAGTTCGTTGCGCACCGCCGCGTGATGACGGTCAGTGACCTTGTGGCGATGGGCTATGACTACGACGAGGTTGTCGATCTGGCGTCCAGCACCGACGAGATGGACACCAACGTTGAGCGCTATACGCGCAACCCTGCGCTGACCTCGCGCAACACCGACCGCAGTGACCCTGCGGCGCGCAAGGTGACTTACACCGAGTGCTACATCAAGGTTGACCGTGACGGCGACGGGATCGCTGAGTTGCGGCGCGTCTGCGTGGCGGGTGTTGGCAATACTCTGCTTGACGATCAGCCGACCGACATGATTCCTTTTGCGGCGTTCTGCCCTGACCCAGAACCGCATGACTTCTTCGGCATGAGCATCGCCGACATCGTGATGGACATCCAGCGCATCAAGTCTGTCCTCATGCGCAACACGCTAGACAGCTTGGCCATGTCAATTCACCCTCGCGTTGCTGTGACCGAGGGCCAGGTGAACATCGAAGATGTGATGAACACCGAGACGGGCGCGATCATCAGGCAGCGTTCGCCGGGTCAGGTGCAGCCGCTGACGATGCCGTTTGTGGGCAAAGAGGCGTTCCCTGTGCTGACGTATATGGACGACGTGCGCCAGAACCGCACGGGGATCAGCAAGGCTGCCGCTGGGCTTGACGCCGATGCGCTGCAATCCTCCACCGCCGGGGCTGTGGCGGCGACTGTGAACGCCGCGCAGCAGCACATTGAGATGATCGCCCGCATCTTTGCCGAGACGGGCATGAAGACGCTGTTCCGAGGTATTTTGCGCCTGATTGTGCAGAACCAAGACGCCATGCGAATGGTTCGGCTGACCAACGAGTTCGTGCCGATCGACCCGCGCGGCTGGGATGCGTCGATGGATTGCATCGCCACGGTGGCGCTTGGCAAAGGGTCCGACACTGAGCGGATGATGATGCTGAAGCAGCTTGGCGAGATGCAGAAAGAGGCGCTGGCCACGCTGGGGCCGATCAACCCGCTGACCGATCTGTCGAAGCTGTACAACACGCTGGCCGAGATGACCTCGCTGGCTGGCTTCAAGGATACCTCGCGGTTCTGGAACGACCCAGCGAACTTCCAGCCGCCACCCCCGCAGCCCAAAGAGCCTGACGTGAATGAGCAGCTTGTGCAGGCGCAGATTTTGCAGATTGAGGCCGATGTCCAAACCAAGCGCGAAGAGATGCAGCGCAAGCGCGAAGAGAGCATTCGCGACGAAGAGTTGAAGCGTGATGAGATGGAGATCGACGTCTACATGAAGGCCGCAGAACTTGAGGCCAAGTATGGGGCCCAACTCTCGGCAGAGCAAATCCGCAAATCCGCAACGATTGCGCGTGAAGTAATGCGCGCGCAGGCCGACATGGTGAAAGGGATCGTAAATGGCGAAGAAAACCAAAGAAGAAATCCTGCGCAGGGCACGGGAGGCCAAGCGCCTTCTTGAGGACGAGAGTTTTCAGGAGGTCTTGGGCGAGATTCAGCAGGAAATCTTTGATGATTTTCGCACCGTAGAACTCGGCAATGTGGGCGAACTCATGGCCGTTCAAGCGCGACAAGTCGGTGTAGACGTTGTGCGGCGTCGTCTACGCATCCTCGTTGAAAGCGGGGTAGTTGCAGAAAAGGCCGCGAAGTGACATAATGGAGTAAGCGAAATGGCAGACAACGCTAACGGCGACCTGCAAACCGCGCAAGAAGCAGTCAAAGCTATGATGGCCCCCCTTGAGGACACGGCGTCGAGCGATGATGCGCCGGGCGAACAGCCCGAAGGCGAATATGAGGGCGCGCAAGTTGAGTCCGAATACGAGCCGACCGACGACAGCGAAGAAGCTGGAGAAGGTGATTACGAAGAGCAACCCGACGAAGATCCTCGCTACACCGTCAAGGTGAACGGCGAGGAGGTTGAGGTCACGCTTGACGAATTGCTTTCAGGCTATTCGAGGCAGTCGGACTACACGAGGAAGTCTCAGGAACTGGCCGAGCAGCGAAAAGCTGTGCAGTCGCTGGAACAAGAGATTTCCGCAGAACGTGAGCAGTATGCTCAACTCTTGCCTGCCATGCGGCAGCAGCTAGAGCAGCAGATGCAAGCGGAACCCGATTGGGACAGTCTTTACGAAAAGAATCCCATCGAAGCGACGAAGCTGGAGCGCCAGTGGCGCAAAGGCAAGGAGCAGCGTGAGGCTCAAATTCGGGCTGTCGAAGCGGAACAACAGCGCCTGGCGCAAGTTCGGCAACGCCAGTTGGATGAGCAGGTTCAGAAGCAAGTTCAGGCTGAACAGGCTCGTTTGCCCGAGATGATCCCCGAGTGGCGCAATGCTGATGTTGCGCAGCGAGAGGCAAAGGAAATCCGTGATTTTCTTCTCTCCAAGGGGTTCAGCGAGCAGGATGTCAACGGCATCACCCACGCTGGGGTAGTCGCGATGGCGCGCAACGCCATGCTTTTTGAGCGGGGCAAGGAGAAGATCTCGCAAGCCCAGAAGGGTGAGCGGAAGAAACCTGGCCCGAAGCCGATGAAAGCCGGTTCCAAGGGGACACAGCCCCGCAAGCGTTCTGATGTGGAGAAGGCGCAAAACCGTCTCCGTCAATCTGGTCGTGTCGCTGACGCGGCCTCTGTCATCAAGAATCTGCTTTGAGGAGCAACCCAAATGGCTATCGTATCTAATACCTTCACCACCTTCGACGCGAAGGGTATCCGTGAAGAACTGGCGAACACCATCGCCAACATCTCGCCCGAAGAAACCCCGTTCCAGTCGAACGTGGGTTCCGAGTCCGTGTCCAACACGTTCTTTGAGTGGCAGACCGACTCGCTGGCATCAACCGCAACCACTGCCGTCATCAACGGTGACGACGTGGCTTCGTTTGAGTCCACTGCGGCAACCACACGCCTGGGCAACTACACGCACATCCGTCGTCGCACCTACGTCATTGCTGACAACCTTGCCTTTGTGGACAAGGCTGGCCGCGCTGACGAGGTCGCTTACCAAGTCGCCAAACGCGGCAAGGAACTGAAGCGCGACATCGAAGCTGTCCTGTTGGACAACAACGCTCGCGTTGCTGGCAACACCTCGACCGCACCCGAGACGGCGGGTCTTCCTTCGTGGATCGCATCGAACATCAGCGAAGCTGGTGACGCGACTGCGGCCACGGGTGATGGCACCGACGCTCGCACTGACGGCACGGCCCGCGCCTTCACCGAAGCGATGCTCAAGGATGTGATGTCGCAGACGTGGACTGCTGGTGGCAACCCGTCGATCCTCATGGTCGGCGCGTTCAACAAGCAGGCGGTGTCGGCATTCACGGGCATTGCGGCACAGCGCTACATGGCACCCTCGGACAGCCCCACCACTATCATCGGTGCGGCTGACGTGTACATGTCCGACTTCGGCACCCTGACCGTGGTTCCCAACCGCTTCCAGCGCGCCTCGGACGCCTTCGTGCTTGACCCTGAATACGCCTCGGTCTGCTACCTGCGCCCGATCCAGCAGGTGGAACTGGCCAAGACTGGTGACGCAGAGAAGGGCATGATGCTTGCCGAGTTCGGCCTGAAGGTGTCGAATGAAGAAGCGCATGGCGCGGTCTACGACCTCACCTCGTCGTAATTGGTTTGGGGCGGGTTTCGGCTCGCCCCATAACTTTCTTCGGAGAGATCATGGGCAAACGCTTTTTCGACGCTGATCCGGCCACGGGGATTACGCGCTACTGGCACGTCAAGGACAATGGCGAGTACGCCATTGAAACCGAGCAGCGGCTTAATGTTGATGATAGCAACACGCGCCAGCGGAACATGACGGACAAGCGCACCGCGTGGGGTGATGTGAATAAGGTCGCATCCATTCCGCTTTCGGTGTATTATAGCCTCAAGCGAGAGGGTATTGCGGACGATCCGAAAGCCCTAAAGAAATGGTTGAACGACCCCGACAACCGGGTGTTTCGGACGCGCGAAGGAACGGTGTAAATGCCGATCACGACTTACAGCGAATTGCAGTCGGCCATTGCGGATTGGTTGTTGCGGGATGACCTCACCTCGGTCATCCCTTCGTTTATTGATCTCGCTGAGGCAAAATTCAATCGCCGTATTCGCGACTATCGCATGGTGTCGCGCACCACGTTCACCGTGGATTCTGAATACGAGGATGTCCCGGCTGACTGGCTTGAGACGGTGCGCTATCAGTTGAACACGTCTCCGATCACGACGCTGGAGTATGTGACACCCGACCAAGCTGCGGAAGAGCGTGTGTCGTTTTCCAGTTCGGGTCGGCCCAAGTTCTTCACGGTTGTGGGATCGACGTTCCAGCACGTCCCGGCCCCGGACTCGTCTTACACGGGCGAGTTGACGTATTACGCAAAGATACCGGCTCTGAGCGATGCGGCAACTTCCAACTGGCTGTTGGGCGTTGCGCCTGATTTGTATTTGTACGGCGCGCTAATGGAGGCGGCACCATACCTGGATGATGACGCTCG
>Ga0070746_10002578_pt1 | contig 10761 bp, 16 predicted proteins | sample VirMetDEL_Mar_21_FD_77016 | JGI IMG/M metagenome (GOLD analysis project Ga0070746, IMG submission 77016) | Aqueous microbial communities from the Delaware River and Bay under freshwater to marine salinity gradient to study organic matter... | ecosystem: Environmental > Aquatic > Marine >... | reverse complement strand
CTACATAAAACCAATCACCTTCCTTAATAGGCTCTACATCTGAAGTTACATAAATGTAAGCTGTTTCAGAAGGATCTACTTTTTGATGAGCTATTAGTTTACCTTCTTCATAAGTATAAAAATCCCCATAAGGTAATGCTATTATGTTTATTGGTTGTTTCATAGGTTTTTGTTTATTAAGAATATGCAAGACTAATCCTTTTAAAAACTAGCCTTGCAATTCACTCTATTTAAGAATCTTTAAATTCTTTCATCAATTCCTCATAACTATCTATAATGTCAGGGTCCTGTAAACTTAATTCCTCAGTAAGTTTTCCCAATTCTCCAAATTTCTTATGTAAGAATTCGTTTTTAACTTCAGAATCAACTCTTTCAAGTAAAAAGATTACATCGTTCTTTATTACTTCAATAACATCATCTTTTATGGATAATTGTCTCAACCCTTCTGCTCCACTCCTGAGAAAACTTACTGTAACTGCATACAATTGTTCCTCATCTAATCCACATTGTGTAATAATCTGAGCAGATCCTATAATATCTATATCAGTTATATTTAATTCGTGTGATTTATTTGAAAGTATTTGTAAGGATTCAAGACTTTTACCTGGTGTAAGTCCTATTTTAACATCTGAGTCTGACTCATCAGGATTTACAACAAATTGATTAGTATTAAAAGGAATAGGTAATTCTTCTTTTTTCTGAGATAAAAGAAGTCCTACTGAAAGAGAAGTGAGAAATAAACTTGAACCAAATACTACAACAGCTGGTGCTGTAGGTATAGGCACAATAATAGAACAAGTCATTGAAGCAACGCCTATTAAGGCAATAGCAAAGATAAATAGATTCTTCATAATATGTAGAGTTGCCTATACACTCTAAGGTTTTGGTTATTAATAACGAGTTTCTTTTGTGGATGAGTATAATATTTTTTGTCTACCTATTTTCCCCAGAAATCCGCAGCTTCTTTATCAAGTTGGCTAATTTCTATAGGATTTTTGTCAGCATCAAGTATTTGAAATGCATTCATAAGTTAGGGTTTAAAGCTTAAAAAATAAGGCTGAGTGTTGACCTTTGATAACAGTATTTTATAGGATTTCTCCTTTTACACACACCTACATTACTGTAAGTAACTGTCATGTTCACAAGTTAAATTGCTTGCCAATACTACATCGAGAGTTATAATTTCCTGTTCTCACCAACTTACTTGCGGTATTCAAAGACTGCCGTCTCTTAGTTAGATGATACTTATTCCATTCATTATTGGTCTTGCGAACCTTTAATGCCTACATATTACAGTAGGATAAGAACATTGTATTCTCAATGTGTTGACCTGTTTTTGCTTTAATTTAGTTAGATTAAAGGATTCAGGTGTATGATAGAAGTAAAGTCAACTTTTTATACCATGCTCACTTTTGACGAGTTTAGGTATGACTCCTATCTGCTTTCAGATGCCACTCTTACTTACTAAGTGTGTCTCATTCACAAGATTTCTCTTAGCAAACTAATTTAACACTTTGATCACAGCTTCCATCTTGGCTAGATGTACTACCATAATCTATTGTAACTTTCTATTGCATTTCTGCTCAATAGTCCTACCTGTTAGAACTATCATACTACTACAACATCATCCGTTAGGACACAGTTGTACCATAGTATGGTTATTACAATACCTTTCTGTGGATTGGATGCCCAACGCAATAGTCTATCCCTAAACTATCACTTTATACCATTGCTGGCTTATCCTATGGTTCCGAAGGCGAACCTTTGCCCGTAGGCAATATCTTAAAAATTACTTAGTCCTATATGCTGCAATAAATGCTAGGCACATAATTATAATGTAATACAAACTGAAAAACACAAGTCCAGGAACTGAATATTCCTGTAGATTATATAATTCTCTTCCATTACCATTAATAGAAGCGAAAGATAATAGATGTGCAAGACATCCTATAAATAAAATCCCAAAAAAAGCAAATGCTCTCATAATATAATGTTTAAAGGGTTTAAAAATAAACTCTCACAAGTTTGCACCTTGACCATACCATTAGAATCTTTGAGCTTCTTTTGGATTAAGTATTATAGTTTTAGTTACCATAAGGCTATATAATTAGATGGTGATGAAATTTGGTGAAAGTGAGAAAGGGTGAAAATGAGGGTATTGTTACTGGTAACAACATAAACCCTCATAACCACTTTTAAGTCCCATTCCCGCTGTTAATTACTCAGCAGTTAAAGTCAGGAACTACGTAGATGTCTAGTCTACTTAGGAAGTTTGAGTTTCCAGCTCTTGTATCAAAAAACTTAGGAGACGTGCTTAAAACTGTCAGTTAGGGTAGATTTACTACTCACACATCTCACTAAGTTATTATAACTACCTAATTATCTAGATAGATTTCCTCAAATATGGTAAGATCATGTTCATTCATGTCTACAGTTTAAAAGGTTAACAATGTATTCAAAGACTGCATCAGACACATTCCCCCAAAGGGGATGCGAAACCCTCAATCGAAGGTTCCAGCATCTTTTAATTCCGTAGAATTAGTAAGGAAGTAGGTGCCTGCAGGACAATCACCTTTGGTTCCGTCACTTTCAACTACCCAACGAGTATCCTTTGGTAAGGAAGAATCGAATTTGGTAGAGATGAAAATTTGGGTACCGTCATTTGTTGTGGCAAATGCTCTTCCTTTACCCTTACGGAAATTCAATGGGTTACTGTCGTTATGCAGTTGTAGAAATTCTGAAAATGTCATGATAGTTAATTTTAGGTACGGGGGCAATCTCGCCCAATTTATTCAAGGTCCCCTTCGAGTAAAGAGGTAACTAAAACAGCACTTAGAAAAATTTTTTTGAAATTTTTTTTCAAAACCCCAATGTTAAATTTTTGTTAAATTTTAAACTTTCTCCAAGAAAAGAGCAATCTTTAATTTTTTTTGTTTATATTTGCACTTGTAACCGTTTGATCACCCTTGAGGGCCGAGAGGTAAGTAAAGGGTCAGAAGTTGGGTTGTAAACCACAGATTATGAAAAAAAGTACAGTAGAACAAGTTCTAAAAGAGTTTAGCAAAGACTTGCCAATAATAACAAACTATCCAGAAGGTAGTTGTTCTATTGTAGGAGTAGGATTTTCTTTATTCATAGGAATTGAAGTTACAAAGCGGTTTAATGAACTTATGAAAGAAGAAGTTGATAAATTCATAATCAAACATAGTGGTGGAGTTGTCCCCAATAGTTACAAAAATTGAGATAATATAAATTCTAGGGTAGGAGTAATACAACACAAGGGGTGAAGTACCTACATAGGCTAAATACGGCTAGAATGAAATTTATCTTTAAAGCATGACGGAACCAAGAAAATACGCTAAACAAATAAGGCGTAAATTAATTTCAAGGGCTACGCCAGCAGAACTGGATTTTAGAAAAAAACTGAAATCCCTAGGGGTTTTCTTTGTCTTTCAAAAAGTGATTTTCGTAGATGAATATCAATTTTATGTTGTAGACTTCTACATACCTAAGCTTAAATTAGCAATTGAGTTAGATGGATATCATCATAGAAAACAACGTAATAAAGACAGAAGGAGAACAAAAAGACTTTATATAAAATTAAATAGAGTGTTGAGAATGTGGAATTCGGAAGCATTATCTATGACAGAGAAAGAACTAAAAAAATTATTATGGAAGGAAGGACTTCGGAAGTAAATCTTCCACCAACTAATTATAGTCTTACAATTGTGAGCCCAGTATCATATGGTATTAAGGTTGCAGAAGAGTTTGGCTATATTAATGATTCTTCTACATTTGGAGTAGCTGAAGGCGTTACTTTTTATAGGCCAGGCTACTCTATGATTATTGTAACTGTGAATGAAAATGCTTCTCCTGGGCTTATAGCTCATGAAGCTTTACATGTTTTACATAGGCTCTATGAAGCAATAGGACAGCAAACTGATCCAGCTAATGATGAGCTAGACGCGTATATACTTGAGTATATAGTGGATAGTATTAATAACCACCTTTGTAAAAAAGACTCTTACAAAGAATAAAAAACCAGAATTTAATGACTATATTTGTAAAAAATCCAGATGACTCCAAGAATTGTAGAAAACTATGATTTGTCAGAGTTCGAATTCTACTTACTTTACTTTGAAATACAAAATATTAAAAGAGAGAAGAAACAGAAACTGACACCCACGGAATTAGAGCTAGCAGCAACTATTTGCACTAAACCTCTAAATTTCCATATTGACACGAAGAAAGCTCCAAAAGGAAGAAGTCGAAAGTACGAACTTGGCTTAGAGATGGGACAAGAAAGAACGGCCATCTATTTCTACTTAGGAAAGCTAGTAGAAAAGGGAATCCTAACAGAAAGCTCTGATGGATTTCTAGAATTACCAGACACTGTCCAGAAAATAAGAAAGGCAGTAAAGCTCAAATTAGAGCAAGGAAAATTTAACTTTGATTATGTCTTTAATTTCAACATCCATAAGGGACAGGATTGATTTAGAAATCAAGAAGTTCAAAAAAGAAACCAAGACATCTCCCAAGTTCCTAGTACTTGATCGTTTATCTTATGCAAAACTAATGTATGAAATCTACGGAGACTTAGAATTTGATCAAGATGTAACAGATTATAGAGGCCTAGTAGTTCATATAGAACCTAAAGACTCAGACGAGATAGGATTAATATGATTGCACTCTCAGAATTAGTAAAAGAAGTATCAGAGAAGGTAGGAATACCAGAGGAAGAAGTAGAAAATGCTTTAAGGCATAAATTTAATTGGCTTAGAGAAAAAATGGTCAATCTAGAAGATGTGGCCTTTTTTGATAGTCATTTTGGAACCTTTCAAATATCAAAGAAGCGAGTAAAAAGTTTTGTAACTAAATTCCCAGAAAATGAGGAATACCAGAAAATATTAAAAAGACTATGAATAGAGGAGATATATCCGACAAAAACTTTCAAGAAATCGACGTAACAGATTTTCTTGATGATCAAAATCAACTTAGAGAAGGACAAGAAAAGGTAGATGCTTATAATGCTACCCTTGAAGACAAAGTACCTGAATTAGAAGGTAAAGTATTTGTACATAAAAACTTAGTTATTAAGTTGGAAATGGAAGACTACGCAATAGAAGCTACCTTAGATGAAGAACCTACTCTTGTTAGTAATAGACAACATATTAAAGTTGCTACAGGAGAAATGGATCCTATTACAAATAGGCCAAAACACATAACAGTTGGAAACCCTGTTCCTTACCTTCCTACAGGAATAGTTAAATCTTTTGACCCAGAATTGAAAAAAGATTATCCTTGGATTAAAGAAGGACTTAGGGTAGATATTATGCCTTTTGATGTTATGGGACATATGTATTATCCTGACAAGAAGTTAATTGATCTTGACCCTACAGACGAAGATATTCGCGAGAACAGAGTTGAATATAGAAACTTTACAGGTCTTGTTAAGATACCTGTTTCAATGATTGAAAGTTATGAGGCATAAGGTCCTAATCGGAGAAGCAGCAAGAAGAGAACTCAGGATTGGCATAGATATACTTGCAAACGCAGTTAAAGCCACCCTGGGACCAGGCGGAAGAACAGCTATCTTATCTGACGGTGTAGATGTAAAAATTACCAAAGACGGAGTTTCAGTAGCTGAAGAAGTTAAACTGGATGACGTTGTACATAATATAGGAGCGCAGATTGTAAAAGAAGTTGCTTCTAAAACTGCTAAAGAAGCAGGGGATGGTACTACTACAGCAACAGTTCTAGCTCAGAAAATGATAGAGTTAGAATTAGTACCGTCCACACAAGAAAGGGAAGAGATAGTTGAGTTATTAAAGTCTAAATCTCAAACCACTGATAACCTAAAAGCTGTAGCAACTATCTCCGCAAATGGAGATGAGACTATAGGTTCTTTAGTTTCTGAGGCAGTAAAGAAAACAGGAAAGTATGGTATTGTAACTCCTGGATTATCAGACACTTCAAAGGACAAACTTGAGTACAGTAAAGGAGTTAATTTTGATGAGGGTTATGTAACTCCTCAATTTGTACTAGATACAAAAAAGCTAACATTAGAACTGGACGACTGTTTGATTTATATGTATGAAGGAGAGATAAGGTCTACACAAGATGTGGCACCTGTTATTACTCTTGCTTCTCAGAATCGAACTTCACTCCTAGTAATAGCTAGAGAGATATCAGGAACTGCACTTGATCAACTTATAATGCTAAATGCAAAAGGTAATGTAAGATGTGCTGCAGTTCAAATTCCTGGTTTTGGAGCTTATAGAAAGCCTATTATGGGAGATATTGCAGCTCTAACTCAAGGTAAATTTAGAACAATAGAAGACCAAAGAAAAAGAGAACCTATTACTAAAGATACTGTAGGGTTTGCAAACAAAGTTATTGTGGCCAAAGATGAGTGCACTATTATTGTAGACGACTCTGGAGAATCTCTTCAGAAGAGAATAACAATGATTCAAGACTTGATCCCTGAAGCATCTATAGATTATGAGAAGAGCTTTCTCGAAAAAAGACTAGCTCAACTTACAGGGGGAACTGCTAAAGTTTTAGCTGGGGGAGATTCAAAAGTGTCTCAAGAAGAAAGACGAGATAGGATTGAAGATGCTATATTTGCCACAAAGGCAGCAGTTAAAATGGGAATTGTAGAAGGAGCTGGAATGGCCCTTTATAAAATTTCAGAACAGTTTCCTCAATACGCGGATATCCTACAATCACCTGCTAAGCAGATTGCTAAGAATGCAAGATATGATAAAGTAGGATTAGACGCTAGAACAGGAAAAGAGGTAGAAGACTTAGTAGAAGCTGGGATTATTGATCCTACTCTTGTAGTTGTTTCTGCCTTTATCAACGCTTGTTCTATTGCAGAAATTTTCTTAACGACTGAATCAATAGTAGTAAATGATAGCAGGAATTACTCGAACCATATCACCCCAAATTGATAGTTTCGATCAGTTATACTCATTACTGAGTAATCTAGCGCAAACTCAAAAGTTAGCGGCAATAATTGTAGAAGTAAATGCAGAAGAGTTAGAAATGCTTTCTAAAGAAGTTCATTCTACTCTTGGAAAGTTTGAGCAAGAAATTTTAGATCCAGAAGATATGTTTCCAGGGGCCTTTGATGACTTGGAAAGTGAATACAATATAAAAATATGGCTGAAACAAATTTAGACTCCGAAATACAGATACTTACTAGAGCTGCAGATATAGGTTTAGCAGCACTTAACTCTAAAATTGATACGATCAATGAAAATGGAGAAATTATATCTCAATCTACTTTTGTAGGAGCTCAAAGAGATTCTATTAGAGATCTTGTTTATGATAGTATCATTAGGATCCACAATAAAGTAGATATGGTGTAAGTAGCTCAACTGGCTAGAGCATCTGCTTGTGACGCAGAAGGTTAAGGGTTCAACTCCCTTGTGCGGAGCATAGTAGTAGTTTAGGTGTGTAGAATACTTGCTTGGGCAAATTGGTTAAGCCGTCACACTTTCACTGTAGAGAGTATGAGTTCGAGTCTCATACATAGCACTAAAATAAAAAACTATGGAAATATTTGATGTTATAGATGATTCTCCAGTAATCACGCCAGAAGGACTTTATATTCCTGCTATGCGTCAGATATGGGAAAGAAATAAAAAAGATGAAGATCTTAGAGATAGAGAAGTTGTAGCACTTTACCACTTAGTAGATCCTAGAAGTATTTACTCAAAAATGGAAGAATCTGAAAGAATATCAGAAGTATTAGCAGATTATCTCCCACATTGGGGATCTTTAGAAGATGCTGACGAAGATTTCATGCTTGCAATTGAAAAGTATGAAAAACTTATTCATGGTCCAGCTTCCAGAAGATATTCAGGAGCAGTTAAAGCTGCAGAAAGAATAACTAATTATCTTGAAACTGAAGAAGTTAGAGGAGGTAGAGACGGTAATTTTTCTCAAGTAGAGACTTCTATAAAAAATTCAGTAGAAGCAATGAAAGCTCTAGAAGAGCTTAAAAAGTTAGCAGATAGAGAAGTCCAGGAAAAAGCTAGCAAATTTAAAGGAGGTAAAACTTTTGGAGTCCTCCAGAAAAACAAACTATGAAACGACCTTTAGAAGGAATTAACCCGAATGTAGCATTATTATGGGAGACTCGAGCAGATGAGATTCCAGAGGATTTATTACCAGAAATTAGTGATATATCTTTAAGAAACCCAGTAGAAAACTTGGGTCTTCCTTTTCTCTACTTTGTGGATAGTTCTATTTTTTCGCCTGCAGCCCAAGCTTGGGAGAAATCAAAAAAGAATGCAGGAAGACATGGTAAACCTGCTTATACTAAACATCCTCCAGGGACTACTGCTTATAAACAGTTTTGGGAAGAAGAAGAAAGAAGATGTATACATGGGTATGAGCCAATTGTAGATGGTAAACCGTGTGGAGTTAAAATTACAGGGGAACATTATTTTTATCTGAATTATTGTAGGATCCAATTGAAAATAAAAGATCCTGTATCAGGAAGAACTCAAAAGAAAGAAGAATTTCCAGCGTTTCTATCTATGGACTATTATTGGTTTCATACTTTAGATAGAGCTGAAAATCCAGAAAAATACGGAAAAGATCTCTCAGAAAAAAGTCATCTTATCATGGCCAAAGCCCGTAGAAAGGGATGGTCATTTAAAAATGCCGCGGGAGCAGCTTATATTTATTTCTTAGTTGAAGATGGTAGAGTTGTTATAGCTTCTCAGTATGGAGATAAGGGAAAAGAAACCTTCTCAATGGCTTTAGTAATGATTGACTTTGTCAATAAGTACACTGAGTTTAGACAGCCTCATACTTCTAGAAGAAATACTAAGAATGATTGTTATATCCATTCTGGAACTATAGATCTTGAGACTGACTCTTATGTTGGTATTGGAACAAGTATTCAAACTATATCCCTCAAAGATAAGCCAGATGCAGCTGCGGGACTTTCGGCCACAAGATTCTTAGTTGAAGAAGCTGGCCAAGTAGAACAATTGAAGGCTACACTTGAGTTTTCTTTACCTACTCTTGCAGATGGAGAAGATCTTATTGGTATAATGATTGTCTACGGAACTGGCGGAGATATGGATAAAGGAGCAAAAGAGTTCTCAGAAGTATTCTATGACCCAGAAACTTCAGACATGAAAGGTTTTGATAATATCTACGAGCAAGGAGGAACACAAGGAAAATGTGGTTACTTCGTAGATGAGTTGTGGTTTAGACCTTCAAGGTTTAATCATAAAGGAATAAGTTATCAAGGAGTTGATTCTCAAGGAAATCCTCATCGCTGGGTAGCAGAACTTTCTCTTAATACAGAAAGAAAATCTAAAGCAAAAGGTTCTCAAGAAACATACGGAACTTTCTTAACCCAGAGATGTAAGACTCCATCTGAAGCTTTTATGGTCATTAACTCAAATGTTTTTGACGTAGCTTCTCTTCAAGAAATTTACTCTAGAAAGAGATTTAATGGAGAGTTCAACTTTGTTTCTACTGCAGGAAGGCTCACAGAAGTCGGAGGTAAAGTAAGATTCTTACCTGACTTAGAAGGTAAATTAAGACCACTTTCTTTTCCTCATAAAACTAGTGGAGAAGGAAATAGACTTGATGGGTGTATTCTACAATATGAAGCACCAAGAACAATAGAAGGAGTAATTCCTGATGGAGCCTATATAGTTGTCATGGATACCATTGACATTGACAACGAAGGAGGACAATCTCTTTGCGCTATCTATGTGGTTAAAACCATGAGATATGCAAATCAGATAGGAGGAGATGAAATAGTAATGGAGTATGTAGGTAGGCCTAAGTACGACACTATTGACACCTGCAACAGATACGCGATGTATATGTGTAAATATTACAACGCGAAACTATCACATGAAAATGATAGAGGAGGTAAAACAGTAGTAGACTTCTTTATAAAGCACAGAGAATATGGTCTTCTAATGAATCCTCCAGAAAGAGTTGTAAAAGGACATATTCCTAATTCGCGAACTCTTTTGAGAAAGAAAGGTCACTCTATGGGTTCAGATGAAATGAAAACTCTAGGAGAAATATACTTTAAAAGATGGTTAGAAAAAGTAAGAACTACTACAGAAGACGGAAGAAAAATCAGAAATCAAGATGTTTTACCTTCTAGAGGCCTGTACGAAGAATTAATGTATTATAACCGTAAAGGTAACTTTGACCGAGTTATGGCAATGTTAGGTGGAGCTCTGCAACTCCAAGAAAACTTTAACGAATTTATTGCAGAAGAAACTGATGAAGAAACAGCAGCTAATTGGTTTGCTGAAAAAATAAAACAATATAATGACAAGTCTTCCTAATCAAAGAATTCCTTTTTCTCAAAAAGGCAAAGACTGGAAAAAAGATTCAGTAGAGTATTACTGCCAGCAAGCAGATATGCAATATACTGAGGATTATGCCAGGATAATTGAGAACTACGCTCTATTTAACAATTACATAGATCAAACTACTCTTCAAAAATACACGGATCCTTTAGGATTAGATGTAGGCCAAGGAAGAGATTTAATCCAAACTTTTAATCTTACCTTTAATAAAATTCAAGCTCTTAAAGGAGAGGAACTCCGAAGACCTTGGAATTATCATGTTATTGATTTTTCAAAAGGAGCAATTAACAAAATCATAAGAGAAAAAGAAAGAGATCTTAGGGCTTATTTCCAAAGTACTGTTGGCCTTGAAATAAAGAAAATGCAGGAGGAAATGAAAATCAAAGCTCAAATGAGT
>Ga0070746_10002574_pt1 | contig 10771 bp, 15 predicted proteins | sample VirMetDEL_Mar_21_FD_77016 | JGI IMG/M metagenome (GOLD analysis project Ga0070746, IMG submission 77016) | Aqueous microbial communities from the Delaware River and Bay under freshwater to marine salinity gradient to study organic matter... | ecosystem: Environmental > Aquatic > Marine >... | reverse complement strand
GAAGGCGACGGAGGAAGCGCAGGCTCAGGCTGAGGCTGCTGCTGACGAACTCCGTAAGGAGCGCTCTGAGCGTGCCGACGCTGACGCGATCGTGAAGGCTCGTGAGTCGTTCGCGAACCTTGGTCTTGACGCTGAGGCAGTTGGGCCTGCCCTGCGGCGTCTGGCTGAGACCGATGAAGACTTGGCGAAGTCCGTCGAGGACGTTCTGACTGCCGCTAACGCGAAGGTCGAGTCCGCTGACTTGTTCGCTGAGATTGGCAAGTCTGCCCGCCCTGCGGGTAGCGCCTTTGAGAAGGCCGAGGCTATGGCTAAGGCCGCAGTTGCGGACGGCAAGTCTGCGACGTTTGAGCAGGCTCTATCGGACGTGTTCACGTCTGATAGCGACCTTTACATGTCCTACCTCGCCGAGCAAGGAAAGTGAGGGCCTAGAAAATGGCCTACGAGTTCAGTAATTACGCAGTAAAGGCGACGCTCGTTGCGGGAGCGGACCTTTCTGCAAAGCAGTACCACTTCGTCAAGATTGACAACGGCACCGGCAAGGCTGTCGCGGTCAATGGAGCAACTGATCGTCCGTTTGGTGTTCTACAGAACAACCCGACTGCCGATCAAGAGGCTGAGATTCTGGTTGTTGGCGGCACGAAGATCGTTGCCGGTGGCACCGCCTCAGCAGGCCAGCCGCTTTTCCCGAGCGCATCTGGCAACGCCGTGACTCTCGTCTTCGGCACGACCGGGTCCGCTGCCTATGCCGTGGGTACTTTTGTTACCGACGGCAGCGCTAGTGCGACCACTACCGCTGTTATCGACTGCGCGAACGCTGGTCGCGGACTCTAAGGAGAACTGAGAAATGCCACAGCCAACGATCAGCGACGTTCATGTTGACGCGATCCTGACAAACATCTCTGTTGCTTACATGCAGCGTGCAGAGAACATGATCGCGGACAAGGTGTTCCCCGTCGTTCCTGTTGACAAGAAGTCGAACAAGTATTTCACCTACACCAAGGGTGATTGGTTCCGTGACGAGGCTCAGCGCCGCGCACCGGGCACCGAGTCCGCTGGTGGCGGTTACAACCTGTCGACTGATACCTACAGCGCTGACGTGTTCGCGTTCCATAAGGACGTGGACGATCAGACGCTCGCCAATGCTGACACTCCCTTGAATCCTCTCCGTGAGGCTGCTGAGTTCGTCACCTCCCGTTTGATGCTGCGCCGTGAGGTTCAGTTCATCACGGACTTTATGACGACCGGCGTGTGGGCGAACGAGAAGTCCGGTGTGGCTTCTGGCCCGTCTTCTTCGCAGTTCATCCAATGGAATGACTACAGCAACTCTGATCCGATTGAGGATATTGAGGAAGCCAAGGAAGACATCTTGTCGACCACGGGCTACGAGGGCAACACTCTCGTTCTCGGTTACCAAGCCTTCCGGCAACTCAAGAATCACCCGGACATTGTTGACCGCTACAAATACACCACTTCCTCGGTGATCACCGAAGAAATGATGGCTCGCTTGTTCGGTGTCGACCGTATCCTCGTCGCTAAGTCCGTGAAGAACGGCGCTGATGAGGGTCTGGCTGACTCGTTCGCGTTCAACTTCGGTAAGGCTGCTTGCCTGCTGCACGTTGCACCGAACCCCGGTCTGATGACTCCGAGCGCTGGCTACATCTTCGCGTGGACGGGTGTTTCGGGTGGATTGGGCGCTACCGTCGGAACCTCACAGTTCCGCATGGAGAGTCTTCGTGCCGCTCGCGTTGAGGCTGAGTTCGCGTTCGACAACAAGGTTGTCGCTTCCGATCTCGGTTACTTCTTCAACACCTGTGTCGCTTAGGAGGAATGAATGTCAAATCGACTGACAAGGGGCGAAGCCCTCGTAGGTGATTTGCAGGCTGACGATGACGTCACCACAGGTGATGATCTCGTCGTCGGCGACGACGCCTCAGTTGCGGGTAACCTCGACGTTACTGGCAACCTGACAGCGGGTGGAACGATCGACCTCGGTGATCCGGTGACTTTCATCGCTGATCCGACAGGTGGGGCGACCATCGACGCTGAGGCTCGCACAGCGATCAACTCAATCCTTGACGCGCTTGACGCGGTTGGGATCATGGCAGCGTCCTAAGACGTTCCCTGAGAGGGGGTCGGCGGGTGATCCCTGTCGGCCCCCTTTCATCATTTGAGGAGAAGTAATGACGTGGTCTTACAGCGGGAACCCTGCTGATTCCAACAGGGATGCAGTCCGATTTTTGATTCAAGACACCGACACTAATGATCAGTTGTTGTCGAATGAGGAGATCGACTACACGCTGACCACGGCAGGGTCCGTTTACATGGCGGCGCATGATTGCGCTTATGTGATCGCCACTCAGTACGCGCAACTCGCTTCGAGTAAGAGCGTCGGCGATATGTCGATCAGTTACAGCGATAGGGCTAGTGGCTACTACACGATCGCTGACCGGATGTTGCAGTTGCAGGCGATGAGAGAGCCACCGACACCGTACATTGACCCTGACAACATTATTAGGGCGTCTCAGAAGACTGTGCCGCCGGATAATGGCACCGAGTTCTACACGGGTCAACAAGACTACTTGAGGCCGTAGACATGGCTCTTGACCGCGAGTTCTTGCCGCTCATGTTGGAGACGGTTGTCGTGAAGGCGCAGGCGAGTCTGGACAAGTACGGTAAGCAGACCTTCGCCGCGTCGGGTGACTCGTATCGAGCGCGACTAATTTTTGAGGATCGGTTGATGCACGATCAGAATGGTCGTGAGGTCGTGGAGACTGGAAGGGCGATCTTGTTTGGCGCTGCCGCCTCTATCACGACGCAGCACAACATTGAGTTGCCGGATGGGTCGACCCCGAAAATAACGAGGGTTGACACGATTCAGGACGAGGACGGGGATCATCATTCCGTGATTGGGTTTGGCTTGTAATGCCTAGTCGAGTTCGAGTGAAGAATCTTGCGCCTTTGCAGAAGGCTTTCATCATCGCGGGCGCTGACGCTCCCTTGTTCGCTGCTCGTGCGTTGCGTGAGGAGGCCGATGAGGCGTTCGCGTTGACGCAGACGGTCGTTCCGGTGCGGACGGGTGTGTTGCGTGCGTCGGGGGAAGTTCACGGCCCGCGAACCCGTGGAACTAAGGCTTACGCGGAGATAACTTATGGTGGACCGGCTGCGCCATACGCGATTTATGTGCATGAAATTCCACCATCGCGGGCTAAGCATGATTACCCGACAAGGTGGAAGTACCTTGAAAACCCTGTTCGTGAATACTCTAAGGGGATGGGTGAGCGAATGACGCGACGAGTATTGGACATGATTGCTCGGAAGTTTGAGATTTCCTAATGGCGACAATCTTAGAAGCCGTAGGCGATTATCTTGTCTCGCAGGGTCAGGGAACTCTCGGCACGGACTTGTTTCTGGCGACGATGCCTGAGTCGCCGGACGCGCTGGTGACTGTTTACGAGAACGCCGGTAATAAGCCTGAGATGACTATGGGGAGTTCCCCTTGGGCGATTGACCGGCCCCTTATTCAGGTGATTTGTCGTGCGGGTCGTCAGGATTACCCGACTGCGAGAGATAAGGCGGAGACGATCCGAGCGATTCTCGCTGCAGTTACGGACACGACAATCTCTACGATAAAGATCATGCGTATTGAGTCTCAGGGATCGGTCATACCTATGGGGGAGGATGACAATCAGCGCCCAATGATCTCAATGAATTTTGAGTGCATGGTTCGGTATGACTGACGCTTACGGTCGAGGGGTTATCACGGACGAGACGCCCCGCTGTTGGCGGTGCAACAGAATCTTGGCAGTTCTCATGTCTCGCCCGTGGGTCATAAAGTGTTCTCGTTGTAAGGCAGAGAATCGAAGCCAATAGGAGTCGAGCATGAGCGACTTGATCGACGATCTTGATGAACTGGCGCGGAAAGCGACTGGCCCTAAGAACAAACAATGCGCTGTGGAGTGGGTGCTGGGGGAGGTCGATGAGCAGTCCCGTGTCAAGTTAGTTGCTTTGCTTGATGATGAGCATGTTTCTGGCGCTCAATTATGTAAAGTGCTGACGTCTCACGGTTACCCAATACAGTATTCAAGCGTGATCCGACATCGGCGGCGCTTGAAAGGAAACGCGGGATGCAAGTGCCCTTAGAGCAGCAGTCCGTTCTCGTCATGTTGCTAGATGATCGTGTCTGGATTGACAGCAACACTTTGATCTCGTATTTACGGATCGTTGAGGATCAAGCATCTCGCCATATTGAGGAAGCGATAGAGGCGAGCGATAAGGGTAAAGAATTCGCTGCGTTCGGTGGTCGAGAGGTTGTTCGGCAGATAGCCGACGGCATAGTCCTGACGACTATGACCGCTAACGAGGAGATTAGGGCAAAACGTGGGTCTACCAGACGATCTTGATGCTCTAGCCAAGGCGGGAGAGGTCGCCGGTTATCAGGCATCTGCCGTGAAGCATCCTTCCGGCTGGGAGCCGGGGGTTGCATGGAACGGTGACTCAGGAACATTGACGACGCACCCGATCGACGCGGAGCCGAATGATTGGTCTGAGTTGCTTTCCGTGTGGGATTTGGACCCGACGGTGTTCGAGGTCATTGAGCCTGTGCAGTTTCGCGCTTGGGATGCCCCTGACCCTGAGGGCGGTTTACGTCGCCTGTTCTACTACAAGGCCACTATCAGGAGACGTGTCGACTCTCGCGAGTCTGTGGAGGAGTTGCTGTCGGTCCTCGGCAAGAAGCGCCCTAAGAAGCCGCCAGAGAGTTCAGGGGAGGGTTTCGCGTTCTGCGTGCCTTCTGGTGACCTGCAGTTAGGTAAGCCCGATGGGGACGGCACAGAGGGCACCATCGAGCGGTTCTCCTCTAAGACTGACGCTGCCGTGGCTCGGCTCAAAGAGTTGCGGAAAATGGGTCGAGTGGTTGATGAGATCGTGTTGCCTTGGCTCGGTGACTGTATTGAGGGGCTGGTTTCGCAGGGCGGCGCTCTCGCTGCTGCGGGCCGCTTGGACTTGACGATGACTGAGCAGTTGCGGGTGTACCGGCGGTTGATGCTGCATCAGATTCAGCAATTCGCTCCGTTATCGGATCGGATAGTGGTGCCCGTCGTACCGGGGAACCATGACGAGGTGCAGCGCGTCGGGAAGGTGACTCGGAGGTATGACGACTCGTGGGCGGTAGAGGGTGCGTCGGCTGTGGCTGATGCCTTGAAGTTGGCTGACGGCTATGAGCATGTGTCTTTCGTTTTTCCGGGCCATGACGAGTTGACCATCACCTTGGACGTCGCGGGAACGCCTGTCGGTTTCGCTCATGGGCATCAGTTCGGGCGTGACCCTGTGAAGTGGTGGTCGGGTCAGGCTCACGGTATGCAGGAGATCGGCAGTTCGACGCTCCTGCTGGGCGCTCACTTGCATCATCTCAGGATTGAGCAGGGTGGAGCGAAGACGTTTATTCAGATTCCGGCGTTGGATGGTGGCTCGACGTGGTGGCGGCATAAAACGGGTCAGGATGCGCCCGCTGGAATGGTGAGCCTCCTGATAGGCCACGGGGGCTGGAAAGATTTGGCGGTCCTGTGACATCCGAGGAGCACGCTGACGCCGTAGAAGCCACCCTAGAGGCTCTACGGGGCAGAATTTTGGGTGTAGGTGCTCAGCAGTACGACGACGGCTCCGGTATTCAGCAATTTGAGCGGAAGCCGCTAGAGGCTATCGTCACGGACGCTGTCGAGGAGATAGACGACCTAATCGTTTATTTATGTCAGTTGCGTATCCGATTGACCGAAGGGCCGTTGTCACATCTCTGATCTTTCTCAGGGTTTCGTGTTTTTTCCTTTAGACTGGACGAAGTAGTTTCGTACTCCAAGTGAGTCCGTCCGTCACTACTTCGTGACCCCGTGTGGTCCCTGCGGCGGTGCGGATTCGCGCTGCCACAGGGAGGTCAAGTGCCTTATCGGGTGCTCAACGGTTTGTCCTATCCACCGGACAAGCGTGCAGAGGTGGGGGACATCGTTGATGACCTTCCATCCAAGTCGGTGAAGTGGCTTCTCAAGAAAGGCCACATCGAGGAAGTCACGGGTGGCGCTAAGTCATCGGGGAAGCCCGCCTCAACTCATCCCGCATTTCAAAAGCCTAAGTCTGAGGATGGTGACGAGTAATGGCTTTCATTCACGGAAAAACAACTTCTGTTCTCTACAACGGGACTAACCTCTCAGCGTTCTTCAACGAAGCCTCGATGTCTCAGGACGTCGAGACCGCTGAGACGACCGCGTTCGGTGACGACGCTAAGACGTACATCACGGGCTTGAAGGACGGCACGATGAGCCTGTCGGGGATGTTTGACGGCGCGGCTGACGCAGTTGACGTGGTCTTGACATCCACGCTGGGCGCTACCGCTGCTGATGTTGCGACCGTCGTTCCGGCTGGACTGTCGACCGCTGGTGTCTCCACTTACAGCGCTGAGGTGCGGGAGACGTCTTACGAGATTTCTAGCCCTGTTAGCGATGTTGTAGCCGCCAACGCTGAGGTTCAGGCGACTGGCGGTATTGACCGTGGTGAGTTGCTTATCGGAGGATCAAGTATCACAGCCGTTGAGCAGACGACCGCGATCGACAATGGCTCCTCCACCAGCAACGGTGGAGTTGGTTATGTGCATGTCACGGCTAATACCCGTGATGATTCCAGCACCTTCAAGGTGCAGGACAGCGCAGATAACATCACGTTCGCTGATGTCCTCACGTTTTCGAGCGTGTCGGCATCAGCAACAAGCGGCGAGAGAGTCGCCGTTACAGGCACGGTCGACAGGTACGTCCGCGCCGAAGCAACCCCCGGAGGTTCTGCCGGGTCACTCACATACACAATGGCGTTTGCCCGGAGTTAGGAGAAGTCGTAATGGCTTTTGTTCATGGTAAGAAGTCCCTTTTCAAGTTGGACGACAGCGGCGGCACCCTGCAAGACCTGTCGGCTTTCTGCGAGGAAGTTTCCTTGTCGCGAGACATCGAGACGGCTGAGGTCACCACATTCGGTGATGACGCTAAGGAATACATCACGGGTCTGACGGACGCGACGATCAGCCTTAGCGGTAAGTTCGACTCGGCTAATGCCTCGGCGATTGACCCGGTCCTTTCGGGCATCCTCGGTCAGGCTGCGACGGTGACGTACAACTACCGGATCAGCAGCGACGCTATCGCTGCGACTAACCCTGAGTATCAGGGTGAGGCGATCCTGACCTCGTATGAGGTTGCGGGCAGCGTTGGCGATGCTGTTACGTTCTCGGCTGAGTTGCAGTGCACCGGGGCTATCACTCGCGCTACTTCCTGATCTAGGCTTCCCTAGACAGTCCTAATCGTGGCCCCTTGTGGCCCCTACGGAAAGAGTGAGAATGTCTTTACGCGAAAAGATCCTTGCAGCAGAGGACATCGAGTCTGAGATGTTGGAAGTCCCTGAGTGGGATTGCACCGTCGAGGTTCGTGGCATGAACGGCGCTGACCGTTCACGCATCTTGGAATCTGCCGCAGCGTCAGAAGACGGCAAGATCAGTATCGGCAACATGTATGTCGAGACTGTGATTGCCAGCACCTACGATCCTGAAACTGGTGAGCGTATCTTCACGAACGCTGATCGTGACGTGTTGATGAGCAAGTCCGCTGCCGCGATTGACAAGATCGCGACTGTCGGGATGCGCTTGTCGGCGATGGACACGAAGGCGGCTGATGATGCTAAGGCCACGTTTCCTGAAACGACCACATCGTAGGTTTCTGTTCGAGTTAGCAGAAAAACTAGGTAGGACGGTCGGTGAACTCCTTTATGGTTCTCCCTCTCACAGGCCGATCACCTCGTCTGAATTGACGGAGTGGTCGGCTCTGTGGGAGTTACGGAACTACGAGGCTGAGCAGGCCGCTAAACGTAAGCGTTAGTTCGGAGGTGTGTTGTGGCTCAGGTAACTGTTGAGGCGCAATACATCGCCGACACTACGCAGTATGTTCGTGCCCTTCGGGCTGCCGCTGCTGCTACCACTCAGTTAGCGAATCAGATTCCTCCGCAACTGAGGATGCAGCATGAGTTAGCGGACGGCTTAGACGAGACCCGAGAGTCAGCGGAGGACGCTGGTAAGGGCTTCACAATCCTGCGAAACGCTATGGGTACGGCCCTCGGTGTCGCTGCCGTGAACACGGTGACGCAGATGGTCGGGCGCATGAAGTCGTTCGCTATGCAGTCTTTTGATGCGGCGGCGCGTGTCGAGGAACTTGAGATCGCTATGCAGTCGATCGGCTCGGCGACGGGTGTCGGCGCTAAGGCTATCGAGGATGCCACGCAGGCTATCCGTGATAACGGTATTGAGTTGGGTGCTGCTCAGCAGATCGCTATTGAGTTCGCGCAGAATCAGTTGGATTTGGCTAAGGCATCGAAGGTTGCGCGTGTCGCTCAGGACTTGGCGGTTATCGCGGGTCGTAACTCGACGGCGACGACGCAGGTTTTGACGCAGGCGATCATTACGGGTAACAGCCGGTTGTTGAAGTCTGCGGGTATTTCTCGGTTAGCGTCGGAGGGGTATCAGGAGTACGCGGATTCGATTGGTAAGACTGTCCGGCAGTTGTCGTCGCAGGAACGACAGCAGGCTGTCACTAACTTGATTATTGCGGAGGGCGAGAAGGTAGCGGGCACTTATGAGGGTGCCATGAACGCCGCCGGGAAAGTGTTGCGTTCGTTCGCTCGTATCATCAACGACATTCAGATCGAGATGGGCAAGGTTCTGCTCAAAGCGTTCGGCCCGATGATCAAAGCGACCTATGACTTGTTGAAGGCGTTCAGTAAGACGATGCGTGAGGGCGGCGCATTGAGTGGGACGCTCAACACGTTGGCGAGCAGTTTCCAAGAAATAACTGATCCGATCACGCAATTTATCAAGAACTTGACGGAGTCTGTGAAGTCGGGTGAGGGAATAAAGAATATCGCGAACGCGATTGAGGAAGTTATTCCTTTCATTATGACCCTTGTGGAAACTAGCCGGTCGTTGGCTCAGGCTTACGCGAGTGTTCTGTTGCCTGCGATTCGGGCTTTGACTCCGGCTCTGACGGCTGTTTCTAACATGCTGAAAGTTCTTTTGGATGCGTTCAATAAGTTACCCGAGCCGGTCAAGTCTCTGATCGGCGTGCTGGTGCTCATGCGGGTCGCTATGGCTAAGAGTGAAACTGCCGCCAAGGTGTTCGGCATAACTTGGTCGCAAATGGCTGCCAAGTTCTCGCTCGGTGTGACCGCTATCGGCGTTGGGCTTATCGACTTCCAAGCAAAAATAAAGGCTGCGATGATGACGGGGAGGGTAAGTGTCCTCAGTTTCTCAGCCGCCGTCAATGCGATGAAGGTCGGTGCTGTCGCCTCCTTCCGAGCCATTGGCGCAGCCGCAAGAGGGTTGATGATTGCTCTTGGACCTGTCGGCGCGGTCCTCGCTGCGGCTACCGTCGCCGTAGAGGTTTTCGCTGGAAAGTCTGCTGATACTCAATCTAAAGTCGCAGCACTACGAGACACAGTAGACGAGACGACGGGTGCCTTTACGGAGTTGTCGAAACAGACGATCGCAAATGATTTACGGATGAATCTGTCGCCGGAAGATCAGGTTATGCTCCGTGAGTTGGGTCTCGGTGTCGAGGCTATGGCCTCAGCGATCGTCGAGGGTGGACCCGCCATTCAGGAGATGGGTCAAAAGTTCAATGATGCTATCGGGCCGTCAGGTCGCATAAAGACGAACATTCTTGGCATCAAAGACGCGGTTGTAGTCGCGGAACGTAATTTCGGTGGTTACGCGAAGATCGCTAATGAAACTTTGCGTCAGCAGGAGCAGGCTTCTATCGACGCTGGATTAGCGCAAGAGAGAGCATCGAGAATTGTTCTTCTTTCTCTTACGCAAGAGATCGCGAAGAATAAGGAGCGTGAGCAAGCGGTAATCGCGGCGCACCTAAATATGACGGCTGCCGAGAAGGCTCACTCTCAATTCACGATCAAAAGTTCCAACGCTATGCGTAAGGCGACCGAGAGCGCCACCGCTGCCGTGAAAGCCCTCGACGAGTCGACACAGAACATGCTCGACGCTATTAGCGGTGAGGCTAGTTACGACAAGGCCCGTGAGGGGATTCACGATCTTCGTGACGCCTTGAAGGACGGCGACAAGAAGTTGAACGGCTTCTCGCGTGCGGCTTTGGAAAACCGTGAAGCGATTCGTGACGCGGCGCAGGGTTACATCGACTACGCGAACTCCCTCGATGATCCGATCAAGCGTCAAGAGGCGTTAGCGGAGGGTCAGCGGAAGATTCGCAAAGCCATAAAGGACGCCGGTCTCGATCCTAAAGATTCCGACATCCTCAAGACGATGAAGGCTGAGGCTGAGCAGAGCGGTAAGACGGTCGACGAGTTCGCGGTGCAGAGGGATATCGCGGCTCAATACGGTAATCAGGTCGGTAAAAACTTCATTGACGGAATCATCAAGCAACTCCGAGATAATAAATCACAAATAAATACTGCTGCTGGGATGTCGGTTGATGGGATGGTCGACGCCGCTAACGACGTAATCGGCGCTTCGTCGCCGTCGAAAGAGGCGATGAAGGTCGCTAAAAACTTCATCGACGGCATCGTTGTTGGAGTTCAGAAAGAAAAGAAACTCGCTGAGATGGAGATTAGTGACCTCGGCGAGAAAATGATCAGCGCCCTTGAGAACAAATTGAGTGAGTTTTCTAGCGTATTGTCAACCTCGGGAAGCGCCCTTGGTGGCTTGGATGCTGCTAGTGGCGGGTTG
>Ga0070746_10002571_pt1 | contig 10775 bp, 15 predicted proteins | sample VirMetDEL_Mar_21_FD_77016 | JGI IMG/M metagenome (GOLD analysis project Ga0070746, IMG submission 77016) | Aqueous microbial communities from the Delaware River and Bay under freshwater to marine salinity gradient to study organic matter... | ecosystem: Environmental > Aquatic > Marine >... | reverse complement strand
TGCTTCTGCGCCAAATGCTTCCAATTATTTGGGATCCAAGGGCCGAAACCCTGTCAAAGGGTCAGTTGATAAGGTCCTTTGTCGGTATGGTGACAATTGCCGAACCATGAACACTTGTAAGTTCCGGCACCCACCGAAGCCAAAGTCTGCGCCGAAGCACCCACCGAAGCCAAAGTCTGCGCCGAAGCACCCATCGAAGAAATCGGGTATCATGGAAGAAGACGACGTCGTTGGCAAGTTGATCAAAATCAACGATAAGCAACGAACTAAGATCTTGGAGCGAGAACACCAAATCGCTGAGCAAGAACACCAACTGTCCCACCAGGAAAAGCTCATTGAGCGATTAACCCGTCGGGTCCAAGAGCTTGAATCTGGATCTGAATCTGGTATTGGCTCTTGGGCCAATGTACAAGACGACGACAGAAAAGGTGCTGCTGATAGAAACGCAATTATTGCGGCAATTCTTGCCGAGGATGATAATTAATTTTCTATCTACCCCGACCACCAGTCTTAATCATACCCTTTGATTAAGGCAAAAACCCCGATACTTTTTTAAGTATCACCTACTACTTTTTTTATATTAGGTGATCAAAATCAAAAATGAAATTTTATTTAAACGAAAAATAAATAAAAGGTAAACTACAAACATGCCTGTCACCAGCCACAAAAACTACTCCCAAGGTAAACTCACCCTAAAAGAAATTCGCAAAAAAGAAACCAAAGACCACAATGGAAATGTTATTAAATTTTTACAAGCATTAATGAATTATGATCATCCTGTTAATGGATCCCAAGTTAGAGGAGCACCTTATTTTGAATTATGTCCCTGTACTACACCAACTGGATTTGTGAAAGAAGGATATAAATTATCCAGTTTTACTACTTTTGATGTTGAAAACGAAGAAGTACGTGATTGTATTGATATTAAAGAACGCACCGAAATTAATGGATGGGTTAAAAGTAATAAAGATGTCGAAGTAGACATGGGTATTAAATCCTGCACTGCTACTGCCTTGCAAGAAGTTATTATTTATGATAGTCCCGAAAGTGAAAATAGAGTCACTACTGTCCCAGCTGATACTGTTATGATTGTAGTAGATCAAAACGACACCGGTACTTGGCTGTTGGTCAAGACTGGCGGCAAAGACGGTTTTTTCACTAAATTATACGCCGACGTAGCTCAGATTATTTATGATAACCGTGCTGCTTGCGGACTGGCCAGTTTGTCCAAATTAGAGGATGTTAAAGGCCGTATGAAAGCCCCTATTTATTGGCATCGTGATAAAGAAACCGGTGCTTTTATTGAAGGTAAAAATCCTTCTACTTATTTGAAGCATACTTATTTTAATGCACAGCCAGCCCGTGGCGATAAGCCAGCTATGAGCCAAAGATACGCCGATTTTAAGGTCCCAGGCAGTGACGAAAGTCTCGGTCTAGAAGTCTTACTTAATAGTGCTATTACTTTTCGTCCCGTAGTTACCCTAACCAATGTTTACATTGGTGCTGGTAAAATTACGCCCCAATTTTATGTTAGTAGCGCCGTGGTGACCGATATCAAGAAAATTGAAAGAGCTCATGCTCAACAAGATACTCTTCTACAATACGGACAAGACAAAGATTTAGTTGAAAAATTGCGTCAACAATTAGAGGCTAGCAAAGGCTTTGCCGAAGAGCGGCGGGAAATGTCTCCAACCAGACAACCGGTAACCGAAGAATCAGAGGTTAAAGCCCACGGAACACCTGATTTGGAAAGCATGCTCACCGGGGGTCCTAAAATAGAAAAAGTTAGTTTGGATAATGATAACCAGGACGAAGATATTCAGATTCCTGGAATACCTACGTTATAATATAATTGTTTCTGTATTTAAAAAAATTTATATTAAATAATTCTTCTTTATTAATACTATACTTATGTATTAATAAATCTTCTTTTTTAAATTTCCAATCTCCGAAATATTCATCTCCTCTTAGAACTCTATCATATAAAAATATATCATTTTTAGTTAAACTGACGGCTATATGAGAATTTTTAAAATTGCAAGAAGATAATTCCTTTTTTATCTTGCCGACAATTCTTTCGTCTAAATGATTAGAATTTATTATTTTAAGATCTTGTTTAGTAAAAAAATTATTAATAAAAATAAACCCTTTCTTATTGAAAATTTTTACATGAGACATATTTTTAATTATGAGAAATAATTTTTATGAATGGTGTGAACATTATCATGATATATTAACTTATCAATTTGATAAATTTAATATATTTTTATTAGAAAATAAAGAAGAAAAACCTGATTACGAAACTTTTTGTCATTTTATGTATGACAATACTGTCAAGACCAAGCATCCTTTTTTAAACAAAATTCTGGCTCCTCTCTGGTAAATAGAAAAAAGATCGTAAACATATAATTAATAGAAAAAACATAATAAATATTAAATATTTACTATAATCATTTTTATTACTATTAATATTTAATATACCTCTGTATGGTTCTTCTTCTTGACAAACTAAATTTCTTATTCTCTGATAACTTTCATCTACAATATGGCTTTTTTCATTACACTTTTCCATTTTTCTTTAAAAAAATCTTAAAGAAAAATGCATGACAGTATATTTTTAGCATCACAGGGATCTAGTATTTTAGTTGACCTAGGTGCATTAGATAAACTAAAAGAAAAAACAGAAAATGTAGTTTATTGGAACGTGGCTGGTAACGCAGCACTTATTATTTTTTTTAAAATTTTAGGCTATACTTATGAACAAATTTTTTATCATTTATGTGATTTAAAAATATTAAATAATACTATTAATGGCAGCAGTTTAATGCCCGAGGACGAAGAAGAAAAAATTAGATATATGAAAGAATGGTTGACTGAAAAAATTAATAATAATAAACTTTTTCAAGAAGATATTAATCTAGCTGATATTTATAAACAAACCAATATATTTCCTTCTTTTATTTTATGGTCACGCAATAAGAAAAAAATTATAAATATTAATCCTCAAAATTATCCTGGAATAAAATTAATAGACGTAGTATTGGCTAGTTTAACAGCTTTGGGTTTTTTCAATCAATATCAGATAAAAAATACTATTTTTACTAATATTTTCAGTGTTGATTGTTATCCTTATTTATATTCCTTTCGTAATGATAATAGTGATTATTTTTATTTAGCTAATATTTTAGAAACCAACAATAAAATAGAGAATGATTTAGGACCCATGCAAGATAGAGAAAATGAAATAATTAGACAATTTTGTGATCATAATAATTTTCGTATCGGCAATATTATCAAAACATTAGATATTACCAAAATAATTAAAATTCATTCTATTCTATATAAAGGTGAATTAACTAATGAAGCAGCGGTGGGATTATTTAAAAATGGTCAAATACAAGCTGAAGCTTTCTTAGAGGAACGAGATACTAAGTTGGCTTCTCAGCAATATTTAGAAAGTATAAATTCTCAATCTTAAAGAGAATTAAAGTAAAAATGAAAAGTTATACTTGTCTTCTTTTAACCTCTAATGGTTGCGGTCATTGTACTGCTTTCCGCGGCGACGGATTGATTAATAATGGCAAGGCTTATATGAAATATGATTATATCTCTTCTTTATTTGATAGTGCTAAAAATGCTAAATTAAATTTATTGAATATTCATTACGAAAACATGAGTGGTCAAGCGCAATATATTAGTGATATTTCAAAATTTACTAAAACTAAAAAAGGTATTGTTCAAGAAAGATTTTTTAAATATGAAAATAAGGCAAGGGTTAGAGTCATTATTGGCAAAGGAGAAAAAAACAAAGAAGTAGCTATCAATGACGTATTGTCTGGTAAAAATAAAGTAGATTGGATTACATTAGTAAAGGAAAAAATACCAGATCAGATTAAAAATTATATATATTATTTTCCTTGTTTTTTAGTAATAGAAACAGATCAATGGAATAATTCTTTGCAAAATGTTAATCATCCTATGGCAGCTTTGCCAAATGTAGGTAGAATTATTAAAGAAAATAACGTTATTAAATTGGACAAATCCTCTGATAGTTTGAAATTAAATGTAGAAATTAAAAAATTAATAGAAAATGTAAGCAACGGTAATATATTAATAAAAGTAGAAGATAAAGAAAAAGAAAAAACTAAAATTCCACAAGTTATTAAACATAAAAATATCAGTAGTAAATTTCTTATTAAGAGTTATGATGACTAATTTATTATTTAAAAAAATAATAAATCAAAAATGTTATACCAAGAAGATATTATGCGTTATTTTTATCAAATATCTTCGGATTTAAGAGAAGAAAATATTCCCGTCTTTAATAATATTATTTTTAATTATCCTGGTTTTCCTAAAAAAGAAGATATTATGCGTGACGAAAGCGAAGAAAGTGATTCTGATAATTAAAATCCGCTCAAATCTAACTGTCTCGCTACACCTTGACCGTTACTGGGAAATTTTTGTCCAAAACCAGAGGTAGCGATTATGTCTCTGTTAAAAGGTTCGTCAGGTCTTTGTATGGCTATGTTTTTTAAATCTTCTGGTTCGTAAAGTTCTTTTTCACTAGCAGTCCCTGTGGGTTTGCTAGCCCATGCTACGAAATTTTTAGATATTCTTTCTCTCTGTTCTTGCGAGGTTATTAATTTATAAACCGAATATATAAATGCACCTGCTCCAAATATAGAGACAATAATAGAAATAGCAAATAAAGTAGTTGCACCGCTATACGTAACGCTTTGTGAAGGTTTTAATCTAACTTCTTGCCATAAAATACTATTGACAATGGCATAGGCAAGCAACAAACTACTAACAAAACAATATAAAATAGCGCCGCCGCGATAGTCACTATCGAGCAAGATAGTTTTACCACGATTAGATTTTTGAATAATATTATTTTCCATTTTATATTACTAAATTAATTAAAATGGATAATTTCTTTCTGTCCCGACTAGATTTGGAAGATCTCTACGAAACCGTCTTTAATAAGGATGAAATAATTAATATGTATTTCGCGGAAGAAAAAAATAATAATATACTTGATGAAAAAGATTCAGAAGAAGCTAAATTAGAAGAATTATTAGCTTCTTTTGAAGAAGAAAGTGAAGACACTATTTCTTTAAAAATAGGAATGATGAAAAAAATAAAAAATAATAATAAATTAAATAATTATTCTATTTTCTATTTAGTCAATAGTTATGTAAATAAAAATTTTTATAATATAGTAACTTATCAAGATAAAGAAATATTGAGTTTAATAAATTAGAATAATAAAATGGAAAAAGCCTTAGCTAATTTCAATAAAGAAAATTTAATGACTAATGCTAATTTTATTGGATTATTAGCATTGACTGGATTTACTATTAAAAATAATATAGAATTGAGTAAAAAGTTAAAAGAAATGGAAGAAGAAATAGAAAATATTAAAGGAAGTTTTAACGAAAATAATAAGCGTGCTAATATCGTCTTTACTAGATTAAATCAAAGAATTCAAGAAACTAATAATAATCTCAAAGTATATGAAAAGGATGAAAAAATAAGGGAAATACCTGAAAGTAATTTTGAAAATAAAGATGATGTCAGTGCTGCATTGGAAGTATTAATGAACCGTAGATAGCCTTTAAAATATCGTAAATAAAAGTATAAAGAAATTATATATAAAACCATGAGTTCTGCAAGAGTTACCGCTGGCCGCTATACCCGCGTAGGGGATAAAAAAGGACCTCTAGTTATCGGCGGTGCCGAAACTAAGATGGCCGAAGATCCCAGTTTCACATATGTGCCTCTTTTCCGCGTAGCTGGTCCTAAAAAAGATGTAGAGGACTGGTTGAGTGAAAATCATCCTACACGTGTCAAGGAAGCCATGAAAAGTTGTTATAATACCACCACTCTTAAAAGTAAAAGTGTTCGCGAAGCCTATGAAAAGGAACTGGAACATGCTAGCGAAGCTCGCGCCACCGTCAGTAATACCAAAGCAGAAATGCGCCAGGTTAACCTAATGGTTTTGGTTCGTTTGTTGAAAATTTATGATGAACAAAAACGCAACGGTGTTGATGAGAATGCAGTCACTAGTACTAAATCATCCAGTGATCTCAAAGATAAGGTTAAGGGTCTTGCTGCGGAAGACAAGGTGCTCGATGTTACCAACATGAAAGCTAAGGGCACTGATAGCAAGAAAATGGTGATGAAAGACAGTAGTGCTAAGCGCCGTCTTTCCCAACAAGAATCAGATCCTTTTTACCATATTGTATACAATCCCAAGAGCAAGAACTCTATTAATGGTATCAAGAATTTCCTTAAATCATATGGTGGTTTTGATTCTGACCGTATCAGTAAGATTTCAGAAGCTGTCTCAGAAGGTTCTGTTATTAATATTAGTCGAGGTAAATCTCCTACTCGTTCCCCTATGCTTTCGCCTTCGCGAAGAAAACAAGAAAGAAAAAGTCGCAAGGAAGATGTAGAAGATATCCTGGACGAACTTTAAATTATTTCTATTTCTAATATAAAGCTATATTAGAAATAAAATGGAAAATAAATTTTTTATTCCTAAAGATGTTTTAAAGAAAAAAAATAAAAACAAGCGTCAAGAATTACCCAGGAATATTTTTGCAGGCAATAATAACTCTGTTCCTGATAAAATAATTATATATTATAAAGATAATATAGATATCAAAATTATAGATGAAGCTATAAAGTATAAATTTTCTAAGTTAAGATCTGGATTAACAGATATAAAAAAAGAAATAAAAATACTACAAAAAGATGTAGAAAATAAAACTTCTATGCCAGAAAAGAACCATGCTATAAAAAATATACAAAATAAATTAAAATTTATAGATAGTATAGAAAATGAAAAATATCTAAATAAATATATAGAAGATACAAAATTAATATTAGAAAAATATGAAAATAATAAAGATATAGCAATAGCTGAATTATTTTTAGTAAAAGCCAATACTTATATCAATATTGAGAAAATAAAAAAAATAGAGACTAATTTTCTATGCAAAGGATGTGATTATGATCTGAATAATATATCGGAAGATAAAGACGGGTTTTATATTTGTCCCAAATGTAATAATATTAACAATTGTTTAAAACCTAATAAATATATTAAAGATGTAGATAATTTCAATTATAATTATGAAGAAGATATCAATAATTTTATCAAGATTATTGATAAGTTTGAAGGTAAAAATACCATTACTATACATGAAGGATTATATCAAGAATTGGATAATTATTTTTTAGAAAAAAATATGGAAAAAGGAGAATATTATGTCAAACTACCTATGTTAAAAAACGGTAAAAAATTAGGCACTAGTAGAAAAAAAATATGGAATGCATTAGAAAAATTAGGTTATAATCAATATTATGACGAAACTAGTTATATAGCTCATATTTATTGGGGTTGGAAAATACCAGATTTGATACTTTACAGAGATCAAATAATCAAAGATTATCAGAACACACAGGTAGTATGGAACCGTATCAAACAAGATTATAAAAGAAGTGCTTCTCTCGGGACGCAATATCGTCTTTATGTTCACCTCCTTGCTGTGGGTTACCCTCACTGTGAGCGTGATGATTTTAAAATACAAGACATGGTAGAATCATTACGTCTCCATAACAATGCTTGGCAAAGAATGTGTGAAGAAGCTAACGTTAAATATTACGAAGTTTCTTCTTAAAAAAAAATAATATTTAAATGGCCCAATTTAAAGAAAGTGGTTATCTTTTTTTACAAAGTTTTGATTTGGATGAAAAAGATATCAGGTCTCATTTAAAACAAAAAATAAAAAATGTTGAAAAAGATACAGGTAATAGTATAGGTCAATATAAGTTATATATTAATGTTGTTTCTAATAAAGAAAATAAAAAATTAGGATATACATATATATGGACAGATAAGAAAGAAATATACAATATATTTTGTGGTCTTAATTTAGACGGCACTGAAAGAATAAGATATTATGATGATCCTGATTGGGAAGAAGAAGAACCAATTGAGGATAAAAAATTAAGTGAATTATCTGATTGGGGAGATTTGGCGCAAGAAGAAGACAAAGCCATTTGTCCACAATTAAAAGAATATCTGCCTCCGCTTACAGATATTTTTAATTATGAAGAAGGGGGTTATGAATTGAGAATAGGTGCCATGGTCATAAGAAATCTTGGTAAAAATGTAATTTATAGTAAAAATTTAGATGATTGGATAAATGAAAAAATTATTAATCATCATATAGGTTTTTTTGAAAAAGACAAGAAAAAATATAAAAATCATAAAACAGGAAAGACATATCAGTATCCACAAATAAATATTAATAAAAATGAAAAGAAAGGTAATACCGTAACTATCGTCTTTTCACCACGCAATCCATTTACTGCTAGTTTTTTGATAAATATTATCAAAAAAATAAAAATAAAACATAATAATAATGAAAAATTAATTTTCTTTTCACAATCAAAAAATTAAGATGAGCAACGGTAGTTTAACTTTTGCGGCTTTTATATTGGCTTTTATATTATTATTTTCGGTGATATTTTATCATAACCGTAATGATGATAAAAATTATATTAATTTAATGACTAATAAGAAAAACAATGATGAGGAAGAATGTGTTACGTTCTAGACATTTGGTACTGAAATCTAGTTCCTTTTCTTGTTGATTATAAAAAATATTAAATATAATACATGCTTCTCTTAACACACAACAATTACCTATACCATAATCAAAATTATTTTCATAATTATAACCTTTTTCTTGATAAAATTTAGCTATTTTGTCAATTTTATCACTATAATAATGAGTAACTTTTTTATCTTTAATATGTAATAAACTAGATTTATTTCCATCAACAATGATAACATATTCTTTCTCAATTTCATATTCTTTTATTATTTCATCTGTGTCTAATTTAATATATCCATAGTCTACTAATTTAGTAAAAACTTCACTAATGTTAATATCCCCCAAAACATTCTTCAAATTATGATAAATATTACTATTAATATTGCCTTGTAATAAATTATAAACAATATCTATTCTTTCGTCTTTAGTATCAATATTTTTAATATCTTTTTTAATTTCAGTTAATATATTCTCTCTGAAAAATTTTTCTACTTTCTTGATAGTAGTTATATTATTCTCATTTTCTTCAAATTTAGGTAAAGTATTATGATATTCTTCTGGTGAAAAAACAGTTATATCAATTTCTTCTTTTTTCTTAGGTACCATTATTTTAAAGAAATCTTCTACTTTTATTTTATTTTTACTAACGTTAGTATATTCATACATATTTCTAAATATATCAAATAATTCGCAAGGTTCTATTAAATTATAAAAAGCTATTAAATTATCATTATCTTTGATATAATAATTAAGAATAACTAAATCATCAATACTATGAGCTTTATAAAAGTAGGGATTGTATCCTACTTCACCATTTAGTTTTTCGGCTACTTCAAAATTACCATTATTAATATTATGATAATAATTTTGCGAAGTAGAAAGGCTAACATTTACCATGTGTTTTAATTCTTCGTCATTGAGATCAGCTTTACTTCTGGACATCATACGAATAAAAATTTGGAGGGTCAAAAAATACTGAGCTAAGGAAAGATCACTGGCTTGTAATTTTTTATTTTCTTTGTAAGCTTTTTCTATCATAGTAATACCTTCTTTAGTCTGTGGTGAAATATAAGGTAAATAGTAAATTTCTTTGGGTTTTTCTAACATACAACTGTCTCGTAATTTACCATTTTTGAAAATAGCCATTTTTCCTAAATCATTAGTAGACATTCTGTCTTTATTTTTTAGTTTGAGCATGTGAACTAATAGTTCTTTCAGCTCTATTTCTTCTTGCGGAGACATCTTATTTTTGTTATAAACTCTAATTTTTTCTTCAATATATTCTTCATCAACTGCCTCTAAATCTTTTAATAAATTTTCAGATTTTGTTAATTTTATTCTGGCTCCTATTAGAAACAAAAAAACCATACCCAGACTCCAAACATCGCTACGGTCGTTGAAATGAAATTCCCCTTTTTCCATCTCGGCTAAATTTTCCGGAGCCATAAAAACATTAAAAGATCGACTTTTAGTTGTTATTCCTTCACGAGCATTACTGCAACGAGCTGCGTAACCAAAATCACCAATAAAAGCAGTAAAATCACCCCCTTTATCTACATCATACATAATATTAGCTAATTTAATATCTAAATGTAAATAATTATTATCATGCATACATTTAAGACCATATAAACTAGATATAATAATTCTCTTCATTTGATGATAAGAAAGTTTTTCAGTATTTAAATTATTCAAACTGCTTTCTTTTAAATCCATAGTAATACCTTTTCCCAAATTAGTATCTATAATAGGATCTTGGAAACTTTTGATTAAATAAGGAGACCTTAACCTACTGAGAATATCTAATTCAATATAACGTAATTCTTTGGGCTCAATAATTTTAACCGCAAAGATATCACCATTTTCTTTTTTGGCTTTGTATACTTTTCCAAAATTACCAGTACCTAAATTATTAATTAATGTAACGGACATTTTTTAATTAATAATTAAATTATAATCGGAATAAATTGAATTTTTTAAAAAAAAATATAACTCTGTTTACAGCTACCATCATGGCTCTTTCTTATTTGTTAAATTTTAAAGATATATCTATAATTCATATATCTTTAAAATTTATAACAAAATAGTTTCGTTAATTTTATAATCTTCACTATTTTCTATTATATCTTCTTCGATGTCGTT
>Ga0070746_10002564_pt1 | contig 10791 bp, 11 predicted proteins | sample VirMetDEL_Mar_21_FD_77016 | JGI IMG/M metagenome (GOLD analysis project Ga0070746, IMG submission 77016) | Aqueous microbial communities from the Delaware River and Bay under freshwater to marine salinity gradient to study organic matter... | ecosystem: Environmental > Aquatic > Marine >... | reverse complement strand
CTGCTGCCCTTGCTGCTATACCGCAGTCAGCTTTGGATGCAGTCTTTGGTGCTGTTGGTGCTAAATTTTTAAGTACCCCTTTGATGAAACTACAGGGTGGTATTTTAACAAAGGCAACTCTTGCTGCTGGTGGAGGAAGTATTGTTGAAGCTCCTACAGAAATAGGCCAGACTGTACTTGAACGCTACCAGGCTGGTTTACCACTTGATAACGATGAAGCCCTTAAAGAGATTGTCGCTGCTGGTGTAGGTGGTGCCGTACTCGGTGGTTTGTTTGGTGGAGCTGGTGGTGCAGTAGCAGGTATCAGGACACCCAAGGAAACAAAGGCAGTCGAAGAAAAAGAGCAAGGTGAAAGACAAACCTTTACAGTTAACTACACAAATGAAAGCACTGGTGAATCCACCTCTACTGAGGTAGAGGCTGACAATGAACAACAGGCACAGGAGATAGCAAACAAGTCCCTAAAGAAAACAGCAAGGGAAGGTACTATAGTTGTACAGAGGCCTGTTGAACCAGAACCTGCACCTACCCCTGAGCCTGAGGTAGAGCCTGAGCCTACCCCTGAGCCAGAACCTGAGGCTGTGGTAGAAGAGGAGACAACCCCTGAACCAGCACAGCTTGATTATAGTAACGCTCAGGTGGGCGATGTTGTTCAAGTAGTGGGTGTAAATGGTAAGCGTTCACAAGTTGAAGTTATAGGTGTTTCAAAAAGTGGAAGTATTCGATTTAGAAGAAAAGATGGCACTGAAGACATATTAGGACTTGTTCCAGATGCTACACTTAGCGACATTAACTCACCGAATTACTCGTTACAGGCTGCGGGTCACGGGACAAAGGGTAAGAATATAAGTGATTTAACAGATGCGGAGCTTGACTCTTTGGACAGCTCAATTGATGAAGCAATGGAAAGAGAGCCAGCATTAAAACAAGGTGTCCAAGTTGCGAGTCTTGACCATATTGCTGATAAAAATGCTATAAAAATTGAGCGCAGACGCAGGGCAAGAGGGACACAAACAACCCCTGAACCAGCACCAGAACCTGTGGTAGAACCAGAGGCTGTTGTAGAGGAGGAGGTAACACCTGAGCCTATACCAGAACCTGTGGTAGAGGTTGATAATGAGGCTATAAAGGAGCAACAGGATATTATTGATGACGCTGATTCTCGTGTGTTTGATTTACAAAGCGAAATAGAAATTGAAAAGAGCAACATCAAAGAGGCTAGGGCTAATACAAAAAAAGATATTGCAAATGTACGTAAGTCCAATCTCTCAAAAGAGGATAAAGCAGAAAGAGTAGAGGACCTAAAGGCAGAGCTTCAGGATACTATTGATGACATCAACGGCAACATAGACATTTACAAAGAAGAGATGTCGGAGTTCAAGAGGGACTTACGTAAAGCTAAAAAGAAACTAACTAAGTTGCAACCACCTGAGGTAACAGCAGGGGCTGCTCCCGAAGGAGATGCACCTGCGGTGCGTCAAACGGTAATTGATGCTCTCAAGATCCGTGAACTTGCGTATCAATTTACAGAGATTGATGTTGAAAGTGGTTACCTTGAAACAGGTTCTCCAGAAGAAATCAGCGAAAAGTATAATGATGAATACTTACTTAAGGAGGCTGAATATATTCTTGGTCGTGCAGAAACCAAAAGAGAGTACAACCAGATTGAAAGTTTTATTAGTAGACTCAGGCGTTTAATAGCTGAAGACAACCGTCCCCGCACAGCCCTTGACGAGGAGATTGAGGCTTTAGCTCCATTTGGTGAAAGCATTAACAGTTCTCAACAACTAAAAGACTTTGTGCTAAGTTTTTCTCCTATAGCCAAAAAACTTGGTTTTGATATTAAGACAGTACGAGGCGGTCATTTTGCAAGGTATAGTAGTGATGAAAACGCAGTAGAGATAGTAATCTCTAAGTTGTACAGAAGAATATCACAGGTTAGGGACCTGCAAGCTGGTGGCAGAAAAACAGGCACTGGTTATGTTACTGCGTTGATGCGTGAAGAAATAATTCACGGGGCTATGGATCAAGTGTTAAAAAATAAAGGGGTTACAGATATCGTAGCCTGGTATGAAAAGTTAGGCACTGACTTAAATGAAGAGCAAAGACAGGCGATTGACGCAACATACAACATAGAGGTTGGATACAAAGATGAAACCGATTATGGTTACGGAGTTGAATATGCAAGGGCGGTTGTACAAGAGCATCTTTATGGAGATGTGACTGAAGCGTATACAGTGGGCAAAGGTTGGAATAAAATTAAAAATTTAATAAAGTCAGTGCAGTCCTATGTAACTAAAGCGCTTGGTGTAAAAGAAGCAGATCCAGATATGGAATTTCTTTTGGGTCCAGAGGCAGCAGGAGTTATAAGAGCTACCGCAGAACTTCTTCGTTCGGTTGACCCAGACGCCAGGCCGACTAATCAAAAGGTTGTTGACGAGTCCCTGGCGTACTCAGCTAGTGTTAATCCTAATGCTGAGGTAACCTCACAAGAGGTAGCTGAGTCAGGCAAACCACCTAGTCAAAAGAAACTGAACATTAACTTTGCACGTAAGTATTTATTTACATTAAGTTCTTTGCTTAACTCGATACATCCTCGACTAAAGAGACTTGTCAGGGACTACTACGGCGCAATACAAGGACGTGTACTTAATTACCAAACAAGAGTTGCACCATTCTTTAAAAAACACAAAGGTATAAAAAACGAAAAGGACAAGAGAAGAATCAAACAGTTACTTCTGTACAGTCCACCTGGTGATCCCGATACTGATCCACTTGTCCAAGAACAAAATAGATTGCTACGTAAGTACGATATGCTTAATGATTACAATCTTGAGGTGCGTCCAGTGCTTGATGAGCTAAGAGCTGACCTAATAGATAAAGGAATAGAGGTTGGATACTTGCCTGAGTATATGGCTCGCAGTATTAAGGATCTCGACAAGATTAAAAACCGCTCTGGAAAGGAACTTGTAAACGCTTTCGAGGAATACATAACAAAAAGAAACGAACAAATTGAAGCAGCCAGGGTTCGTGTATTAGAAGCCCAACTTAATCCAGACGACAATGTAGTTCCAACTGAGGCTGACTTAAAACTAGCTGGAGAGGTAGTTATTGAAATTGGTTCCGACGAAACAGCTGCATTTGAGGCACAGCAGTGGGACGTCTTTACACTGGGAACTAAGCCAGGGGGTGGTTCAAACTTACCTGGTAACCTAAAAGAAAGAACCGCATTCCTAACAGACGTAATTCCTGATGATTTACTGGATGCTTACGAGGACCCATCGGTGGCAATGGAGAGGTACATATTTAATGTAGTATCAGCAACCGAAAGCATAAAATTAGTAGGACGTAGGTTTACGGCTCAAGGTGACAAGATTAAAGTACCAGTAGCCAGTGATCTTGGTGTGTTGATACAGGAGCTTCGTGCCAATGGTGAAATATCTAACGAGAATGCTGACGGTACTGTTCCTGACATATTTAGAATGATTCTAACTGCACAGCAGGGAGAGAATATATTTCTTCAGCTGTCCCGTACGTTTGGATACGGCACACTTCTGGTTGAGTTCACATCAACACTTTCACAGCTTTATGACCTTCCATTTATTATGCTGGACAACGGTGTACTTGGAACATTTGGAGCTATGTTTGGACAAAGACTCAAGGGTGAGGACTTCGGCATTGACACACAGCAGGTCAGCGCTGAGTTCGCAAGTGACAACAGGGCTTTAGAAAAAGCTGTAAGGCTTGGACTAAAGGCTACTGGGTTTACCAAGCTGGACCAGATAATGAAGGAGACCAACCTTACTGCTAACTACAACCGATACAGAAAACTATCTCGTGGTTACTACAAGAACCGCAACTCTGCTAACTCCAAAAAGTTTGTGGCTGAGTTAACAGCTATGGGTTACAGTGAACAAGAGCAGGTACAACTTATTGCTGACCTAAAGAAGGGTAACAGAAACTCGGCCTATATACGCAGTCTATTGTTCAACAAGCTCTCAGAAACACAACCTTTGACGCAGGCTGAAATGGCTTTAGGCATTGTTAACAATCCTAACCTAAGATTGTTTGTAGCTATGAAGTCCTTTATGGTTAAGCAACTTAACTTTGTTAGGGATCGTATGTTAATAAATATGGCCAGAGGAACTAAAGCTCAAAGAATAAAAGCATCCAAGGATCTAGCTTTGTTACTTACATTTATGGTTATGGCTGGATTGCCAGTGGATGCACTAAAGGACTTCCTTGCTGGAAGAATTGGGTATATGAGTGACTATCTTTTCAATGGCATCTTCCGCATAGCTGGAGTCAGCAGATACACAGCCTACCAGGCACGTAAGGAAGGTATCGGCCAGGCTACATTGGACTTTGTTACACCAGTAGCTATTCAACAGTTTGTTGATATTACAAGCGAAATGGGTCGTGTGGCAACTGGGCAGAAGGCAATTACTGAAAGTAAGTTTGTTACCCTGCTACCATTCTCTGATGTTATAAACAGGATATTTGGATTCCAAAAGGAGAGAGAACGCAGAGAATATATGAGAAGGGCACGTGAAGGAGAACGTCCGTTCTTGATTCCTGCTGGTGCTATATAAAAAGCCCCACCCCCAATCAACTAAGGGTGAGGCTACCTTACCACTGAGGAATTAAATAGGAGAACTACACTGCTAAAACTCCCGCTGTGGATTACTCCGTCAGCTTACCTCAAATTTATTATACATTGTAGGATTCAACTAGATCCTTCAGTTGACGCTTCTCAGCTTGTAGTTCCTTACGTTGTTCCATCATACGATCAATCTTGTAGGATAGAACCCTGGACTCCTGGCGTATCATCTCGATCTTTGTTTGAACCCTCTCAAGGTTGTACTGTAAATCTTTGTCTGTCATAGTTTCATACTGATTTATTTTTTACTGATGTCAATTTTTATTGCGTCCTTATTCCAAAGATAGCCTACTAATTTAGTGATCATACCTCTGCCTCCAAAGTCAGTTGTGTGAGGCATACCACGCTTTTCAATACCGAAGTCATAGTCAGCCTTCTTCATCTTAGTTATGTTCCATACGTAGATGGTGTCCTTGTACACTGTTACATAAATAAATTGTTTCTTCACTGACTCCGCTATGCCTATGTTGGTGTCAATCTTCATCACCTCAATCACCCAGGGGTCATAGGCCTTACGGCGTACCTTTATCTCAATTAGGTACACATCACTCTCAAAGTCAAAGGGACTGCTTCTGTCAATGGCTGGCCGTAGCACTGGCATATCGGGGTAAGCGTCCATTAGTGCGTGAGCTACTTCTATTTCTTTCATTATAAAAACCTCCCTATGCAATGATAAAATTTAAAGAAGTCCTCGACTCCTCTTTCTCCTTCTCTGTTCTTGGCTAACTTGTATATTAAATTTGTATAAGGACCATTGTGGTCCTTGTCCTTGCTGGACTCAACGTCACCGCCTGATGGGTACATTACTAGCACAACGTCAGCATCATTCTCAATATCGCCTGAGTCCTTGAGGTCATACACATCCAAAGCTCCACGCTTGGCACCCTCTCTGTTAACCTGAGCCAGTAGTATTACAGCTATATCTAGCTCCAGTGCCATCTGTTTGATGCGGTGAGAGATATTAGCTATGCCCTCATTCTTGCTCATCTTGTTTGAGTTAAATGGTATCAGTTGAAGGTAGTCAATGACCACCAGCTTTACGCCCTTCTTGTTAACGTACCTACGAGTCTGGCTGAACAGGTCATCAGCTCCACGCACTGAGTGCGCCGTGTGAATTGGTAAAGTTTCAATCTCCTTTGCTATGTCTTTGACACGCTGTACCTGTACATCTGAAGCTGTCCCCTCTTCAACGCTACGAAGGTTTACACCTGACATAATCTGTATCATACGCTTGGTCAGTTGTTTCTGAGGCATCTCAAAAGAAAATATTAGACAGCTGTGGCCGTCCTTCTTTACAGCCTGTAGGGCTATGAACAGAGCTAGGGCTGACTTACCGCAGGATGTAGGTGCTGCTACTGTCATTACCTCACCTGCTGCTATACCTCGATTACCTAGATAGTTGTCCAACCTACTGGCGTGTGTCCTTACTACATCTGGTTGAAACGTACCATCCCTGATGCTGTCAAGCTCCTCAATAATACAACGAGCAGAAGTACCTATGTTGGATTCCTTGTCGGACTCATTCGGTATGTCGTTGATGGTAGCCTCAAGTTTGGATTGTATTGTCTGGGACTCAAACTTTTCGCTTTCAGCTTGTTCAACAGCAAGCCTGGATGCACGTATTATCTTACGTAGCTTTGACTTCTCTACCAGTGTATGCACAAGGAATTGTGCCTCAGAGGCCGTAGAAGCCCCATTCATTATGTTTAGTATACCAGCTATGCCTCCGACCTCATCAAGCCCTCCTGTGGCTTTTAAATGCTCTGTAAGTGCTACCTCGTCAAGAGGCTTGCGTTGTTCTGCCAAAGCACCTATGGCTTCAAACAGGTACTGGCAACGCTTGGTATAAAAATCTTCTGGCGAAAGCTGTGAGCTAACGCTGTCATAAACTTCTGGATTCGTCTCCAGTAAACAGGAAGCTATCAGCTTCTCTTCAGCTTTTACGCTATGTGGTTGTTGGTATGTCGTCAGGTCGAACTCGTTCATCTTCAAGTGCAGTTAACAGTGAACGAAGTAGTTGACCTAGTGCATTATGCTTAATGCGGATATCTTGGGGTAGCTTGTAGGAATCAATTTCATTATGTAGATTGATGGACACCTGAGCTGCTTCTTTAAATTTAGTCATACTTGTTTCGTTGGTAAGGAATGTTGAACACTTGAACCCCCCGCAGGATGCGGAGAGCCAAGCATTCTAGCACAAGGACTTACTCCGATTCTTCTCTTTCGAGCATCCCTATGGCTATCAATGAGTAGCCAATTAGGTCACGGAATATGTCTTTGGATTGGTCGCCATTTGTGTTAACATTAAGCGAACCATCGGCACAGAAAGCCTTAGCTCTCTGGAATTTATCCTGCATTCGAATGCAGATTCCTGTTAGGGGATGAACGCCGAACTCGGTTGAACCATCGAAGTTAGCGAATGGATTATCGCAGGTCTCTCCTCCAGTGTAGTCGTTGTTCTTGTGAGCGGTCATCTCCAGAATGGAATCCACTTCCTCACGGCGGAACTTCTCCCACCAGACTTTGTCGAATGAGGACATTACTTAAAACGGCGAGTCAGTGTTATATGATGCACCCGCAGATGCTTGCTCCTTTTGTTCCACTGGGCTAACAGCTAAGGACATAAAGTTTGTCCCGCTCTTTGCCGTCTTCTTCCACCCCTTGAGGTAGTAGTCCTTACCCTCTACATTGATTTTACCAGTGTAGTCAGGGTGCGTCTCCTTTTGCTTGCGGTCATTCACAAAGAATGCTCCGCTGTTTGTATTATCGTATTCAGCCATATTATTATGTTGGGTTAAAATTCTGTTGGTGCGGTAACAGCTTGGGACTTGTCCTTGCCGTGCGTGTTGGTGGCATCTGGATCCTTGGTATCATCAATAGCAAAGAGTCCGTTCAAGGCGTACTTACGAGCATAAGAACTAGCACTGCCAGTTATCTGAGCATCGTCCATACCCTTCTTGACTTCTGCCTCACGAGCAAAGGCCGAGGTGCTGAGGACTGACTCAGTCTCATTGTCAATCAGGTTGGCTGTAGCCTTGACGTATACACGACCACCTACCTCGACCATATCATCCTGGATGACTAGACTGCATCCCCATTCACCAAGCAGTGGCTTGAGTGCTTCAAGGATATCTTCTGCGGATCGGTAGCGGTAGCCACCGAATTTATTAGTCTGCCCTTTTGGGGCTTTCAAAGAGGACTGTATCCCCTGTAGTTTTTGCCTTATGTTTTTATCTTTCATAGTTAAGATTGTAGTTATAATCAGATATAATTTGATTTAAAGCTGTTATGTAATTGTTGAAATTTGGCTCAAGCCCATAAGCAATATATGTTAAGAACTCAATCACATTTCCACCAGCACCTGTCTTAAAACATTTCCAATATTTTCTATCATTGTGAACGTACAATGACCTGCCGTCATCATCATCAACAAAGGGACTCCTATATCTAGTACTAATATCATCAGGTTCTCCTAAACCTGCGTATTCAGTAATTACTTTATTTAAATCCAAGTTATTTTGTATATCTAAAACGAGGTCAAACAAGACATCGGGTACATTTTGATCAAACTTTACGTTATTCATATTTATTTTTTATTAGGTTGCGGTAGAGTTCGGCTCGCTGTTTTTGGTTCTTACAAGAACCTATATCAGCTTCGCTCCCCCCTATAGCTTTTAGTTCTAACGCCTGTTCGTGGGCTGTCAAACTATATTTAAATTTTTTTGTAAGTTGTGTAAGTCCTACAGGATGAAGGACATCTAGTGTTTCTTGCTCCAAGTAGGAGGCCATAGCCTCCAAGGTATTTGGTAGCTGTTCCTTCTGTCCTTTGCACATCTTTAGGTAAAAGTTCTCAACCTTACCCAGAAGACTGTTAGCCTGTCTGGATATGACACCTCTTACAAGACCAGTCTGGTGGTCGTGATCCACTACCCAGTCATCTGTTTTTATGTCCAGTATAGGGCAACTGATTGGCTTGTGAGCCTCTCTGTATTCTCTGATTTTATTCTGGGGCAAGTAAGTCATTTGCGTTTGTATTTAGGTACACCTAACTGTCTCCTCCACTTATTGTAGCTAGAGGTGCAGATACCGAACTTCTCACAGGCGTCAGGTGTTTTCATACCCTCGTCCCTGTAATAATTCACGGCCTGTATAGCCTTAATTTTGTCATCTTCATTATAGAATCTAGCAAAGACTGAGTCAGGCTGATAGTTCCTTACGCCAGTCTCTTTTTCGATGGCCTCGTTCTCCTCAACCTCACGAGCTATGCGTTCCGCAGCCCAGCTCATAAAGTTACTAATTGATTCAGCGGATGTCTCGTGCATTACTTTACGTTAATTTGTACTATTTTTTTCACTGAAATTATTTTGCCTGTACCGCCTCGTTTAAATACACAAGTGCCGTCCTTCTCAGGTTTCTTTTTAAGAATATAATCAACGGCCTCCTTTTCGTTGTGTGCCCATTTAAATGTCTTACCTGTGTAGTTCTCAGGCATATCGTCACGCTTGTATTCAATGCAGTATTCAGTCATTAGTAGATACAATTTGTGGTGATAAATATTCACCTAATTTATACTTTTTATTTGTTTCTTTTGGATAGGGTTCAATTTTATATCGCAACGAAGACTTCCAATCATTACGCAACTTTTTGTTTGATGTACAAAAATAAATGTATCGATGCTTAGATGATCTAACTTTTCGTAATCCAGTTTGCTTGTCGTTGTCGTAATGCCTAGAATGTTTATTACCCTCAGTATATTTATCAGTTCTTCTTTTTGTTGCTCCAGTGTATATAAAATTACAAGCCTGATAAATGTAACCAGAGTGGTTCATAGCCGTATCAGCATAGGATACGATAATAAAGTCCTTACTTTTAAGTTTTCTTAGACAACCTGAAACAAAAGAAGATAAGGGTTCTTTCCATTCATCTAATCTGCATAGTCTATTTAACTCATAAACGCTGTCCTTGTGTTCCTTGCCACAAACACCAACGCATAATGAATTAGATGCAGGTTTTCCTACTGTCAAAACAGCCACAAGTTTTTCATTGTGAACCAATCCAAAAGCAATTGAAATATTAGGCTTACGACCAGAGTAATGTTTAGGTAATAAAAAAGCACAAGCCTCTCTAGATCCTATAAGTTCTACTTTTGGTTTATCAATCATCAAAGATTACAGTAAAGCCTTCACCTGCGTTAGTACCTATGACGTTATAGCTAATCCAATCAACCGCCTCATCATAGGTCATCTCGTCATTGCCCACAAAGACATCAATCATAAGTGAGTAGCTGTAGCACAGCAGTCCGTTGTGATCCACCCCAATGATGGCATCGTCAAGGCCGTGAAAGCGTACAGCTTTTGGGTCACAGCAGTCCAAGTAGTATTCTATTTCTTGTTCGGTATTCATATTACATTCTAAGTAGCCAATAAAGTTCAGCACATTTCTTTGCGACCCTGATGCCCTTCTGCATCTCCTCGGCTGTCCATTCTTTGTGGTAGTGCTTGCGTGTGTCGCAGTCCACGATGACTGACCTGCAAGCAGGTAAGTATTCTAAATTGTGTTCCTTCATCAGCATAAAGGATTCAATGGCTAGCTGTTGGCAGTCCTTGTCATAGGTCTTAGCCTTGCCGTTTGTATTGGTACGGCATTTGTAATCCGCTAGAAATACTTTGCCGTCACTGTCGTGTCCTATGAAGTCCACGCTACCTGCAATCTTTATCCTGTTGTTGGCAATGATTCTTTCACAGGCTATTGGGCTTACTCCCTCGGCCTGTATCCATTCTATAAATGGCATTGACCACTCGTCCCAGACACTTGGCTTTGGTCGTTCATCAGCACCCAAGAATCCGTACTCAACGTGATCCTCTATGACCTTATGCACAGTTGTACCGAACTCCGAGGATTCGATTGTGTCCCCTGTAATTGGATGCTCACGTGTACCATAGGTCAGCCTCTCGATGTCCTGCCAGGCTAGCTGTGGGTATTCCCTAGCTAGTGAGGTTATCATTCTGGGCTTGTATATGCTATCTAAAAAGGCGTCCTTTACAATGCCTAGGACAGTTGTGACTGATGGGTAAACCCTGCGCTCCTTGCGAGCCTTTGCAGGTGTTGAAATCTCTGGTTCAAATTCTGGG
>Ga0070746_10002555_pt1 | contig 10813 bp, 15 predicted proteins | sample VirMetDEL_Mar_21_FD_77016 | JGI IMG/M metagenome (GOLD analysis project Ga0070746, IMG submission 77016) | Aqueous microbial communities from the Delaware River and Bay under freshwater to marine salinity gradient to study organic matter... | ecosystem: Environmental > Aquatic > Marine >... | reverse complement strand
TGAAGAAAAACAATTGTTCGAAAAGTTTAGGGTTAGATACTTAGGTAAAAAAAGAGGCTTAGATACAGAATTTACTAATTTTAGAAAGAAACATAAAGATTGGAAGAAAGTATTACCAATTCTTGCAGATTTGACATTAGACTTTAACGAAACAGAGAGAAGATTTATTCCACATTTACAAACATTTATTAATGGGCGTAATTGGGAAATGATGTTAGAAGGTAAAGAAACACAACAATCCAAACCATATGGTGAGGAATTTAACTGGAGAAATGTATGAGCAAAATGGGAAACCTAAGAATAGAAGCTGAAGAACAAGTTGAATATTTTAGCAAAGCAGATTTTGTTAAAGTATTTGGTAATGGTTCAGACGAAATATGGGATCAACATCATGGTAGTAATGATCCTGAAGATTATAAAATGGAGGAAGTAAATGCAAAACATAACACTACACAGACAATTAAAAAGCAAAAAAGATTCTACTGATTCAGAAAGAGCAGTAATTGGTGGTCTTTTAATAGATCCAACATGCATTGATGAAGTTGCTGGTACTGGATTAATAACTACAGACTTTAACAGTAAAGAATTAGGCCTTTTATATCAGTATATTTTAGATATGCTTGATGAAGATGAAAAGGTTGATCCTTTATCTTTAAGAAATTGGATTGATCGAGATGGTGATCATAGTGGAGAGTGGACAGGATTTCCCTACTTAGCTACGATGATGGAAGAATGCATAGGTATAGAGAACATTGGTGTTTACTCTAACCACATTCGCACCTGTCGTATAAACAATGACATAGAGTCTTTAAAGTTTAAGATTGACTATAGTAATTATCAAGATACAGTTACTCAAATACAGTCGCTTGAGTCTGAGTTAATAGATCAAAACCAAGACTCGATGAAAACTATTGTAGGAAAAACAATAGATTACATAGAAGATGTAAATAAATATGGTACTGGTTTATCAAGTGGCTTTGAGTCATTAGATGCCCTAACCAACGGTTTTAGAGAAGGATCACTCAATGTATTAGCTGGTAGGCCAGCTATGGGAAAGTCTACATTGGCACTTAATATAGCAAGTCATCTATCTGATACAAAAAATGTGCTTTTTTTCTCACTCGAAATGAGTCAAGTCCAGTTAGCAATGAAAATGATTTCAAGTTATACTGAAATTGCACTTAATACAGTTGAAAAAGGCCATTTAAATTCTAACGATGAACAAAAATGGTATGAGGGATTAGCTAAAGTAGGCAATAAAAACATGACGATTATAGATAAGTCTGGTCTTTCTATGGCGAACATATTTTCTATGTCAAAAAAGCTAAATTCAGAGCGAAAAATTGATATAATACTTATAGATTATTTGCAGATCATGAAATACAACAAGGGTAACGAGGTTTCTGAGTTAGGAAACATAACTAGAGAGTTAAAACACCTCGCTAAACTCCTTGAGATACCCGTAATTGTACTTTCTCAGTTGAGTAGGGGGGTAGAGAGCCGAGAGAATAAAAGGCCGTTTATGAGCGATTTAAGATCTTCTGGAGAAATTGAACAAGATGCAGATTTAATCATGTTTGTTTATCGAGATGATTATTATCATGATGATTCCCCAGATCGAGGTTTAGCAGAATTGATAGTTGCTAAAAATAGAATGGGGCAATCAGGATTTGTGAAATGTAACTTTGAGGGAAAATATTCTAAATTTTCAGATCAAGAGTTAGATATTTATGGCAAACAGTAAAAGTAAAAAGATCAGAGATTCAGCAAGGGGTGAGGCTTGCACAATGAGAATTCAGGGTTGTATGCCTGATAGAGAAACCGTTGTTCTTGCCCATCTTAACGGTGCTGGTGTAGGCCTCAAAGCACTAGACATACATGGGGCATACCTATGCCTAAACTGTCATGATATATATGATGGTAGGAAAGAAGCACCACCTAACACAGATGTATCATTAGAGATGTACAGGGCAATTATCGAAACACAAAAGATTTTAGTAGAAAAAGGATTAATTAAATGAAAACAATAAAATATAAAATAGATGAAAACTTAACATTAGAGGGCGATAGATCTTTTAAAACATATTTAGGAATATTTTATATTAAATATATATTGCTTCCATATGTTGATTACATCTTAGCACCTATTTTTAGGTTTAAACTATTTTTACGAAAGTGGATAAGATGAAACAATCTTGGTTAATCTTTATGTTGATACCATTATTTGTTGTTATAATGATGATAAGTGGTTGTAGTAAATTTGAACAACAATTAAGATGTCACCCTATTGCAGAAACCGAATGTACAGGGTGGTTAGGCGATAAGCCTATTATGTTAGAAGAACAGTTATAAGAAATTAGGGTACTCTAATGTTTATATGCCCGAGGGCATGGTATTACATATTAAGTGCTTACAACTTAGGTTTTTTTTAATAATTTTTACCTAAGTCTTAATCAGTACCCTAATCTGTTATAACAAGGGGAGAGAAGCAATGGAGAAAGTAATAGAAGTAGTAAACACAATCCTAAAAAATAGATCCTTAACAATTTTCTTAGGTGTGTGTGTTGTAGCGTTATTCTTTGGATGGGTTGGTGGATAACATAAACGACAATATTAAAAACCCCTCACACTATACTCAAGGTAAGATAGAGGCTAAAACATTTATTGTTGACCAAGATATGACATGGGCAATAGGAAATGCAGTCAAGTATCTTGTTAGGTATAGATGGAAACACAAAGGTGAGGGGCGAATTCATGATCTCCGAAAGGCAGTCGAAAATATTGAAATTGAAATAGATAAACTGTTGGCACAGGATATGGTAGAATGAATGCATACAGGGTTATTCATAGAAAAGAGCCTAAACAAGAAATATTTAAGGCCTTAGTAAATGAATTTTTTAATTTAAACCCTGATTGTGATGTAGCTACAGTATCAATTAAACAAGACCAGCCTACAAGAACACAATTTCAAAATAATATCTATCATTTATGGGTTGATATTTTAAGAAAAGAGCAAGGTGAAGAAAGCAAAGAAGAATTTAAAAAAAATCTTGCTGAAAGATTTCTAGGAGATAGAGAAAAATCAAGTAAAGAATTAACTATCCCTGAATTTGTTCAATACTTAAAAGATATTGATAACTACTTCGCTAGAGAATGGGGCATTATGTTGCCTCGTAATGAAGATTATCATAAGACAATGAGTAATGAGCATAAGGCATAAACAATTAAGATTTGATAAACTAGATTCAATATCAGAAAATTTAAGGCATGCTAGAGAGTTAGCAAGAGAAGAAGATACACCAAGAGATATAGAGATCAGACTTCTTTTAGCTTTAGCAATATCTGATCTTGATAACCTAAGAGGCGAAAACTATGAGGATTACATTTGAAGTTGATCCTTGTCCAGCCTCTAGACCAAGAGTAACTCGCTGGTCTACATACTACCCTAAGAGGTATACTAAATTCAAAACCGATATGAAAGCACTAACAAGTGAGATGGAAACAACTCCCTCTGAAAAACTGTTAAGTGTTCATGTTGATTTTTATATCAGGATGCCTAAATCTTGGTCAAAGAAAAAAACGGAGAAATTAGCTAACACCTATTGCAGTAACAATTCAGATATTGACAATTATATTAAAGCGATTTTAGATGCTTTAAATGGTGTTTTATTTATTGATGATAGACAGGTAGTAGAAATATTTGCTAGAAAAATTTATAGTAAACATTCTTATATGGTTTATAAACATGAGGAGATCTATGGAAATGACGAGGTTAGAGCTATGTGATGCATTAGCAACAGATTATGCAAAAAGGGCAAAAGTATTAAGTCTTAAGTTTGATGAGGCTTATAATAAATATTTTAAAAGATGTGAAGTAAGAAGTTACGAAATTTTGTTGCAACAATTTACTATTGGAAACCTCGCTAATCCTAAAAAGATTAAACCGAAATTAAGAAGTAATGAATACATAATATCAGCATCAGATGATGATTGTGAGGATGGTGTATGCAAACTATAAATGAGAAAGAAGAAGAAAGACATCCTCCTAGACCACCCATGTCACCATTTAGTTAACGATATTCCATGTCTAATGGTCGCATTTCGCGATACAATGCAATATCTTTAGAATAAGCCTCTATAGGATCGTAATCATCTCTAGTATATGTAACACCATCTTCTACATAACTACTAATTTTTTCGTAATCTTCTAATTTTGGTACACCTTTATGGCCTAATCTGTCTTCCCAAAATTCTTCATATTCAGCTATATCTTGGTCTAATTTATCTATTCTATCGCTAATTACTTTTGTGCCAACACCAGCAATTCCAGTAAGCATAAGACCAATAGGGTTTTTTCTTACTGTTTTGCCTATATTAGTTCCTAATGTTTGTTTGTAATTACCCACACCAAACATTCCTTTTGCTACATCTTTTATAAATTCCATTAGATTCCTTTTATTATTGCATCATTCGTTTAGCTTTACGCTTAATATTTTCTTGGTTTTTAATTGCAGGTCTTTGTACTAACATAATGTTAGAAATACCATCTTGCAAGGCTCTAATTGCTTCTTCATCAAAACCTAATCTTTTTTCTAATTTTAATTGTGTTTTTGTTGGTAATCTACCATTATTGTTAATAGCATCTGCCATTGCTTTTTGAAAAACTTTATTGCTAGTTAAATTTCTCCATCTTTGCATACCATAAAATGCAGTTAAAACAAAACCACCTGATCCTCTTTCGCCTACCATTGTAGTACCTATATCTTGTGCTGTTCTTGCAACAGTCATATTAACAATAACTGACTGAGAATGTTTGGGTGCAACATTTTCATCTAAATATTGCCCTAATTTTTGTATATTAAGAAGATCATTTCTTGCATTTGGAAAAACATGCCCTAACAATTCAAAACCATCATCTTTTGCAAGTATTTTTGAAATAGATTCTGTTCCTTCATTTTCAAGTTTTCTACCTAAACTTGCCTTAATAACTTCTAAAAGTTTATTGTAAGATCCGTTGTTTGTATTTTGCCCTTGAATTAATTCTTTTGCATAACTATTTATAAAATCATCTTTAGTTTTAATGCTTTTAACACCTGTCAATTGTTTTAATTCTGGAAATGCAGTAAAATTTTGTTTTGTTAAAGCTATTTGCATATCTTTTTTCATTGCATCTAGTTTGTTGCCAGATCTTGCGTTAATTAAATTATTTGTTCTTTTGTCTATATTAAGCAAAACACTTTCAAATTGTTTTAAACGACCTAAAGAATTTTTTTCGTTAATAATATAATTTATTAAATTTCCAGATTCTTCTATTGCTTGTTGATCAAAAGCATCTGCATTATTTGTGCTTCCTTTTGCTCTAGCGTTATCTGCTAATTTGTTATATTGCAATATTTTTTCAAATTTTTTACCTATAGGTAATTTATGCAATGCAGTTTTAAAATCCGCTGTAGCAATTTGCAAAGAATCCCAAGCCAATTTATCTCCAGTAGTTGCTAAATGACTTCTTTGGTTTATTTTAAATATGTCATACATATCTTCCCATGCTTTAGCAGTAGCATTGTTACCTGTATTTCTATAACCCTGTGAAGTATCATATATTGAATTGCGTATTTGTTTAAACACTTGCTCGATATTTTTATTTGTCAACAAATCATCAGTTTCAGGGTTTCCAATTTTAAGTTTTTTAGGTTTTTTGGGTATAACTAATGCTGCAATTGCATCTGCACCTGCCCGTTCATCTATTTGCATTAACTGTGTGCCATTAGCTACAGCAATTTTATATTCTCTCACATCCTTATTATATTGCAACATAGATTTTTCATATTTTTTTAACGCAGCTTTTTTTGCTTTAATTTTATCTAAAGGAACAAGTAAATCATATAATTGTTTAATTTCTCCAGACATACTAAAAGAAGGATTATCTTTATTTTGTTTAATAATAGCTTGTACTTGTTTATTCAAGTCCATCATATTTATTTTATCCATACCTCTATATGATAAATTATTATATCCATTTGATATTTTTTCATTCATTGGATTAATAACATCATCTGTTAAAGTATTATAAAAATCTTTATTAGCACTTTTTGTAGCGTTTTGTACAACAATATTTTTTTCTAGATTCTGTACTGTGCCAATAAAAGCAGCTTCTTTACCTTTTACTGTGCCACCTTTGCCTTCTAAAGTCATAACATCTCTACCATATGCAGTAAAAAATGGTTTTTTTAATGCCCTTTGTAAATTACCGACCATAGAATTTACACCTTTATTAAGTACAGGTATTTTTTTACTGCTTACTTGTTGCAATAATTTACTTGCCCCTGTTAAAGCAACTGGTAATGTTGCAGCTAAAGCACCAGAAGCAGCCATTTCACCAACACTAAAATTATCTCTAGCATCTAAATCTATTTGAGCGTTTTGTATGTTAGCACTCTGAATCGATCCTAATGTTCCAGTATAAGCAGACATACCCACTAAAGAAGATGCTGTGTCTGATATACCTTTAAAACTAGCTTGTTTTTTTCCAATAGCACTTGCCATTGAGTTGACTACACCTTTTGTAAATGCTTTTTTACCAAGCAATCTAGCACCTTTAGCTAACCATCCAACTGTATATCCAGTACCATACATGAGGGGATCTGCTACTGTGTTTTGCCCAAAATCGATAATTTGTGATGCAAAATTTCTAGATCCTTTGCCTGTCCAATCAATTTCAGAAAAAACTTTATATGCATCTTGTGTAGCATGTAATGAAGGTAAATCAAAATCTGTATAAAACATATTGTCTAATAATAAATTACTTGCTGTAACACCTATATTTTGCTCCATAGAATTAAATCTACTAAAAGCATAATCTTTAAGTTGATAATCATTTCCTCGAAAATCATACCCCATTTCAGCTTTATGCATTGCTCTTACATCTTTAAGAAATTTTTTATCCCAAGTTAATTCATCAAAAGATATTTCAAGTTCACCTTTTAATAAATTATCGTATTGTTTTAATTTTTGCAAATCTTTTTTACCTAATTCAGTTTCCCACATAGGATCTTCTATACCATCATATTTAGACAAAATAGATTTTTGTGCATTTCTAGAAATAGATCTGTCTTTAGCACGAGTTTTAGATTCTTCTTTTGACCAAGCCGACTCAGGCGTTAATGTATTTTTAGCAAAACCAATCGCTTGTTGTGGTATTTCTCTTACAATTGGTAAAATATTTATTTCAGCCATACTACCCCTTTATGCCGTATCGATTAAGAACATTTTCACCTTGTTTTTCGTAGTCTATTTCTTCAACAATTTGATTTATTTCTATTTCATCTTGTGTTTGTCTAGCTTCTATAGCCTCTAATGTACCTTGTTCATCAAATTCATTAGTGCCGTATGCTTGTATTAAAGCAAGTCTATCTGTTTCCTCGCCATTCCATTTAGATTTATCATTTCTGTTTCTAAATTGATTAATTTGTGCATCCCATTCATAACCTGCTGGATATTCATTATCCTTTTGAATATAACCAGTAAGCCAGTTACTCATATAATCGTGTTGATTTTTTTGTTCATTTAACAAAAATCTATCAAATTCAATAATCATTGTATTAGCAGCACGACTTCTATCCATAGTTGCACCTGCACGCTCTACTAAATCTAAATCTTTATCAGAAGGAGTACCTTTTAATTTTGCCATTCTATCTAAAGTATAATCTTTAAATAGTTGCTCTAATCTATCAGTTTGTACTGTTCCTTCTTCTTGTGGCAAGCCAAAAAATTCTTGTGCAATTTTGTTTCCAGTATTAATCCAAGTTTGCCCCCATCCTGATTTAGCACCTTCTTCATATGCTCTAAGCATTTCTTCAGTTCGAATTAAATCAGTTTCAACTTGTATAGAATCTTGTGCTATCTGATTTGTTCTTTCACCAATAGATTCTCTATTAAATGCTCTTGTTTGATTTATATTAACATTGTATGGAGATGAAGCATTCATTGCAGCCATAATTTCAAATATTTCTGCATCAGTTTTTTCTGGATATCTACCTTTCCAATATTCAAAATCACCAACATCTGCACTTGTATTAAGATTGCTAGTAGTAGGATCTTCTATAGCCTTTAAAAATTCATCTGAACCAATTACTTTAGCTCTTGATAAAAGTGTTTCTTGTGGCATTCCTCGATTTGCAGGATCACTACTTAATATATCAAACGATTCAGTTATTTTGCTATTTAAAATATTTGTTTTTGCAATTGTTTCAGGATTAGTAACACTTGTTGAATTTGCAGATTGGCCTGATTCAGTCCATTTTTTATTCCAATCCATAATTGTCATTGTTCCACCTTTGCCAATATAATCTGAACTGTTTATAAAATTATCTAATGATTGTTCTTTTGCTGATAATCTTGTTTGAGTATCTTCTACTGGTGCTCTGCCAGCAGCACTCCATTCTGTTTCAAAATCAACAATTGATTTTTTACCACCTTGATATTCAGGACTAACTAAAAATTCTTGTAAAGCAATATTTTTGGCAGTCATATTATCTGGTTGTTTTTCTTCCCTTCCAGCTTTGCTCCACTCTCTTTCAAAATCAATTGCAGTCAATTTTCCTGATTTATAATCAGGTCTTAGTTGATATTGTTTAAATGCTTCTTGTTTTGCTGTTAAAGGAGTTTTACTTCCTGTTATTTTAAATTCTTTATACCATTCTTTAAATCCTTCAGGATTTGGATTAGTTGTCATTTCAGAATATTCTTTATATGCAGTAGATTTAGTAGGTAATTGTGATCTAATATCATTAGCCATTTTCATAGCTTCTTTAGCTTCACCATATAATTCTGCTTGATTCATTAAATTTGAAAGTTGTATATATTCATCAACAGTATCTGGCTCTGGAATTTGCTGCATTATTGCTTGTAATTTTTGCATCCTAACTATTCTAGGATCAATTGCTTCTTTTTCACCTGTAAGCATTCTGCCAAGTCCAGCATACATATTGCCTTTACCTCTGCCAATATCTCTTGCATTAGCCAACATCATACCGCCCTGAACACTAGCTAACTTATAAGAGTCATCTAGAAAACTTTTTTCTGTTGCTGCCTGTTCATCCGCAATTTGTTGCTGAACCCCGTAAATATCGTTAGTGTATGTTGTCATTATTTTCTCCTACCCAAAAAGGAAACCTGAAGCAGCCGATGAAACTTGTGGTGGAACTCCAAGTGCTGCACCACCTACTTGAAATATACTATTCCAAAACTTACTTTTGCCTTTTCTTTTTTCCATCGCTTCACCAGCTAATTGATCTTGTAATCTTGTTTCTGCTAAAGATCGCCTATCTAAATTAGCAGTTGGATTAGAAAGTTGCATTTGAGTTCCTAAAAATTGATTACCTTGATCTGCTATACCTGTAAGCATATTATATTGGCCAGTTGATCTAGATAAATTGTTATCAATAAGTGCTTGTGATTCACTAAACGCTTGATTCATTGCACCCAATTTAAGTCTATTAGTAGAAGCATCTGTATTCATTTGATTCATAAACTGTTGAGTAGAAGAAGCACCTGTATTTACTTCTCTTGCCCTTCTTAATTGATCGGCTACTGCTAATTCTTCTTCATAAATACCCATCATATCGCCATATCGTGATTTTTGAGCATCTCTCCAACCACCACTTGCAAGATCCTCTGCTGCTTGGCCAAACATACCCTGCCTTCTTATAGCATCTTCACGAATTTTTGTATAATCATCATCTAATTCTGCTGTTAATGCCCATGTGCCATCTGGATTTTGTGTCCACTTATTACTACCACCAATATAATTAAGCTCTGGAGTTGATTTCTGCCAAGCCTCTTTAGCTAAAGCGGTGTTAGCAGCAATGTCTTGCCGACCATATTGACCAGCATCAGCACCACCACCAAAATAACCACCACCACCACCATTAATAGCTGGGCTTGGTCTAGCGTTTATTTGAAATTTACTGGCATCTTTTTTATGGTTGTAAGGTCTTTTATATTTATTTTGAAAATTTCCTGATCCTACTCCTAAATCCATCATTGGCATATCTCTATCTCCTAATTATTATGCTGTTCTACGCCACATATAAACTGTGATGCTTGGTTGTATGTTATTGTGTGCTGAACCACCACCAGTAGAACCTGTGTTAGTTGTTGCTGCTCCCCTAAGTCCATTAATATCGTGAATACTCATATTCTCAGATGTAGTTGATTTACCATAAGTGTGAGTGTGAGCAGGCATTTCAGCAATTGACAAAGTATGTGTTTCAGCACCTTGTTCTTCACCAAGTGTATCAAATGTACCACTAGCTGCTTTACCAACTGGCACTCTACCTGCTGCATATGCTACCCAAGTTCCAAATCCAAGAAGTGTAGCTGGGTTTGTGGAAACTGCTGCATTAAAATAAATAGAACCAACTGGATAAACTAAAGCATTAATTGTTGCTGCTGTTAATGCAGATGTAACAAAAGCAGTTGTAGCCACTTGAGTTGTATTTGTTCCTGCGTTTGCTGTTGTAGCACTAAATGCTTGAGAAGCACTACCTGCCAGATCAGCCTTAGTGTTTACTGCTGTTTGTACTGCTGTAAACTCAGTATTAAAATCTGCACCAGATATTACTTTTCCTGCATCAGAATCTGCTAGTGCATCTTTGCCAGACCATCCGACAGCTATAGTATAGTTTGCCATTATCTTATTTTTCCTTGTTTATGTAATAAAGTTAAGTCTTGTAAAGAAGCATAAGTTACATTCAGTTCAATATCTATCTCTAGTTTAAGGTTTTTTGCCGAACCAGTTAACGGTGTTTTGTAT
>Ga0070746_10002553_pt1 | contig 10818 bp, 7 predicted proteins | sample VirMetDEL_Mar_21_FD_77016 | JGI IMG/M metagenome (GOLD analysis project Ga0070746, IMG submission 77016) | Aqueous microbial communities from the Delaware River and Bay under freshwater to marine salinity gradient to study organic matter... | ecosystem: Environmental > Aquatic > Marine > Coastal... | reverse complement strand
GTTGCTGTTCGTGGTGCCGCCGCGATTACCGGGTGGGGTGACGCGGCATCACTAGCGGCGACCTCGGGCACCGAAGCTCGGATCTGGTCACTCGACAACTTTGGGGAAGATCTGATTGCAAATGTTAGAGACGGTGCGCTTTTTTACTGGAACAAGTCAGATGGGTTGTCTGCTAGAGCCACAACGTTAGCGGCTTCTGACCCTTCTAATGCGTCTCAGGTTCCTACCGTAGCTAGACAAGTAATGGTTTCAGACAGAAGCCGTCACTGCATTGCATTTGCCTGTAACGCGCAAGGGCAAACAGCGCAAGATCCGCTGTTGATTAGGTTTTCAAAGTCAGAGAACGCGGTTGATTGGGATATTCTGGCGGCGGGAACGGATGCTGGTGACTTGATTATCGGATCTGGCTCTAAGTTCGTTACCGCCATTGAAACCAAACGTGAGATCCTAGTGTGGACGGATGTGAGCTTGCACTCCATGCAGTTCATTGGTGCGCCAAATACTTTTGGTCTAATTCAAATTGCTTCCGGTTTGAGCATTATCGGACCGAATGCTGTTACAGCGGTGAACGACCAAGTCTTCTGGATGGGTGAGAATCAGTTCTATGTTTACGATGGTAGGACGCAACAGATTCCCTGCACTGTTCGAGACTATGTGTTTGACGACATAAATCAGGATCAGCGGGAACTTGTTACAGCGGGGCTGAACTCAGCATATTACGAGGTTTTCTGGTTCTATCCGTCAAAGAACGCAACAGAAGTCGATAAATATGTAGTGTTCAACTACTCTGAACAGGTTTGGTATTTCGGCACCTTGGCTAGAACAGCCTGGATCGATGCTGAAATCCGTTCGTATCCTGTAGCCGCATCTCCAGATCGATATCTATACAACCATGAAATCGGCAATGATGATGGTTCAACATCTCCTGCCACGGCTATCCAAGCTTTTATCGAAAGCAGCCCGTTGAGCATGGAAGGTGGCGATCAGTTCCAGTTAATACGAAGGATTATACCTGATATTACGTTTGATGGATCAGAACAGGCAACACCAACAGCCAAGTTTACACTGCAAGGTTACGATAAACCGGGTCAGTCGGGACAGGATTCGGTGAATGGCACTGTTACAAAAGAAGCTAGCGAAACCGTCGAAAAATACACTGATGAATTGTTTTTAAGGCTTCGTGGTAGAGCTTTTTCTGTTAAGATAGAAAACACAGGAACTGGAACACAATGGCGTTTAGGTATACCTAGAGTAGATGTAAGACCGGATGGGAGAAGATAATGCCTCAGAGAGAACTTGTCCCACCCGTTATATCAAACGCTCCGCCCGAATATGATCAGGCGTATGTTTCAGATCTCGCAAGAGCGTTGACCCTTTTGATTGATCAGGTCAACACAGATGGTCAGCTTCGCGCTACCACTGCCGTACTTACAGCATTACCAACTAGCGCAACGGGCTTGGAAACGGGGTCGTTGTACAACGATTCTGGGACGATAAAGATAGTCACATGATAAACGCAGCGAACGCAGGATTTATAGGTAGAGCGATTGAGGAACTAGGGCCTCAAAGTGTGCCTGAAATACCGCCTGAAGGCTCAAAAGGCATTTCAGGGTTGATACGACAGGTTATGTTGCAACAGCCTGAAAATCAAACTCAAGCTCCAGCGCAACCGTATCAAGGTCAGCCCATGAAGTTTGCGGCTCCGCCACCGCAGATGGCTCAAGTGGAAACGCCCATGTTTTCTCCAGCCACGCCGCGTATGGGTGGTGTTCCTTCTTTGGGTGGTCGGCAAGATATTGCAGAAAAGCTGGCTAACATGGGTCGGTATGATGATGACGAGATTGCTCACGTTGCCGAGGGAGAGGTAATCGTTCCGGCACCAATCATGAAATACTATCCCGAAATCAAGGAACAGGTGTTCCAAGCCATACGGGAAGAAGGACTTGATCCGAACGAGTTTGTTGTTGGCGACGAAGTGGTGGCGCGCAACCCATACACCGGTATGCAAGAGTTTGGCTGGCTGTCCAAAACATGGAAGAAAATTAAGAAGGTTGTTAAGAAAGCCGCCCCGATTATTCTCGCCGCTACTGCGCTGTATTTCGGTGGTCCGTTACTTTTGGGAGGCACAAAATTTGCTGCTGGGGCGGGTGCTACTTTCGGAGCCAAGGCAGCGGCGGTTGGTAAAACAATATTGTCGGGTGCCATTGCATCACCGGGGCTTGCTGGGGGGCTTGCCGGTACTGCTTTTGGTTTGGGACAGGGTAAAAACCTCAAAGACTCTTTGAAGCTAGGTCTGAAGGCAGGAGCAGTAACAGGCACTCTAGGCAATGTATTTGGCACAAAAGGAATCGCAAGCCTGACAGGTGACCAAGCTCTCATAGAGTCAGCAAAACCAGGACTGTTCAGCAGTGCGGGTAAGGTTGCGGGTGACGAAGTTGTTAAAGATGTTGTTAAAGAGGGCGCAGAAGATATTGTTGAAGATGAGGTTGAAAAAAACATTTTCCAAAAAACGGCTGGATCAATTGCTAAAAGTTTCGAAAAAGATGCTATCGGAACCACAACAAACCTTGCCGGACTTGGCATGATAGGCACTGGGTTAATGACCAGCCCAGAAGAGATGCCAGCGGGAGAGGAGTATGTTTACGAGCCAACTCGAGAAGGCATACCGATGGCAGGGCTATACTATGATCCAGCTACCGGAACTTACTCAAACACACCACCAACAATCAACGTGATCCAAGGACCGATACGTCGTGTGAATGCAGGAGGTGCAGTCGCGGGTCCTGGAACTGGAACCTCGGATAGTATTCCTGCCATGTTGTCAGATGGTGAGTTCGTAATGACGGCGAAAGCTGTTCGTGGTATGGGTGGAGGTAGCAGAGAGAAAGGGGCGGCTAAGATGTACCAGTTGATGAACCGTCTTGAGGGAAGGGCATAATGTCTACACAAACAACAATTCAAGAGGTTCGACTTCAACCGTACCAGGAAGAGATGCAGAAGGATATCTATGCCTCTGCTGAAAAAATCCTTAATCAGCCTCGACCCACCATAGCTTACGAAACCTATCTTGCAGAACGTGACCCCCTTCTTATCGAGGCAGAAGAATTAGGTAAAGAAGGCATTGGCGCATATCAGGGACTGCTTGATGATGCTTCAGCCCAGACAGCACTAGCCGCTGACTATGCTCGACAGCAAGCAGAAATGGCAAGGCAAGCAGGAGGACAGTTCGATCCTAGTGGTATCGGACGTTTCATGAATCCATATGAACAGCTAGTTCTTGATCCTGCCCTAGAAAGAATACGGGAACAGCAATTACAGTCCGAAAATTTAGCGAAACAAGCTGCAATACAACAAGGCGCATTTGGTGGTACCCGTTCTGCGTTAGCCCAACAAGCTGCGGCTCGTGACTTTGAAAAGCAACGTCAGGAAACAATCGGTAATCTGAAGTACCAAGGATTTCAAACTGCAGCAGGAATGGCACAACAAGCCTTCGAAGACGAGAAACGTCGTCAACTTGGAATTGCAGAGTTGCTTGGACAAACCGGAACGCAAATGGGTCAGGCTGGTGTCATGTATTCAAATCTTGCACAGCAAGCTCAAGATCAAGGTCTACAAGATGTAGCTACCCTACAGCAACTTGGACGAGACAGCATGGCATATGATCAATCAGTGCTGGACGCTCAACTGAAATCTGAAATGGAAAGAGTCCAAGAACCATATGGTCGCCTTGGTTTTGTTTCTGATATCTTTGCCGGACAACCGACGACACCTACAACATATACAACTTCTCCAGCGCAAGGCGGAGGAGGCGACAGACGGTCGGCGTTGCTAGGAACCGGCATCGCGCTCCTCGGTGCTGGTCGTGCATTTGGTAATCCCTTTGCGTATACGGGGTCAAATTAATGATTAAAGGTGGCAACAGACGTATGTTTCGTAAGCCCGGTAGGGCTCGTCAGGCGATTGGTATTTTAGCTTCTTCGAAAGAGTTGATGGACGCGGCGCAAGCTGGTCAGGAAATGCCCACGCAACCAGTTCAGTATTTCTCTGGCGGGGGCGGAGTAAACAACATATACACCGAACTAGACTTATACGGAGGCGTTGCTCCTGGTTTTGAAATGGTGGGCGAGGGAGATGACGCAACGATACAACCGATTGGTGGATTAGAGGGTTCTCTTGCAAGACTGTACGGTATGCGAGATCCTTCACGAGTACGCTCAGAGTCAGGGTTTGATCTCTTAGAACTCGGTGCTCGAATCGCTGCGGGTCAGAGTGACTCAACAACACAGAACATTGCTAATGCATTGATCCCCACGATTGATAAAATCGGCAAGCGCAGAGAGAAAAATCTGGCGACAGATCTTGCTGTTGCACAGATGAAAGATAAAAAAGAAAAAGAACAGGCTGCTTTAGATGCTGAGTTGATGAATCGAAGACTAAAAGCAAATTTACCACACGATGATTCTCTTAGAGTAATTGGTGCAAGCGTAACTTCTTCGGGGCTTATTAATTACAAAGGAAAAGGTTATTCTGATTTGACTGCCTTGCTCAGTTCGGAAGAGTTAGATCCAAAAGACAAAGAGAAATTCCTTGCTGAATCCGTAAAATCAAAAGGCGATGTTTCAGAACGTTATGCACAAAGAGATTTAGATGTTGAGGGCACAAGTGCAGAAGAGTTTCTTGCTTTTGCTTTGTCTGAAGGTAGGCCAAAAAGCGATCTTGAGTACAGAGAGTACGTTAAGAATGTTGAGCCAGGAATGAACCGACGAGGCTTTAGGAAAGTTACAGGAAAACGCAATCAAGTTGTTTTTGTTAACACCCGAACCCAGGAGGTTTTCACTCCTCGCGGTGTAGCTGTTCACATAAGTAACCCAGACCAAGCTAAGAAAATATTAGAACAAGCCATAGCACGATTCGGCCTACCAATTGAGAATTGATAAAAATCCATGGAAGAATTTGAACTAGATATGGATTTTGACTTTGAGGGAGAAGAAAGTCCTGACCAGGATTTTTTCACCTTCTCTCAAGTAGGAGATATTGGCAAGGGCATTGGATCTGGGATCCTTGGTATTCCAGAAGGTATTGTTGCACTTCCCCTTATGGCTTCCGACTACTTTTTTGATACCAACAGTCTTGAGTACAACGATCAGTTTTTTCAGTACATCAGAGATGTAACTGGGCTTGATCCAGAGACTGAAGCTGGTGAAGTAGCAGAACTACTCTCTACTTTTGTGACCGCATCCATACCTGTAATTGGTTGGGCATCAACAGCCGGAAAAGCAGGGCAAGCAGTAAGAGCAGGAACGGAGATAATTCCTGCGGCTACAAAACTGTTTAGAGGCGCGCAGACCTTTGGAGCATCAAAAACAGGACAGATAATTCTAGCTCCAACATACGGAGCTAGATCACAAAGCGCGATTGTTCGAGCCGGAGGAAGGGCTGTTGGGCGTTTTCAAACAGGTGCCGCAACAAGTGTTGCCGCTGGACTATCGGATGCAATTGTTGCCCCCGGTGGCACATCAACACTAGCAGATCACTTTGATATTTTGCCTGAAGGTCTACGAACTGAGGACGACACAGGACTTGTAGGTAGAGAAAGAGCCGCCGCTCGATTTAGAAACAAGTTCAGAATAGGCACAGAGTCAGCGGCTGCAGGCATTCTTATAGGCGATGTAGCGATACCGGCTGCCGGTGCTTTTCTTGCCGGCACGGGCAAAGTGGCTGGTGGAGCAAGTCAAGTAGTCAGAGATTTACCCGTTCCTGCAACTGGGGGTCAGCGTCTTGGCGATGTTGTGTCAAATGGCTACGATATTCTGGGACAGAAATTTGCTAGTACAACCGTTGGCGAGATAGCCGATAAAACAGGGAAGGTATTTAATCGATACTTCACAAGTGATCGTGGTCTAGAGTCAGGGGTTATGTCTCGTATTGATGATGTGACAGGGAATATAAAAGCCACCGAAAAACTAGCGTTGAAAAACTTAAACTCGTTTCACAAAGAGGCTGTTAAATATCTCAAAGAACTCAATCGTATGGGTAGAGACGGCAAAGAAACGATACAAACCACATATGACGATTTGATAAATTACCTCGAAGGAAACACAGAAGCCCTAATCAAGTACAGAAAGAACCCAGAAAAAGTCTCAAACATAGAAAAGATTGCAGAGCGCATGGCTAGTGAAAGAAACAAACTTTCACAAGGTTTCATGGACGACTTACAGAAACGTTTTGACGCTGGAGAGTTTGGGGCAGGAACAAAAGCCGAAGAAGAGTTCCTCCGACTTAGAAGAAACTTCAAAGAAAACGAAAACAAATATCTGCGTAGAATGTTTGCTCGGACAATCGGGCGCAACGAAGCTGAATTAGAAGATATCGTAAGAAACTTTGCGGAGCTTGAAAAAAGAGGCGCGCTACCAAAGAAAATTAAGGTCGCCATCAATGAAGTAATGCTAGCCATGGCGAAGATACCAGCGTATCGACAGCAGTTCGGCATAACTCAACGAGCAAACGGCACATATGACATCTCTGACAATGAGCCTCTTCTCAGAGAAGCGGCAGACTATGTGCTAACCAACATTCGCCGACGAGTAGAAAACACACCCGGGATAACAATTGAAGATGCTACGAACGTTCTGCCGGAGGGTGCAGAAGGTGCAAAAGGTTTTAGAGAGTTCTTTAAACGCAGCCTGACAAGGACAGAACCAAAATATCAAGTATCACAAGATGTTTTGAAGGCCAGATCACGGATCTTGGACGACCCAGGCACTGTTGTTTTACGCGAGTTGATGGGAGAAATGAAAGAGGGACAGGGTGCGGCTGTACTACGATATACAGACACCATGTCAAATCTTGCTCGTATCGGAGAAACAAACAGACTGTACATGGATCTCCTTAACAATAAGGAGCTCACAGCAACTGCGGAAGAAGTAATAAGCGGAGCAAAACCAAATCCTTTAATTATGGATCCCGTAGAAATGGCTGCGCTTGATGCTCGAGCGGCTGCTGGAGAACTTACTGGAGACGCGCTAGCTAGGTATCAAAAAGTTAAGAGAGATCTTGTTCCTCTTGGCGGGAAAACAGATACAGTTTTTGGCGGGAACTATGGTGCTCTTAGCGGCACTCTTGCTCGGAATGAACTGGTGGACGCATTACAAATAAAACCATACGACAGAACCGCTCTTGGTATGTTGATGGGAACAGGGGTCGCGTTAAAGTCTTTCTTGCAACAGGCTGTTGTTACTTATAACCCTGTTGCCCTTGCAAGAAACTTAATTGGGGGTGGTTTCTATTTAACAGCAAACGGTCTTTTGCCGCGAGGCGGTGACTTGATGGATGCCTATAATTTAACAATAGGCAAGACAGGAAACATTCCAACAGAAGCGGCAACAGATTTGTTTGAGAAAGCACGGCGGTTGCGTATTGTTGATGAGTCTGTTAAAGCCGGTGAGATTGCAGAGACGATGACCGGGACGGTTGCACAAGCAGAGAAAAGCCCAACCACAAGCCCGTTACAGATTTTTGCTAGGAACTTGCGTGAAAACTTAGACAAGATTATTCCCACAGAGGTTACGGATAAAGTAGCTAAAGGTGCCAAAGCTGCTGCAAAATCTCCGTATACTGTTCCTCAAAAGCTACAACAGTTCGCGGATAGTTTTTATAAGGTAGCTGCCTGGGTTGGCGAAAGAGCAAGATATGATGCCGCCTTGAGAGCTAGTTTACTTGATGCCTTGCCCCAAGGAACAGGCAACGCAACCAGTGCTGTTTCGTATAAACTCTGGGACGACCTTGCGGATGAATTTGTTAAACAAGGCGTAGCCACGAGAAAAACAAATGGTTTTGGAGATGACTTCTTTGATGTTTGGACAGGCGACTTAGTCACACGCACACAGCCCTCCTACTACAAGATATCCGATGTCGGTAGAGGAATCATCAGAACTCCCGTGCTTGGTACGTTTGCTGGCTTTATGTCTGAAGTTATCCGTAATGCTGCGAACACTTTTGGTCAGGCCGCAAAAGAAATGAACTTCAGAGCTACTCCTGAGATGATTAATATCATGGGTAACCAAGTCATTCGTTTGAAAGGTCTTGAAGCACAAGCCGCCGCAAACCCACAACTTGTACAAGAGTTGGGAGAAAAAGCTGCTAATGGTCTTGCTCGTCAAATGAATGCAATCGGCACAAAGAGAATGGCTGGTTTGGGTTTCACAACTTTTGGTACTACCGCCACAGCCTCCGCTATCTCCGCCGCCGCTCTAGGACTAACAGATAAAGAAAAAGAGGGCATGGACAATAGTGCTTCAAGAGGTTTTTACGAAGGACAACGATTTATTTATCTGACCAAGCCTGTAGACGGGAAGTTTGAGGCGTTGCCTGTTGGATATTTTATTCCAAATGATGTTATCGGAAGTGCTGTAAACGCGGCGTTACAAGACTACGCTCGAGGAAAAAAGGTAAACGAGGAAAGCATAATTGGTTCTACGATAGAAGGCTTCGGAACATTAATACGCCCCTTCACAGACGAGTCTTTGCTTTTTGAAAGAATTATGGATGTCACTGGTCGAAACGGCAGAACAAAAACAGGGGCTGTGATTTATCGTTCGCAACCAGGTGAGATGCAAGCAGACGACTTCGGAGAAATCATAGGCAAAAGTACGCTACACTTGTTGGGTGCTGTTACACCAGTTGCTACAGATTACTTCTATGAGCTTGATCCTACTGACCCAGAGGGTGTTAAAAAAGGTCGTGTGTTAAAAGGATTGCAGGGAGAGCTTACTAAGTCTGGTCAATTCGTTAATCTAGCCGCCGAAGCCACTGCCATGACCACCGGTTTGCGCGGCATTAAAATTGATAACGTGAGATCACTTCAATATTCTTCACGAGAGTTTGCACGAGTAAACACCGCTGGACCGGGGGGTGAACTTAATGCAGAACTAAGAACAGAAGATGTGACTCCTAGAAAAGCAATCATACAGTGGTACGACACTCAACAAGAAAGTTTTAGAACACAGCAACAACTATATCTTAACGCTAAGAACGCAGAAAACACCAACGTTACGGATGGCAAAATCATGCAAACGTTACGAGATAATGGTGTGTCAAAACAGATAGCGGGAACTATCTTAGATGATCAGTTTTCTTTTAAGATAGTCGGTAATCGTTTGGTGGAAAATTTAGCCAACGAGATAGCAGAGGATCCTGGCAAACAAGCATTCTATGCCAACCTAGAAAATATTCCTTTTGAACAACGTGATCAATTCACGCTTGGTGAATTTCAAGACATGATCAGCATTCTTAATTCAAAGTCTTCTGAATTTTATGGGCAGATTCCTTTGACGCAACCGTTCCCACCCATAGAAGCATTCTTTTCAGAAGAAGAGCTTGGTCCATCTCTTTTCCGTAGAGCCATTGGTACATTGCCTGGTGTCAGTGAAGGTCAACCTAGCTCTCTTTTTCGAACAACAGATGAGTTTCAGTTTGATGATTTTAATATCGATGACTTTGAAATGGATTTAGATGATTTTGAAATAGATATGGATGATTTGTCACAAAACACCCCTTCAGGATCGTCTCTCTCGTCGCCTGAAGCATCGATTGCCTCGGCTCCTGTACCTCCTGTGCAAGCTGGAGAGCGTGTATCACCGGGACTTTTAGGGGACAACCCTGTTGAAATAGCTCGGAACATGGAACTAGCAGAAAGGACTCGCCGTGGCTGAACAAGATTGGTCGCAGTTTAAAAATTTCTCAATAGAAGAGTTTCGTTGTCAGCATACCGGGGAGGACGGTATGGATTTGAACTTTGTCGCAAAGGTGCAAAAACTTCGCACTGAATACGGCACGGGTCTTACAATCAGCAGCGGATACAGAAGCCCCGAACATCCCATCGAAGCAAGGAAGCCAAACGGGCCAGGAGCTCATGCAACTGGTCGCGCTTGTGATATCAGGATACATGGAGAAGATGCGCTTGATCTTCTGCACCTGGCTCTCGAGTCTGGGGACTTCACCGGTATCGGAATACAACAGGCAGGAAGTTTTAATCGTAGGTTTATCCATCTGGATGACCTAGACAATGAACGCCGCCCCACGATCTGGTCTTATTGAGAAGCGTCTGCCTGGCCGGGCGCGGCGGGGCGTAACCCTCCTTAACGCCTCGCCGCAACCCTTCCCTAAGTGCTTTCTGCCTTTTTTTCCTCACAGGCGAAAAACGCGGCAAAAGTAAATCTGTATTCAGGGGCTGCTTGACTAGGTGGACGTAGACTGTGCATAACCCCACGTTTCAACCACAAAACTCTACCCGGTCTAAACGTAACCGCATGTTCCGCTTCGTAGTTGTGTTCAGAATATATAATGGTTTCTCCAGCCCACTCAGGGTTCCACCTGTGGTTACAGTAATATAAGAAGACTTCTTCGTCGTGATGAGTGTGAGGTAGGAACGTGTTTGATGGCTCTGCTAGGTTGATGACTTGTTTTACCGGAGTTCTACCGTTTATGAGCTCATCTATTCTAGGGTTGTTATGCAATCGAAACACGCCCATGTTTTCGATGTCCTCAAGAGAGTAATGACTGTACATAATTCTGCGTTGACCAGTTACATCATCCCAGTGGTTATCCGCCCACCCGAGAAGGTACTTACTTTTCCGCACGAAAGTAAACATGTACTCTCTGTCTTGAGCGGAATACGCATCGTCGATAATCTCATACCTCAATCTACTTGCCCCCAATTATCCGCAACCGCACAGTCCACCTTGAACGGAACCTTGGCATCGACACAGTTCTCCATGATCTGAGATATCTCAGCAATCTGCTTCTCATCTGGATTTCCTG
>Ga0070746_10002549_pt1 | contig 10823 bp, 14 predicted proteins | sample VirMetDEL_Mar_21_FD_77016 | JGI IMG/M metagenome (GOLD analysis project Ga0070746, IMG submission 77016) | Aqueous microbial communities from the Delaware River and Bay under freshwater to marine salinity gradient to study organic matter... | ecosystem: Environmental > Aquatic > Marine >... | reverse complement strand
TATAGATAAAGATAATTATTGTAGTAATGATTATCACGATTCTAGTAATTTTACCAAAGTTAAAGAAGACATAAAAGATATTACTTTTCTTCCTGATTGTGATATTATTTTCAATTTAGCTGCCGAAAGTCATGTAGACAATAGTATAAATAGTAGTGATTTATTTTTTAATAGTAATTTACTAGGAGTAAAGAATTTATTAGAACTTATTCATAATAAACCTTGTTTTAAAGCTAATCCTCCTTTGTTTGTACACTTTAGTACTGATGAAGTTTATGGAGATACTATGTATGGAAAACATTCAGAGACTAGTATTTTAAAACCTAGTAACCCTTATGCAGCTAGTAAAGCTAGTGCAGACTTACTAATAGAGAGTTGGGCTAGAACTTTTGGATTAAAATATATCATAGTACGACCTACAAATAATTATGGAATTAGGCAGTATATAGAAAAATTAATACCTTTAGCTATAGAATGTTTAAAAAGAGATAAAAAAATTCCATTACATAACAATGGTACTCCAGTAAGAACATGGTTACATGTAGAAGATTGTGTAGAAGCAGTTTTATATATCATAAATAATAACTTACCTATTAATACTATTTATAATATATCTAGTAATTTTGAACTAAGTAATAACGAAGTTGTAACTAGGATAATTAAAAATATAAAAAATACTGATTGCATAGAAAAATTTGTAGATTATAATTATAATCGTCCGGGCCAAGATATGAGATATTCATTAAATGATGATAAATTACGTAGTTACGGATGGGAAGAGAAAAAAGATTTTGATACTGAATTATTAAGAATATGTAATATTAATAAATTACAGGAAGTATGGTAAATGAATATTATAAATGAGGAACAATTAAAGCAAATTTTAGAAAATATAGAAGTAAAAAATAATAAGAAAGTATTAGATGCTTTTGATAATATGTTATATTATGCTTTTATATTTATATTTACAATATGTATACTTATTACGTTAATTTTATTTACCCCTGTTGTATTAACATTTTTAATTATATATTTTATTAAAAATAATAGTATAAAATTATGGAGAAAAATATGGAAAGAATAAGTTCCTTAACAAAAAGGGTACAAGAAAGTGTAGATCTTTCTTTGAAGAATAAGACATTTTTAAAAATGCAAGCATTAGAATTATTTGGTTATACTAGTACAAAAAATAAGATATTTTTATCTAATTTAGCTAATTATGACGACGTTAACTATTTAGAACTAGGAGTATTTAGAGGTTCTACTATAGTGCCAGTTGCTTTAAGTAACTGTGACAGATGTGTAGGTATTGATAATTTTTCTTATAATCCTTATAGAAATCCTACCTGGAAAACTGAAGGATATATAGATGTACAAAATGGAGTTCATGATAACTTAGAAAGGCATAAAGTACAAAATAAAGTTAAAATAGTAAAAAATGATATTTTTGATACTTTGTTTGAGTTTGAAAATGTATCAGAAAAAAATAATTTAGTTTATATTGATATAGAACCTATTACTCCTATAGAAATTAAAGTTAAAGAAGATGAACCTAAAAAATATAAAAAAGAATTAACTAGATTTGATTTTAGTAATCTATTTAAAAGAGTAATTAAATCTTGTGATAAAGAATTTATTTTTATTGTCGCTAATACTAATAGAGATGAAAAACATAAGTTAATTACAGACGTCTTAACAAAAATAGAAGATATAACTATTAAAAGTACTACTAGATTAAATAATAATCACGGTATGAGACAAGATGATGGATGGTATAACGGATTAAGCGTATACGTAATTTCTAAGAAAGAGAGTAAAAAATGAGAAAAAAGATAAGTGTTATTACATTACTTAGTTATGACGCAGATTATCTTCCTAATAGCATATCTAGTTATTATAATTATGTAGATGAAATAATTATTGGACTAGATAAAGATAGAATTACTTGGAGTAAAAACAAATTTACTTTCGATGAAGATGCATTACATAGTAAATTAAAAGCTATTGATAGTGATAATAAAATCACTATTATAGAAGAAGATTTTCATAAATTTGATGTAGCTATAGATAATGATAACTATGAAAGAAATTTATTAAAAAGTTTCTGTACTAATGATATTATCATGAGTTTTGATGCAGACGAAGAATTATTAAATGCTAAAAACTTTTTTTATAATTTTATGCCAATTTATCAAGATTATTTACATAAAGACCTAATGTTTAAATGGGTTTTACCTTATAAACAAATTGGGGATCAAACATTAGTCATTGCTAATAATGATAATAGTTTATTTTTAGGCGATATACAAGGTTTTTCTACTAATAAAAATAGTGTATATAATTATTGTAGATGGACAAATAATAAAGATCAATTATTGTCCCCACTATGCGTTTTACATTGGAGTTTCTGTAGAAAAGAAGATGATCTAAATATGAAACTAAATAATTTTGGACATAGTGATAGAACTAAAAATGATCCTTTCTTTAATGTATGGAAAGGCATAACTTTAGAAAATTATGATAACCTAAGAAACTTTAAAACTTCAGGTTATGGACAAAACCAATGGGAAAAATTGGTTAAAATACCTACTAATGAATTAAAACACTGGTTAACTAAAGCAACGGAGAAAGCATACTAATGAATATTGAAATAATAGGAAAATTTTTTGATAATCACAGTTTATCAAAAGTTAATAGATACACTGCATTACTTTTATCAAAAAAACATAAAGTAAGAATATTACCTTTAGATGAATTCAGACATGAAAATAAATTATCTAATAATATTGTAAAAGAATTAATAGATTTGACAAAAACTGAATTAGATAATGTAGATATACAGTTGAGGCATACTTATCCACCTATTTGGACTTATCCAGCTAGTGATTCTACAAAAGTAGTATATATGCAGCCTTGGGAATACACTAAAATACCTTCAGAATGGCAATATAAATTTGATACTTTTGCTGATGCTTTAGTAACTCCTAGTACTTGGGTTACTAATGTATATTTGCAAGCAGGATTAAATCCTAGAAGAGTTTGTACCGTACCTTTAGGAGTAGACGGTGAAATTTATAATAAAGAAAATAGAAAATCAGATGATGATTTATTTACTTTTACTTTTGTGGGAAATGCTCAATACAGAAAAGGTATAGATATATTACTAAAAGCTTGGTCTGGAGTATTTAAAAAATCTCATAAAGTTAGATTAATAATAAAAGATAATCCTTCTATATATGGACAAACTAAATTATTAGATGATATTATAAAATTACAATATCATACAGAATGTGGGAAAATAGAATACATAGATAAAAACTTATCTGAAGAAGAAATGTCTGATATTTTTAAGAAAACAGACATATTAGTTCATCCTTATAGAGGCGAAGGATTTGGTATGCATATACAAGAAGCAATGGCTTGTGGAGCAGTTCCTTTAGTATCTAGAGTAGGAGGAGCTGAAGATTTTGTTACTGAAGAAAATAGCTTCTTAATAGATGGACAAGTAGTTGGAGTAGATTTATCTAATCCTAATGTTTTTGCTATTAAATCAGGAGATAGCTTATCTCCAATGCAACATCATGGATCTATATTTGAACCTAATGCAGAACATTTAGCTAAGCAAATGTGGACTATCTATGATAATGTAGAAAGACATAAAGTATTGAAAACTAAAAATAATAACAGTAATATTAAAAGCTGGAATCAAGTAACTGAGATTTTAGAAAATAATTTAATAACTGTTAAGGAATTCAACAATGTTAAAAGAGAAGTCTTTAGTTAATATAACCAATAAATTTAAAATTTATTTAACTAATCTTAATTATGATAATTATTTTAGAATCGAAGTGATAACTGGAGGCTGTTCTGGTTTCCAGTATCATTTCTCTTTTAGTTCAATAGAAGAAACTGATATTATCTTAGATTCTGAATATAAAATAATTACTGATGAAGTTAGTAAGAATTATTTAATAGGAAGTACAATAGATTATATTGATGAAATTTTTAACTCATCAATAAAAATTAGTAATCCTAAATTTAATAACACTTGTGGATGTGGGGTAAGCTTTAGTTAATGGAAAAAGATTTTGGAATAGCCTATTCAAAAAGACCTCATACAGGAGTAAAAATTACTGCTAGTGAATTTAGAGGTAATATGTATATACATATTAGAGAATATACTTTAGACGGTGACACAGGCAAAATGTACCCTACTAAATCAGGATATGCTATGCCAGGAGAACATCTAGACAGTGTTATTTACCGATTAGAACAAGTTAGTAATTTTTTAGGACATTATTATAGACAAGATAAAAATCAATTATCATTTGATTTCGGAGAGTAAACTATGGTTTGGGAAGACAAAGAAACTACTACGTTAGTAGAGTTATATAAAGTTAATAAAGATGTGGAATATATAGCTGAACAAATGGATAAGAGTCCAAGAAGCATAATAGGAAAATTAGTTAGTTTGAGTATTTATGAAATACCTGAAGAAACTAAAAAAGATCCCACAGTAAAGGAAATGGTCAGGTTTATAGAGCAATGTATAGGTAAACCATTTGATACTGAAAATATGAATAAAAAAGAAAATGTTAAAAAATTATGGGACTGGTTTAAAGAAAATTTTAATTAGAGTTGCTTATTATCATTTTCAATATTAAAATTAATTTATTGATGAGAAGGATTTTATATGTTAATTGGATTACACGGAAAAATAGGAGCAGGAAAAGATACTGTAGCAGAATATATATGTGAAAAGTATTTTTTTACTAACAAAAAGTTCGCTCACAATCTTAAATATATAACTAGTATTTTAACAGGTTGCGATATATCAGATTGTTATTCTCAAGAAGGTAAAAATATTTACTTAGAAAAATGGGGTATGACCATAGGAGAGTTTCAGCAAAAATTAGGTACTGATGCTATAAGAAATAATTTACATAAAGATGCTTGGGTTATTAGTTCTTTATCTGATTATACCCATGGTGGTAGTTGGATTTTTTCTGATGTTAGATTTCCAAATGAATTAGAGGCTATTACTTCTTTGGGGGGAATCTCAATAAAAATAGAAAGACCTGTAAAAATTAATCATACTAGAAATGTTCAGCACGAAAGTGAAACAGCATTGGACCATATCACAGATTGGAGATATGTAATTTATAACGATGGAAGTTTAGAGGATTTATATAATCAAGTAGATTATATATTAGAGGATGCATTTGGTGGATACTAAAGAACATTATGTATTATGTCTATTAGCTAGAGGCACAGATAGACAATTTAAATGGATTAATAAACAAAATATAACTAAAGATTTTAAAGTACAGGTAAAACCCGAAGGGGTATACTGGGTAGTAGAAGACACTTTTGATGTTATAAGTAAAGAAGAATATAAAGAGAAGTATAAAAATAAATGAATTATCAAGAATTAATAGAAAAAATTAATAATTATAATTATCATTATTATGATTTAAGCGAATCTATAGTGTCTGATGAAGAATATGATTCTCTATATGATGCTTTAGTTTCTTATGAAAAGTCTCAAGGGTGGAAAGATAATAATTCTCCTACCTTAAGAGTAGGAAATGATAAAGGTAAGGTTAAACATTATTGTAAGTTATATAGTTTAAATAAAGTTTATAATTCTGAAGAAATTAATGATAATTTCATTATAAGTACTCCAAAAATAGATGGAGCTAATTTATGTGTAATTTACAAAAAAGGTAAACTACATTTAGCTTTAACTAGAGGTAATGGAGAGTACGGTGATGATGTTACATATCTTGCTACTAACATAACTAATATGCCTTCTAATATACCTTTAAATGAAGATGTAGTAGTAGTAGGAGAATGTGTTACTGATAATGATGTTACTAATTTTAGAAATTATGTATCAGGAGCATTAGGATTAAAAAATACCGAAGAATTTAAAAGCAGAAATATCGTTTTTATTGCTCATGATTGGTTACAAGTAGAAAAAGATTATACTGACAGAATGAATATGTTAGAAGAATTTGGTTTTTCTACTGTGTTAAATGTTTCTGATAAGTATCCTACTGACGGTACTGTATATAGAGTAAATGATTATGCTAAAGAAAAATTATTAGGATACACAAGTAAATATCCTAAATTTGCAGTAGCATTAAAGAAAAGAGAGACTGAAACAGCAGTATCTACTATTCAAGAAATAATTTGGTCTATAGGCAGAACAGGAGCGGTTACTCCTGTAGCTGTAATAGATGAAGTTATTTTAGAAGAAGCAAAAATTAATAGAGTTACTTTACATAACTATGGAATGGTAGTATCTCATAATTTAAAACCAGGTGACACTATAGAAATAGAAAGAGCTGGTAGTGTTATTCCTAAATTTATAAAAAAAATAGTAGATAATAATCATAGCTATAAAATTACTAAAGAGTTAGTAGAAAAAGAAATAGGATGCGAGACTAGATTAGAAAATAATATTAGATTAGTTACTGTAGATAGAGATAAAAACCATGATATAAAACAATTAGAGTATTTTATAAAAGTCATGGGTATAAAACATTTAGGGCCAGCTAGTTTAGAAAAAACCAAGTTATCTTCTATTCCAGATCTTTATACTTATAAAGACTGGAAGTTATTAGGAGCTAATGGAGAAAAAATTAAAGAACAAATAGAGATTAGTAAGACAAAACCCTATCATGTAGTATTAGCTAGTTTAGGAATTCCTGGAGTAGGATTATCTACTTCAAAATTAATAGTTAAGGAAATTCCTAAATTTGAAAACCTAGCAGAAATACAAAATGCTAATATTAAAAATGTGGGGGCTAAGACAAAAGAAAATGTGTTAAACTGGTTGCCTACAAACCAAGAATGGGTTTATACTCTACCAGTTAGCTTAGAAGAAAAAATAGAAAATATAAATATATCAACAACTTCTAGCAATAATGACATCTTAGTCTGTATCACTGGAAAAATGGATATGACTAAGAAAGACTTAGAAGATATATTAGCTACTTATAATATTCAAACTAGCAGTACTTTAACTAAAAAATGTAACTTTTTAATAAATGCAGGAGAAGGTACTTCTTCTAAATGTAAAAAAGCTAATGAATATGGAGTAGTAATACTAGACTACTGGAAAGAAAAATCAAAAATTTTAAAAGGGCAACTGGGATAAATATTATAAAAATACCGTTGCTTTAATATTGATTATTTGTTAATATAACACACTAAAGATTGAGTTGTCAATCTTGGACTACAAACACAAAAATTAGGAGAAATAAAAATAATATGACTAAATATACATATACTGATGAACAAGTAGATAGACTAAAAGAAGTTATGTCCGATGGCGTAACTGAAGAAAAAATTTCAGAAACATGCAATGAATTTGACGTTCCTCGTCGTAGTTTAACAGCTAAATTACGTAAACTAGGATATGAAGTTCCTACAATTCAGAAAGCACCTGCTTTCTCTGATGCAGAAACTGAAGAACTAAGAGAATTCTTAGAAAATAATAGCGGAGTTTACACTTCAGACGAAGTTGCTAAGAAATTAAGCGAACAGTTTGGTCGTACTGTAACTTCACGTCAGATTGCAGGTAAAGTACTAAGTATGGAACTAACTGACGCAGTTAAGAAGACTGAAAAGAAAGAAAAGCCTAAGACTTATACCGACGAAGAAGAAGCATTAGTTGTTTCCATGTGTAATGACGGAAGCTTCATTGAAGATATTGCTGAAGCTCTTAACAAAGAAGTTAACAGCATTAGAGGTAAGTTACTAAGCTTGAAATTAGTTGCTAAACAGCGCGACAAGAAAGAAGTTAAGAAGTCTAAATATGACGGTATTGACGAAGTAGCAGCAGACATGACTGTTGCTGAACTTGTTGAACATTTTGGCGGAGAAGAAGCAGGAGTTACCGAACGTGGTATCAAGACTGTTCTAACTCGTCGTAAACTATCTTGCAAGGACCGCGCATTTAAAGAAAAGAGCTAAGTCTCTATCTTTATAGGTAAATTAGAAGGTAGTAGGACTTATGTTCTACTACCTTTTTTTATATAAAATGAATCAAGATACATTTATGTTAAATGATTTATCTCAAGTTAAATTAGACCTAATATTAAGTTTAGAAGAAGAAGAAATAACTAAATACATAAATCAATTAATAAACCGATTCTATCCAAATATAGAAAAAGATAGCGTAAGCTATAAACACCTACAAAATAATTACAGAAATAGTTTTAATATGGAGAAATTATTAAGACATTATGACTTTATTAATAATAGTTTTGATGTAGAATACACTCCCACAGGACTAGTAAAGTCAGTAACCAATAATATGTACACTTTTAATAATACAATTAACTAAGGGAAAAATCATGAATAACCAATTTAAAGAATATTTTCTATCTGATAATCCTGTTTATCGGATATCTTTGTGCTGCATGTTTCATGACAGTAAACTAAAGGCTAAGGCTAATATAGGGACTTGCACGAAGACAACCGCCTTATCTAATCCAAAAAAAGCTACTGATAAAGCAATATCTAATTGTCAACAATTAATATCATTTTTAAACATAATAAAAACATTTCCAGAAAATTTAAGAAGCTTTAGAATTAGTAGTACAATGTTTCCTTGTTTTACGTTACCAGAAATTAATATTTACTATAACGAAGATGTTATGAATACTATTTCTGAGCTACTAGGTAAAGCTGGAGAAATAGCTATGTCTAATAAAATTAGACTAAGTATGCATCCAGATCAATTTTGTGTTATAGGAAGTAATAGATCAGATGTAGTAGCTAATAGTATAAGAGAATTTGATTATCACGCCCTAATCGGTAGTTTATTAAAAATTCCTCCTGAAATGTTTAGCATCAATGTACATTTGCAGGGTAGATATGGTGCTTCTAGTACTAAGCCTGGAATAGATAGGTTTTCTGAAAACTATAAGTACTTAAATGATTACTCACAAAAAGCTATGAGCGTAGAAAATGAGGATAAACCAAATGGGTATGATATTGTAGATACTCTAGAACTATCTACTAAAATCCCGATTAGATGTACTTTAGATATTCATCATTATGAATGCTATAGAAAAAAACAAGGAGATTATATTACTCATACTCATGAGTATTTTAAAGAAGCCGTAAAAACTTGGAAAGGTTATAGACCTTTATTTCATGTTAGCCATACTAAATTAGATGAAAATGGCAATGACATAAATAGAATGAATCAGCACAGTGATTATTTACATGACAGAGATAGGCTGTCTAATTTAGTTCCTATGCTTCAATATGCAGACTTTGATATAGAAGCTAAATATAAGGAATTAGCTGTTCAAGATGCATATAAATATATAAAAGAAGAAGAGGATATGATAGGAGAACCTATAAGTATAATTAACCCGGTATAATTACCGGGTTTTTTTATGAAAAAAATATACAGCAATTTTAATTAAAAATCTACTTGCTTTATACTATTTTTTAATCTATTATGATTAAACATATTGAGAAAAGGAATTTAAAATGGCAAAAACATCCACAACCACAGAATTAGATGATAATAGAATAAGACAGGCTATTTGGATGCTAAATCATAAAGGTGCTACCAAAAAGGCTGCCTGCGAATTTATAGGAATTGCTTACAATACTAAAAGATTAGAAAAGATAATAGATGAGTATAGCAACAAAGTTGAGAGAGAAAAAGAGTTACGAGCTAAAAATAAAAATAAAAGCTTTACAAAATTAGAGATAGATGCTATAATTAAGGATTATGTATCAGGATCTGCTATTAGTAACATTTCTAAAAGCCTATTTGTATCTGATTATAAGATTAAAAAAGTATTAACAGAAAACAATGTTCCTCTAAGATCAAGAGGGAAAAAGAAACCTGCTATAACAGAGCACGTAGAACAAGATTTAGACGTTAAATTTAAGGTAGGGGACAAAGTATTTTACGCTAAACAGAGTAGTTTTGCTATTGTACAAAAAGTTTATGATGAGGAATTAATAGAAAAATTAGAAGATCCCCTACGAGAATCTGTTATTGAGCATAAGTCTAATATATATAATAATAAAGGTATAAGAGTATGTTCTGAAGAAAATATGAAAGAAGATATTCATTATACTACTTATAATGTATATGATAATAATTATAAAATAAAGAGAAGTGCTGCCGAACATATGGTAGAATTGGTTAACAATACGTTATTAAATACGGGAAGAGAGGCTTATCTTATCTGGATATTGGGAGATTATGCAAGATTTCAATATGCTACTAGAGACAGTTTATTTCCTATTAAGGAGAATTAATTGAACTTAGATTTACAACAAGTAGCCTTAAATAGGCTAATTTTAACAGGAGATCATGAATTTTATACTAAGCTAAGATCAGAATTTTTCTCTAGTACTTCATTAGTATTATATAATAAAATAGAAGATTTTTATAAAGCTAATATTAGATTACCTACTAAAGAAGAATTGTTAATTAGCCATAAAAACGAATTTATACAAGATTTTTTAAATAACGAAGTTTTAGATAGTAATAATGAAGTAGATAATATTGAGGATGAGTTTATTATTGCTCAATTACAAGATTATTATGTGAGAGAAAATACTCTAACATTCTTAGATGATTTTATTGATAATATTGAAGAATATGAATCTGTAGAAATAATAGATAATATGCAAGCTCATGTTCTAAGACTAAATAATAATATAACTATAGAAGACGAATGTTTTGACGTAGGCGCAGACTTAGATATTATTCCTAAAGGAGATAGTTTTGTGCTACATCCTAGTGGATTAAGTGAGCATTATGATGCTAAAAACGG
>Ga0070746_10002547_pt1 | contig 10825 bp, 11 predicted proteins | sample VirMetDEL_Mar_21_FD_77016 | JGI IMG/M metagenome (GOLD analysis project Ga0070746, IMG submission 77016) | Aqueous microbial communities from the Delaware River and Bay under freshwater to marine salinity gradient to study organic matter... | ecosystem: Environmental > Aquatic > Marine >... | reverse complement strand
TGATGCAGATCAGAAACATCCGCTTCAACCAGTACGGCACCATCAACTGCGAGATTGAGCATCCGCAATTCGGGTGGCTGCCGTTTACGGCGTCCCCGGATGACGTCGAGCAGCACGGTCGTGACATTTACGCCGCCGCTCTCGCCGCAGGTCCAGCGCCGTACGAGCCGCCCGAACCGGAGCCCGACGCAGGAGCGCCAGTATGATGCCGACCAAGAAGGTCTCGAGTGGTTACAAGAAGGGTTGAAGACGTGGAGCTGACATTCATCTGGAGCGGCGCGCTCACTTTTGCCTTTGGCCTGCTCAGCTGGTTGATCAGGGGTTTCGTCGAGGAGCTGAAGCGGATCACGATCCTGCTGAACCGCACGCGCGAGGAGATGGCCAAAGAATACGTGACCAAGTCCGAGGTCCACGCCGACATCAACCGGGTGATCTCGCGCCTTGAGGCACTGGATGCCAAGCTCGACCGGATCATCGAGAGCTACAAGAGGCAGGGATAATGGACCGCCGTCAAGTGAACGCCTACGCCCTCGCGTGCGAGGAGATCGGCACCCGCGAACTGAAGGGTGACAAGCACAACCCGGACGTGGTCGCGTACTTCGCGGATGTCGGCCACTCGTGGGTCAAGGACGATGAGACCGCATGGTGCGCAGCGTTTGTCGGTGCCATGCTTGAGCGGAACAAGCTGTCCTCGACCCGTAAGCTGAACGCCCGGTCCTACCTCGACTGGGGCGACCCGGTCGATCTCGAGAGCGCCCGCGCCGGCGACATCGTCGTGTTCTCCCGGGGCAACCCGGCCGGGTGGCAGGGTCACGTCGGCTTTTTCGTCCGTCGGAACGGGACCAACATCGAGGTGCTCGGGGGGAACCAGTCCGATCAGGTCATCGTCGCCCGGTATCCGATCTCCCGGCTGCTGGGTGTTCGCCGCTGGCCCGCGTTGAACCCGACCCCGGCAGTGGACGCCGAGGATGACCAGCCCCGGGACAACCCCATCGCACGGTTGATCGAGGCCATCGTCATGTTCGTCATGCGCCTTCTGGGGAAAGCCTGATGCTCGCTCCGCTCGTTCGCATCACGCTGCGTTATGGCGTCGGCGCCGTCTTCGGGATGGAGCTCGGCAATCTGCTGGCCGGTGACCCCGACGTGGTACTCGTCCTTGCGACCGGCGTTGGCGTAGCGACCGAGGTCGTGTATGCTTACGCCAAGAAGAAGGGCTGGGCCACATGATCGAACTGCTCCTAGGCCCTCTGGCACCCTACCTCACCGCCGCTGCCGGTGCGGTCGTCATGTTCGTCTTCGGGTACCGCAGCGCCAGTCGCGCCCGTGCGGCTAAAGACGCCGAGCGGCGGCTCGAGGACATGAAGAAGGCGCAGGAGGTGCGCGATGAAGTGGAAGCTCTGGACGACATCGGTCTTGCTCGGCGCGCTGCTAAGTGGCTGCATAAAGCCAACTGAGTGCGACTGGACCCGGACCATCCCGTTCGGCGAGCAGGCTTCTATCGACTGGCTGCTGGAGAATGATCGCAACCTGTTGTCGGGCATTGTCGTCCACAACGAAACCAGAGAGAGGGTCTGCAGATGATGAAGAAGAAGCCGATGGGCTACAAGAAGGGCGGCATGGTGTTCAAGCCCTGCGCGTCCTGTCCCAGCCCGGCCAAGTGCCGCGCCGCTGGTAAGTGCGCGAAGAAAGAAGCGGCGAAGAAGAAGTAATCGATGCCCGGCATCAAGCTCCAGAAGTACCTTGGCAAGGCTCCGCGCATCGCGCCGGAGCTGCTACCTGATGCTGCCGCGCAGGTCGCCACCAACGTCAAGCTCTACTCGGGGGACTTGATCCCGTACCCTCAGCCCGTGATTACCGACAACCACGGGCTGACGGGCGTCGCCCCGGGCACGCTGCACGCGCTCTACGATCCGGCGACGAGCGATCCGGTGTGGCTCGCGTGGACCTCCGATGTCGACATCGCTACGCCCGCTGGTACCGACAACGTCGATGAGCAGCGGTTCTACTACACCGGCGACGGCGCACCCAAGGTGTCGACGTACGCGCTGGCGACGACCGGCGCCGCTCCCTACCCCGTGGACTACTACGACCTTGGACTCCCCCTTCCGACGCAAACGCCTACGACGGCCGCAGCTGCGTTCACGACCAAGACGACGACTTCCTATGCGCGGGACGCCGGTGGTGAGGTTACGCTCGTCACCTCGACGGATCACGGGCTGAAGTCCGGCGCGTTCGTCACGATCAGCGGGTTCACCAGCGTCTCCGGGACCTACGCACAGTCCGACACGACGATCACGGTGACCATCACCGGGCACAACCTCGCCGTCGGCTCTAAGGTGTTCCTCCGCTTCACCTCTGGCACCAGCCAGAGCAACGTCTACACCGTCGTGACGACCCCGACGGCCGACACTTTCACGGTGACGGCGACTACCTCGGCCACGACCAGCGGCAACGTCGACTGGGACATCTCGAACCTGAACGCCAGCTCGATCAAGATCACCGTGATCGACAACACGACCTTCAGCTACAGCAGCCCCGGCTTTCAGGTCACGACGACGACAAGCAGCGCCGGGCGCGTTGACCTCGCCGGTGACACGCAGGCGCGGACCTACCTCTACACGTGGTTCACCCCATGGGACGAGGAATCCATCGGGTCTGAGCCCTCGGAAGCGCTGTTCATCAAGGAGGGGCAGACCGTGACGGTCAGCAATCTTCCGACCGCGCGCCCGTCCGGCAAGAACTTCATCCGGGGCATCCGCCTCTACCGTACGCTGTCCACGGTGTCCGACACGGAGTACCTGCGGCTCGCCACGCTGTGGTTCCCCGTCGAGGTGACCGACGTCACTGGCACCACCGTGACGACGGCGGAGCCGCACAACCTGTCGCTCGGCAGCTTCTTCAAGATCAGCACCGGTGTCGCGGGTGGCGAGGTGACCGAGGTCATCGACGACTTCACCTTCACTTACACGGGCGGCACCGGCTCCGGCGGCACGGGCGGCACGCTGTACCATGACGTCTCGGAGAACCCGGGGACCTCCACCCCCCGGTACTGGGGTGATGGCTCCTACGATTTCACCGACGACTTCAGCGTGACCAGTCTGTTGAACGCGCTCGCCACGGACGACTACGATCCGCCGCCCGCAGGGCTCAAGGGCCTCACGCTGTTCAACAACAACATCCTCGTCGGCTTCGTCGGGAACGAGCTGTACTTCTCCGAGCCGGGCGCCTACCACGCATGGCCGCTGGCCTATAAGTACGAGGTCCCGTACAACATCGTCGGGCTGGCCGTCTTCTACGGCAACCTGCTGGTTGCCACGGAGAGCTACCCGTATCTGGTGTCCGGCAATGACCCGGCCGTCCTGAGCCTCACCCGCATCGACGCGCCGTACCCGTGCCTGAACAAGCGCAGCATCGCCAACACCAGCTTCGGGGTCATGTACGCCACGCACGACGGGTTGGCGCTCTACTCGACCGGCACCGGTGCGCAGCTGGCGACCCGACTGCTCTACAACAGCGACACGTGGAACGCCGACCTCGACCCGAGCACGCTCATCGCCACGTCCTACAAGGACACCTATCTCGCATGGCACTCCGCTGGCGGGATCAGCTTCGAGCGCGATGAGCGCGTCGGGGGTTTCTTCGTGGACCTCGTCACCGACGAGCAGCCCGAGGCCACATGGTACGACCCGCTGACCAACCGCCTGTACTACGCGACGGGCACCTTGGGCGATGTGTACCTGTGGGACGATCTCACGCAGGCGTCTCAGCCCTACGAGTGGAAGTCCAAGGTCATCGTCACCGACAACCCGATCAACATCGGCGCGGCGCAGGTCGACGCCGACTACACGGCGACCTCCCCTGTCTGGGACTCCATCGAGGACACATGGGGGACGTCCACGATTCAGTGGGACATCGACGGCGGGATCACCTTCAAGCTGTGGGTGGACGGCGACCTTGTCGTTACACAGTCGCTCGACAGTCGGCGCGTCTTCCGCCTGCCCGCTGGCTACAAGTCCGATACGTTCGAGGTTGGGGTCACCGGCTCTGTGCGCCTGCGTGCGATCCGCATCGCGGAAACACCCACTGGTTTGAGGGACATCTAATGCCCACCCGATTCACCGCCATCCCCACCGTCCCGCTCGCTGGTATCGAGCCGTGGCAGGTCCAGCTTCTAAGCGCGATGAAGGAGAACATCGAGCTTTTGACGGGTACCCGGGGTGAGGCAGACTTCGCCAGTGCCGCGCTCACCCGTGCCGCGCTCACCGTCAGCCCGCCGGCTGAGCAGGTCATGACGCAGGTGAGTGCGCAGGGGAACGGGGTCAGCATCAGCAACAACGCTGTCCCCCTGCTCGAGGATTACACACAGCTCATCGTCGATGTGCAGAGACTGGCCAATGATGTCGCTTCCTTGCGGGCGACTGTTGAGGTACTCATCGTACAGTTGAGAGGACAATGATGGCACGCACCCCGAACACTGCACCCGCTCGCCCGGCCGCTCCGGCCGCTCCGGCCTCGCCCACGGCGATGCCCGCGATCCTGCAGGGCCTTCTGGCTGCGCAGCCCGCACCGCCCACCATGTCAGTGGGTGGCGGCCTCGCCAGCGGTGCGCCTTCTTTGGCCGGTGGGGCCATGCCCCAAGTCGGGTTCGCGCCGCAGCAGCCGCCCTCCTACCAGCTCGGCGGGGCCATCGGCCCGGGCGGGCAACCCATGCGTCCGCCGGGTGTGCAGGCCCCGAGCCCGGCCATGGGTGGGCAGGGCCCCATGGCTGCCGAGTCGGTCGAGGCGCAGATTCAGGACTTCGCCACCCGCAACCCGCAGGTGCTCGCCCAGATCAAGCAGGCGGTGGACCAAGCCATCATGTCCGGCGAGCTCACGCAGGAAGAGCTCAACATGATGGTCCAGATGGCGACCACGGTGCTGCGCAACCCGGCGCTGTACCCGCAGGTCCGCCAGTTCGCCATCCAGCAGGGCATCGCCACCGAGCAGGACCTGTCGCCCACGTACGACGAAGGGCTCATCATCGCCATCCTCATCGCCGCCCGCGCCGCGCAGGCGAACGTCGGCGGGCAGAACATGATGGCCGGTGGCACCCCCGCCATGGCAGGCCCTGCGCAGGTCCAGTCGATGAAGGACGGTGGGCGTGTGAAGGGTGAGGACAGCAAGCCCGTGGTGATCGAGGCGCACACCGGCGAGTACGTCATCCCCAAGCACGTCGTGGACATGAAGGGCCGCGAGTTCTTCGACCGGATGCTCGAGCAGTACGCAGAGAAGGCGAATGGGTGACCTCACCATCGAGATGCTGGAGCCGGAGCAGATCGCCGATGAGTGGTCTGCACTGCGCCCGCTTCTCAAAGCCTCGTGCGAGAGCAACGAGGTCGGCATCAGTGACATAACGCCTGATGACATTCGCGCGCTCGCGGAGACCGGTATGTGTGTGTTGTTTGTTGGTCGTGAACGCGGTAAGGTCGGTGTAGTTATCGGTCTCCAGTTCACTGATACGAACGGGCACAAGGGGGCGGACGTGATCGCTATGGCCGGTGAGCGGTTGATAAAGTTCCGCGACGCCTATTGGGGCCTGATTCTCGACTGGCTGAAGGCCAATGGCTGCGAGTTTCTGGACGCGTACGCCAACGACCGACTGGCGAAGATTTACAAGAGCAAGTTCGGCTTCACCAAGTCGTGCCAGCTTGTTCGCATGATGCTGTAGGGGGTTGAGATGTCCAAGGGTGTGAAGCGCGTTCTCGGCGTCGTTGCTGCCATCGCCGTTCCGTTTGCTGCTCCGGCTCTCGCCAGCGCCATCGGCGTATCGAGCACGCTCGGACCGGCCGCCGTCGGCGCTGGCCTTGGTGCTGCTGCATCTGCCATCGGTGGGGGTGATCCGCTGACTGGCGCATTGTTGGGTGGTTTCGGGACGTTCGCGGCGGGCGGCGGCCTGCGCAACATGTTCGGCGGTGCTGTCCCCGCAGGCCAGCAGACCGTGGGCGGTGGGCTGTTCGGCGGCCCGGGCATGACGGCCGGCACTCCCCTCTACCAGCAGGGTATCTCCGGCGCGGGTCTTCTTCCGCCCGGTACGACGACGGCGGCTACCGGCGCCGGTGGTCTGTCCGGGTTCTTCCAGAACGTGCAGCAGGGTTTCCTCGCCAACCCCGCCGGTATGGCGCAGCTCGCCATGACCGTGTTCGGCCGCGCGCCGCAGGAACTCACCGGCATCGAGAAGAAGCGCCTTGAAGAGCTGAAGGAGATGGCGGCGACCGACCGGGAGCTGTTCGAACAGCGTGTGCAGGAAGCGCGCGCTTTGCTGCAGAAGGCACAGCAAGAGGCGCCGAAACCGGAGCAGGCGTACGGGGCCGTGAAGATCGCGGCTGAGCGTCAGCTGACTGAGGCGACCCGTGGGCTCGATCCCGAGGCTGCTCTGCGGGAGAAGCGCAAGGCGAAGATTCGCGCAGCGCAGGCCGGCGCGACGGCAGCGGCTGCCGAGGAGACCCGTGGCCGTGGTGAGCAGACCCGCCTCACTCAGGCCGGGTTGAACGTCCTCCCGACGGCTGCCCCCGAGGGCGAGGCCGGGCTTGCGCTTCCGACCTACGAGGCGCTGCAGAAGCGCAAGAGCGAAGATCGCAGCGATCTGGCCCGGGCGACCGGCGATCTGTTCGGCGGCATATGAGAGAAGGTGTGACCCATGGCACTGATGACGGTAACTCCCGGGACGCGCATTCTCGGCGGACTGAGCGCGCCGCGCACTGGCATGGCAGAATCGTTCCAAGCGGGTCTGCAGGCCAACCTCACCCGTCAGGACACCAAGCAGGCGATGCGTGCGCGCGAGCAGGATATGCGTGTGCGCGAGCAGGATATGCGTGTGCGCGAGTCGGAGGAGGCACGTCGGCAGGTCACCTTCGAGCAGCAGCAGGAAGCCTACCGCCGCCAGCAGGCAGCTGCCGCCGAGGCGCGGAATCGTGAGGCGCAGCGCCAGGCCCTGATGGCTCAGTACCGCGCGCCCGGTGTGGGCGAAGCCCCGGTGATCTTCCAGCCACAGGCGCAGCCTGTGGTCACGCCTGCTGTACAGCCGGTAAACACGACCGGGTACTCGATTGGCGTGCCAGTCCCTACTGGTACCCCCCGTGGCCGTTACCGCCCTGACGAGGGCGCGGGCGGGGGTAGCGACGTGCTCGGCGGCGGAGCAGGTGCGGATACGTTGCCTCCTGTGCCTGCTGGGGCCATCCGTGTAGAGCTTGGCGGGATCGCCTATAACGTCTTCCCGGATAAGTCTGCTCCTCAAGGGGTTAGAAGGGTGGTTTACGCGGAGGACGAGTGGTTTACCTCTGCTGGTAACGAGCTTTCTCCGGATTCATCTACTTATGATAGAATCTTGGAACGTGTTGCTGGGCAGCTCGATGTAGGGTCCCCCGCTGCGCCTGCTGCGCAGCCCGCCGGCCTCACCGTCCCACCGGGCACGCTGCAGCCTGCCGCCGCCCGCGCTCCAACGCGCACCTTCATGACTCCCGAGTCTATGGCTGCCCGGGCTGGTATGGCAGGCACGCTCGCAGGGTATGGCGTAGGGGTGCAGCCGACGCGGACGCGGTACTACGGCGTTGACTTTGATGTCTACCCGGGCGGGCGGATTGTAAACCTTGCCACCAACAGCGAGATTCCTGCCACCCCTGAGTTTGCCGCTCTGCGCTCTGCAGTGGAGGCAATGGCATCCGGCGATCCGCTTCAAATGATGACTCCGGGTAGTCCCCGCCCAGAGGCTGGGCAAGAGCTCCCCGCTGGTGTCGAAGCTCCGGGGCTGTATACTACGCTTCTGGGGGACTTTCCGGGAGCGGCTCGTGCGGATGAGTACCTCGCAGAGGGGCTCATCAATGACCTTGAATATCAGCAGCTTACCCGTGGCACCCGTGCGCAGCAAGCCGAGGTCATTACGAACGTAGTGCGGAGGCGTGATGCAGGCGAACAGGCACCACCCGTGCCCAGCTCTTCCGTGGATGTCCAGATCACCGGCTCCACGGGAGAAGAGGCTACTGTCACGGTCGACGAAGGCCCCGTGCTCTCGTTCGGCGGCGGTCTCCGCACGGCTGAGTCCGACTCGCCCATCGACTTCATTCTCGGTCAGCCTGTTGGTAGCGGTGCTGTCGCACCGATCCCGCGCGAACTTCCGCGTCTGAATGCTGCTATCCAGCAGGGTGTCACCGAGCGCCAGCGCCTCGTGGATGCGTACAACGCGTTCTATCAGGCTGGGTTCGCAGAGGATGCGAACGCCTACCTGACGTCTATCCAGAACCTCGACCAGACGCTGATCCGCCTGCAGGGCGAGCAGGCTTTGAATGACCTCACCATCGGCTACCCCGAGCGGGCCTCGATGGTGCTGTCGCATTACCTCGGGGCGAATGCCCAGCTGGTGCTAAACCAAAAGGATGCGTACGACCTGTACGTCAACGGACAGCCTGTTGAGAACGAAGACTTGCGCGGCATGACGCCTCAAGATGCGGCCGATCTGGTGCGGCGGTACTACGACTCCGGCTACCAAGAGTCGATGCAGGAAGTCCGGAATACGTACCTCACCGAGAGGGCCAAACGGCAGGCCGAGCAGGACGTCAAGGATGAGGCGGCACTTCAGGCCCTTGAGTCCGCTGGGTTCGAGGTCATGGGGAAAGAAACTATCAACAATCTCGGCGACGGTTGGCGCTCGAAAGACCCGCGCACTGGCAAAGAGTACTTCGCCTATGTTGTCGGTATAGACGAGGATGGTATACCGCAGACTCGGGTTATCGAAGTCCCGACGGGGGCGAAGCTGAGGGAGTAAACAATGGCAGAGACAGGTCTTCGGTTCGCAAGCCCCGCGCTTCAAGCTGCAGGTCTGGGGCTGTCCCCAGACCCACGCAGCACGTTCGAGCCCCAGCTCGCCGCGATTGGTCCGGACCAGCTGGCACCGAACGCCGCCGACGCCGCGCTCATCGGGCAGCCCGCCCCGCCCACGTCGCAGTTCTCCGTCCCCGTGGATATGCGCCCGCCGCCCGCATCGAAACGGGCGCGTCAGCAGCGTGAAGCGGCTGCGCCCGCAGCACCGAACATTCTCTACAGCCCCTCGCTTGGCCGTTTCTCCGTGGGTGGTGTGGAATTTGGCCGCGAGGACTACGACATCGCGCTCCAGTCGCAGCAGTACCTCGACCAGCCCAATCAGCCGACGACTCCGGCGGCGGACTGGCAGCGTATCGACCCGGCCTTCTACCAGCAGTACATCTCCTCCATCTCCGAAGGCCGTGGGTTCTTCGGCAATGTCGGCATGGGTTTCCGCGATGTCGGTGAGGGGGTTGTCGGCGGTGCCGGCCGTGGCCTCCAGATGCTGGGGTACGAGGGTGCCGGTCAGGCGCTGGTGGATGTCGGTGAGTTCCTCGGCCCGAGTGCCGCCGACGAGGCGCGGGACGCAGCTATCCGCGCACAGCAAGGGCTTGGGCAGCAGATTCTCACCGCTAGCGCACGCTCGATCCCCACGCTGGGTCTCGCCATTGCAGGCGGTTTGGGTGGTGGCGCTCTCGCTGCCGGTGGTCTTCGTGCAGCCGCTGCCGGTGGGGTTGCGGCCCGGGCGGGTCAAACCGGTGGTGTTTTCAGCACTATCCTACCGATGGAACTCCAGTCCTCGTGGCAAGCTGCCGAGCAGCGCGCTGCTGAAGGTGGTCCGGCCATCGACTCGCCCGAAGCGCAGCAGGACATCTGGCGCTCAGCGTTCTATGCCAGCCTTGTCCAGACAGTCCCCGAGGTGTTTCTCACTGCGGGCTTTAGCCGGGCATTTCAGTCAGCAGTTGATGAGGCAGCACGGCGCACATTCCGCCAGAACATCGGTCTCGTCGTCGGCGCTGGTGCTATGGAAGGCGGGGCCGAAGCCTCTGCCGAACTCATCCGCATTGCCACTTTCGACCCGGAATTGCGTGCGGCGTGGAACGAGGCTGACTGGGCCGCGTTCGCCAACATCGCCGGTGAAGACTATGCCAACCAGTTGCTCGTGGCTGGCGGCGCTGGGGCTCTGTTAGGTGGCGGATTCCGCGCCGGTGCTCTTGCCCTTGAGGGACGGGCCGGGAGAGAGGAAGAACCTACTCGCCCCCCTGTCAGCCCCGATAGCGGTCAGCCAACCGATATGCTCAGTGGTGCGTCGCTGGAGCCGCAGGCTATACCGCCGGGCCCGGTTCAGGGACCTATGCTAGAGGACTTTATGCAGGGTCCTCGGGTAGAGGACTTTATGCAGGGTCCTCGGATAGAGGACTTCCAACAGGGGCCCCTGCAGGTACCTTTCATGGGGCCGCCCGCACCGCTGCCCGCACCGCCGGGCCCGGTTCAGGGACCTATGCTAGAGGACTTTATGCAGGGTCCCCTGCAGGTACCTTTCATGGGGCCGCCCGCACCGCTGCCTGCGCCTGCTGCGCCGCCGCTCCTGCTTACCCCCGAGCAGCGCGTTGCGCCGCCGCTGCAACTTACGCCCCAACAGCAGGTGAACATCCAAGAAACACGCGCCGCCGAGCGGCAGGCCGCCGTCGCTGAGCAGAACAGACAGCTTGATGTCGCGCAGACCGCGCAGATTGCACAGGCGCGGCGGGAGCGTGACCCCCTCCGGCAGAGGAATACCGAGCTTGCTGCGCGCCGTGGAGCCGCTGCCGATGCCGATGTGAAAGCCCAAGCGGCACAGGCGTCGGCCGCGCGCCGCCTTGCAAGTGCTGCGCGGCAAGAGACGGCAGCAGCACAAGGCGCTGCTGCCGACGCAAGGATCGAGGAGGCGCTGGCCACTCAGGGTACTCCAGCGGCTAGGATTCTATATGGCAACCTGATCCGCGCTGAGCGG
>Ga0070746_10002544_pt1 | contig 10834 bp, 15 predicted proteins | sample VirMetDEL_Mar_21_FD_77016 | JGI IMG/M metagenome (GOLD analysis project Ga0070746, IMG submission 77016) | Aqueous microbial communities from the Delaware River and Bay under freshwater to marine salinity gradient to study organic matter... | ecosystem: Environmental > Aquatic > Marine >... | reverse complement strand
TTCTCGTGGTCCAAATCTTGGTAATCCAAATCACTCAATAAGACCCCTTGTATCTCTGAACTAAAGTCAGACACTGAGGTAAGTATATATACCTCATACTCAATGTAGTCGTCAGTAAAGATAACCGCATTTAATCTCAAGAAACCCTCAAAGATGATATTACCACCAACCTCAACGACACACTCCACTTTTGTTAGGGGGTCAAAGTCAATTCCAACGACTGAGTAGAACCCCTTGAATACCTCATTGTTATGTTTGGTACCAGGTATTGTAAATGTCTTAGAATACTGATAAGAACCTCCACCAATCTCGGTAATATCGTCTTGAGAGATTACCACTGAGATAGGGAGGTCGTCATAAATGTCCAAACCCAACCATTGTCCGTCGGGTCTAATTTTCAACCTCGTTTTCATCATATCAATCGTATGTTATTTGAGTAAGTATAGGTCAATTCAAGATTGACGATTTCTGTATTACCTCTGTTCTTTCTTATGTATTCTGTTGAGGTAATGTTGATAGGGAATAAAGTTCCATCCGCCTCAATCAAATACACCTCAGGGGAGGTATAGCACTCCTCCAACCAAACCATCGTAGCCTGATTTACAAATCCCGTATTCACTACATGCGTCTCAGTGATGGATACATTAAAGTCAGTAATACCTCTGCTCACTCTGCTCTTACTCGGATTTGTTGAACCCCAAGATACTGGTAATTGTTTGTAAGTTTGTCTCTCAATATTTAGACCCTCACTCTTTCTCTTTTGGAACTTAAAGTAGTCAAATGTCCCATATCTGTTTTTCCATACCAATTGCTTGTTATTCCAATAGTCGCAATCGTCCTCTATATTGTATTGGAAGACCTCTGAGACCGCAGAATAAGTTGGAGGGGTTCCACTACCATCTACAACATTTGGAGGTCCCTCAGGTAATCCACCGAATTGAATATCATAACATAATCCACACTGATTACCATAGTTGGTTCCACCAGTAAATACCTCACCACCTGGTCCCCCATAAGATGAGATGTAGAAACAATCAGGGTTCCACTGACTTATACCCGTAGGCCAATAAAACCTATCACTTGACCCCGCATCTGAAGGAATACAAACAGGGATTTCATACCCAAATCCACACGAGGTAATATACCCTGGCTCATACCCTATAGGACACGATGTTGATGCTTGTTGATTTACACCATACATCTGTATCTGATAGTATTTTGTCCCCGTTGGTAATCCAATGGTTTGAGAGATATTCCAAGGCCCTGAAGCAACATTGACGATGTTGTATAAATAAGAATTACTATCAATAATTCCGTTATCATACATCTCAGAGGTGAGACCCGTTAGGGGTCCTCCACCTTTGGATACAAAGTTATCCAATGTCGTTGATGATATCAAACTACCATTACTATCGTAGAAGGAGTATAAGGCTTGATATCCATAAGAATAGTCATAACTCCCCAACCAATAGTTAAAGAACGACAGGGTCCCTCTATCGTTTAATCCAACATCCATAATACGAGGGGAGTTGGTTAAGAATAATCCACTCTGATATTGTATTGGACTACCCGACATTACATAAGGTCCATAGTCAAAATCTTGTCTGTTGGCATAGATATTCGTTGGGTAAGTCCCGTTGAATGCCTTTCTCGTTTGAGATTGAATTGCTGGATTACCTGGTGTATCGGCTCCCGTATATTGAACCACACTCGCCGTCAATCCCGTAGCATACTCCTCACCAAACTTTAAGTAATAGTCAATAACATCATTCTCCTCATAACGAGAATACTCCGTAGTGTTATGGACATAAGTATCTTTCTTGGTTTGTATCGTTGAATTACAATAGGTCTTTAATACCTCTGATACATCAATGACCCCCAACCCTTCAGGGTTTGGAGTGGATTTACCAGTAAATACATTTGACCCATTTACATACACCTCAAAGATGTATCTATACTTGAATTGGTCCGTCTTATCTGAACTAATCGTATAGAACAACCCATCAGTCATCGTGGGTTGTAAGTGGTCTGGTGTTCTTTCTATTGTTATCGCCATTATAGTAATAAATCTCTTTGGTTTAGACCAGCAAAAACTCTACTATAAATAAAGTCCTCAATTTGGTCAGCATATTCCTCCTCAAACATATCCAATGCGTCATTGAGGGTTTTGTCTGTCGCTAATCTTGTAAAGTCAGTTTTATTTGTCCCCTTCTCAGCAATGGACCTTCCAATCAAAAATGCCCTTTGTTTAATGGATGGTATCTTACCATCAGTTGGGGTCCAACTTACTGGTTTGTTATTTATCCAAGATATGATATCATCAATAGGAGGAAACCCACCAGGCTTTCTACCCCTATCAACCCAATACCAATAGTCCTCCATATAGACGACAAAACTCTCGGGAAAACCATCTTGGTCGTATTCAATTTCTGTTTCAATATTGTTGTATAATGAGGATGTAGCACGCTTATTCCCCAACCCCATTTTTGTTGGGGAACCACCATAACCTTTGCTTTGATAACTTTGGTCAAGATAGAACCTAATGTTCTTTACCAATAATTGCGCTATTTCCTCATACATAATCCTTATACTGCGCTAAAGTTTAATTCCTCATCTAAGAACATAATCGTTCCGTCATAAGTTGCTGTATATTTTGTATATTTGTTGTTGGATGGTGAGAGGGTTCCGTTCTTACCAAATACATTACCCGTTGCTCCGTTTATCTGAGCCGTTGGGACCGCCCACGAACCATTATTATATACGATGAAAATAAATCTCTGACCCGCTCTTAAATTGATAAAGTTAGGGGTCGTATCACCAACCATCGTAAATCTAAAAATTGTTGCTAACGAACAATCAACATCCACTACACCACTAACATTACCAGCATCATATACACTGAATGTCTCGGTCTTAAAGGTATGGATATTGTCGGTATGTAAGGTCCAATCGTAAATAGCATTTGACCCATCAACAGAAACCATCGTAGCCCCTTGAATACTACCACCGATAGTTAGAGATTTTGAGTTTAGAGAAGCACTCTGTATTCCACTCGTGTTGATGGTTATTCCATCACTTGAATAAATCCCGTTGATTTCAGCAGATGGTGTTGGTAATGATATGGTGCTACTTTTTGAACCAATAATACTCCCCGAATTACCACCCGCTAAATCTATTGAACTATTCCTTGAACCCGCAACAAATCCCTCCGTTGAGTTATTTATACTAACATTATTTGAACCGATAACCCAACCTTTGTAGCAACCAGTAATAGAGCCACTTTCACCACCTAACGCTCCACTATTTAATGAGTTATCCAAACTCCAATCTTGGGAGACAATATTGGTGCTCCTTGTTGAATTATTAAGTGTTGAACGGAAACCTCCCAACATAAGTGAGGCACTTGAGTTGTCCATAGATACACCACCTCCACCACCAGTGGAGCCGAGTATTACACTATCACTTGAATTGTTTAATGTTCCCACTCCAAACATAACACCCGAGTATTTGGTGCTGCCTTGGAATATACTCTCTGTTGATGAACTATTTACATCAGAACCCGCACCGATAAAAGTGTTGGTATATGTTGATGAGTTATCGGCAATTCTCGTTGAGGTGTTATTGAACAAAAACCCCGTTGTAATCTTGGAGGTTTGAGTTGAACCACTATCAACTATTGGGATTACATCATTGTAAGTATATCCCGTAATTGATGGTAAGTTTGATATCTTTATTGATGCCATAATTTGTAAGTTTTTATTTTAATTTTATATATCTTGTTCCCTTCTCAGGTTATCACCACCTTCAGTTAAAATATCATCACTATTCTCAGTAAGAATATTGTAGAATACTGGTGTTGGTGTAGGTGTTATTGACGCTGTAATTGACGGGGTTGGTGTCGGTTGAGATGTAGGTGTAATCGTCGGTGTAGGTTGAGGTGTCTCCGTCGGTGTCGCTGTAATAGTTGGGGTTGGTGTCGGTAATATAGGACAGGTCTCATCACCCTCAAGGTAAATATCAAAGACATCATTTGGTGATGTCGCTGAGAATGAATAAGTCAATGGAGACCCACAATTGTCCTCATATATCTGACCTCCATTTTGATTTACAACGATAGAGGTTCTACCATATCCAAACCCTGATAAGTTATCGTATAGGGTGATGGTCGTGATTGCTCCAAAGTTGTTATCATAAGTATTGCTCTTAACAAATGTTGAACCTGAGTTGATACCAAAGTCAAAGTCCCTGATTGGTGATGTTGTTTGGATATTACCATAAATCCCTGCTGAGGTTCCCGTCCATAATCCATTACGGGTATAGATATTCACCTCATAACTATCAGAACAATCTACATCGTAATAGGTCTTATTGTAGTAATCTCCCGTCTCCGCAGTAAAGGTAAAGTTATCACCAGGAGAACAAATGTCTGAGTATATTGGCTCAGTATTAGCACTGATACTCATATTACCATATCCCACAGCCACCACTGGTGTTTGAGGGTAAATAAATTGTTGGGATACTACATCCCCTTCATTGAGTTCAAGTTCGTAGTTTCCTGTCGTTCCACTACCATCAAGTTCTAACTCCACCACTCCATTGATGCTCACTCTCAAATAACCATACGGCTTAAATCCACCCAAGTTAGGTGCTTCAGTAAAGTCAATGTAGTATTTAGATTTCAGTAGAGGGTTCAATTGGCAGACATCCAAGTAATCACTTACATTGAAGGTGATGTTTGTTGAAACACCCGCAAGGACATCGTTAAATCTCTCCATAAAGGGTGCCGCTACCAACGGAAAATCAAAGTCCGCCAAATACATAAAGTCCTCGTTCAACTTAAAAGTTGCTAAGAGGTCCTTTGAGATAAGAGACATCTGAGAGACAATATCCACGGCCCCATCGTTGTCGTTATCCAATCTGTCTGCCAAGAATATCTGTAGTCCATAACTGGTTAGACCCTCGTTGTAATCAATACTTTGAGGAACGACAAATAGTAGAGGGTATAGTGGAGCGGTGTTATCCACATCCTTACCAAACTCTATTAAATTACCAAACCCAAATGAATTGATATTTGGGTGTCTATTGGCAAACTCCTCAAGTTTGTTTATCAGTTTCTTAAAAGTGGTATATTGTTCCATTACCTTCTATTTCTATTTTTCATTTTCTCAATCTCCCTCCGCTCAGCCTCATTCCTATCTTTCACCATTGATAAATAGTTTAGACATAGCACGAGGGGTTGTTTGTTTATTTGCTCTACTTTGGTGATGTCCTCTTTTGTAAGAGACATAAGACACGACCAGTAAAATCTTGAAGTCGTTTCCACAGGGAGCGCAGAGGGTTCGTCATCATCCTCAATCTCGTCATCGCCTTCTCCTTCGTCCTCTGATACTCCAAAGAAGCCTTCATATTTGTTGAATATGCTTTGACGAGATTGAAAAAAAAATTGGATACCCCCCAAAAGTATTCTATCGGGATATTCTTAAATATCTCCGCTCTCTTATTCATCTCATCGTGGTCATAGGGACCAATCTCGTATCCGTCTTTTACTTTCTTGGTAATCGGTCTATAAAGTAGAGCCATAATCTTATGGAGGTTTTTCTCCACTCCATCAGCCACCAAGAACTCCAAATCAACCCATCCCCCAAAGTTCAGGGAGGTCATCTCACTCATCAGTCCATACTCCACTCCCTCTACCTCAATTATTGTTTGTAATTTTCTGGTTTGATTTTGTAGGTATTGACCCGTTAAGAACTTAAAGACAAAGTCCATATCTTTCTTATTGGCGTATTTGACCTCGTCTCGGTCCAATCCACTTACACCCACGATAAAGTCAATTGGGGACTTATCAAAGTTGTCCGTCGTCCTTAGTCGTTGGTATTGTTCTATGGTTAGTTTCTCGGGTAATTCAACCTCTTTTTTCCCAACCTGTAATTTAATCGTATTCATTATACAATAATATATTTTCCCCTTGTTATGAGGTTATCCAAATATTGAAGGACAACATACCTCAATGCGTCTAATGCGTGGTCATCACCAATCGGGGTATTGGTAATATTCCCACTCCTATCTTTCTTGAACTTATAGTTGTTCCACTCCCTGATAAGGTTCTCACTATCCTCGTGTATAAGAATACGGAAGGATTTCATTTTTTGTATCCCATACAATACGGACCCTGCTCCTTTCTTAACACCAGTGATGCTAAGACCCTCTCTGTTCAACTCTTGGATACTCTTAGGTTCAGAACTATCACCGACCACCGCATCGTCCCGTGTAATCCCTCTATCCTTGATTAGGAAGGCCAAATCTTGATTGGTCAATCCCTTATCGTAGAGTATCTCTTTTACATATAGGGTCTTATCCACTTTGGATACTTTTACCACCGCTGTAGCATCACTTGAATACCCAAAGTCAATCCCATAATACACCTCTTTGGTATCGGGTGATTTACCACTATAAGTTTGTATCTCTGTAAATATTTTCTCTCTCGGCTCCACTATCCTCCCCTCTGAATATATCTCGTATAAATCAGGGTTGGTAAGTTTAAGGTCCCTAATGGCTTTTCTTGTTCTCTCGTCCAAGAAACTATTTTGTCTCCAATTTGAGAGTAAGAGTTTTGCGTCCTCTCTCTCCTCATATTTTAACAACCAATGGTCAGGGGTAAGTTCAGGGTTGTAAGGACATAAGACCCAATCTTTGAGACGGATATTGAGTTGCTCAAAGGGTTCTATATCCACTGAATTGACCTCATCCACCATTGCTACATCTGAGGCCATACCCTTCAATCTTGAGTTGGTATCGTCCATACCCACAAACCTGATTACTGAACCATTGGGGAATATGTAGATGTTATCCACCTTATTGAACTTTCCCGTCTCCCATATCTCCATTGAGTTCATTACATTCTTAAAATCAACGAGGATTGTATTCTTTAGAGACACTTGAGTTGCTCTGGCTATGGTAGCGGTAAGGTTGGGTCGTTTAAGACATTCTATGATGATGTATTGAAGGCAGGCAATACTTTTTCCACTACGGGTTGAACCCCTTAAAAAAATATATCTAAATCCTTCTTTGACTGCTTCGTCAATATCCGCAAAAACCTCAGTGGCTTTTATTCTCATAATCCGTAATCAATTTTTCAATGAAGGTCATCATTGAGACCTTCTCTTTGGCTGCGCATATTTTAATCCTATCACGGGTATCTGTATTTACAACCATTGTTGATGTTGGGTATTCGTATGTCTTTTTTTTATGTTTAATTTTCATCATCTTTTGGTTTAATTATATCCACTTTTATTTCATTGATATTATTAAGTTTTTCCCCATCAGTTTTTACATCAATATGGGTCTCATCTCTCCACTCACTATCTCTATATACATTCTGTAGATAGTATTTCATAAATTGGGTGTTTAGTCCTTTTGCTCCGTCCTCACCCCATCTCTTTACTGCTACATCAACGAACCATTTTTCTGATAGTGCCAGTGCTTCATTTATAGTGCTCCTAAACTCCTCAGACCTATCCATCAATCTGTATAAAGAATTACGGGATATACCGAGTTCAATCGCAAAGTCCAATTTGTTTTTCCCTTGACGACCCAAGTCCAATAGGACCTCTTTCCAGTTCTCGGGGAATATTCCTCTCTCTACCAGTAATTCAACATTAAATCTTGGTCTCCCTGTTTTCATCTTAATTTATGGTAATCAAATATTTTATTGAGTTCAGTGTTTGCCTTTTTGTAATCCACTGGTATTGAGTTGGGATACACCCACTCATACCAACTCAGAACCAACTCTCTCTGCTCTTTTGTAAAGTATTGTATCTTTGTATCACCTATCTCTATTTTGTATAGGTCGTATATCTCCATTGCTAACCATCTCTCTTTGGATTTGTTGGCTATCCCTTTGGTTGTTCCTTTACAATTACACATTTTATTTTCCTACATTTTTATTTCTCCACTTGGATAGTTCCTTGAGGTCATTTATCATAATCTCTGTTGTATCGGTGGTGTCGTATATTACCCAATATAGTTTTTCAACATATTCCATTTCCTCCTCTGTAAGGGACTTTTTTTCCAATAGTAATCGGTTGGTCTCCTTTACCAGAGATAAGTGATTGGGTGTAATATTTTTGGGTTTATTCGTCATTTATTTAGATTTACCTCTCGGGCCTTCCCAATACAAACCGCATATCTTTGGGCTCTATCGGGAAACTCTGCTTTCATCGTTGAGTTGCTCATACATCGGGTAAGGTATTCTTGGGTATCCTCACCAGGTCTTTTATTTGGAAGCGGCATAGTTGTCTATGATTTCTTTCTGTTTATTCTTGGTGATTGTAATCATTCTGTTGATGATGTCGCATGCCTCAAAGTTATCCCCATCCTCAAAGTCGTTGATGAGGCTTTGTAGGTAATACGATATGTCGTTCAACATTTCATAATAATCACCACTCTTGTTATGTATTTTTTTCAAGTCAAACAAACTACCATAAATCTCATCCCATAATAACCTACAGGTTTGAGTTCTCTGTTGCTCGTCCATACTTGAGAACCAGTTATCGGTGAGTTCTAAGTCGTAGTTCATATCCCTGAATATTTTTTCCAATAGTAATCGGTATAATCTCTTTTCCATAAATACTAAAACTCAATAATCAGTTTTTTAATCTTTTTTCCCGTCAAACTCTCAATGAACTTTACCATATAATATTTTTGGTCCAAGTCAAGTTGGTCTTTCTCACCTTTGACTACCTCAATACTTTTAATCGGCAATGCCGCTCCAAAGTCCCTAAAATCGTTTGATTTGATTTGTTCGTCTTTCATAATAAAACTATGTTGTTCTTTATTCCATCTTTTGCCACTTTTGATGCTTGAGATGAGTTCTCTGCTCACTCCAAACATATCCGCTATGGATTGATGGGTCTTTCCCATTTCTAATAAATCCTTGATGACCCTTACATCATCCCAATTCAATTTTGATGCTCCTACCATTGTTTCTGTTTTTAATATAAATATATCGCTTTATGATTTTTTTTGTAGTAAAATATCCATAAGGTCTCTTATGTCTTTTGCTGTCTCATCAGATAAACCTATATCGGTAATATGATTTTCATCCTTATCATATATTACTAATGTTGGGTCTGCTATATGCCTGTAATGCTCCCCGCATAATTTGATGATGTTGTATTCTGTAAAAATAGTATATTCTTTATGTATCATAATTTTTAATTTTTTTTTTAATTTTATATTCCGTCAAATATGTTCATCGTTGAGGATGAATTGTCTCTCGGTCTTTTCTGTTGCTCCTCTCGTAAGAGTTGGGTGAATATATCCTTCTCTTTCTTTTGAGTTTTATTTTGTTTCTTGTAATCATCAGGGAGAAAACCAGAGCGGAGTGAGGGGAGCGTCTTTGTAATCTCATTTTTGTTATTAGCCAAATCCGTCTGTAATCGGTAAAACTCTTGGCAGTTTAACTCGTTGAGGTGTATGCCTGCCTTCTCTTTGACCATCTCGTCCATTTTAAGATAGTCTGGACGACTTAAAAACATTATGGTGGGTGAGAGTATCCCTTTGAGGACAAAGTCCCCACCAGCGGTCTTATATCGTGTTAGCCCTTTTCCGTTGGATTTCTCCTCAACAAACTTTAGGTTGAGTTTGGTTTCCTTATTTTTGATAACCTTGAGGATTGCTATGATTGCTTCGTTGAACCAATGTCTTACTTTTTCCTCCTCACTTTCAGTATGACCAACAACACTGGGTCGGTTAAATATCATCTGTCTATCGTCATTGAGATTTTCCTCAAGGTAGATGTAAGATGCCTCCATCAGTTTTTCCTCCATAGTCATCGTTGAGGTGGTTTCCACCTTTTTCAAGCATTCAATAATACCAAATGCTAATTTTTCAACTCCTGCGTCTCTTGAGATGTAATACGACATCCCTTCTTTTGTCCATTTCTTTTTCATATTCAATTTTCTTTTAGTAATAGTTATTTGGGTCAGTCCAATCGTAATTAGGGTCCGTTGGGTCAGTAATTTTATTTGCTTTATTTGGAATAGTCAAATCCATCTCCCATTTTTTATCCATCAAGTAGAACCTCAAACTCTTTTGTTCAACCTTGAGGTAATCCTCAGCACTCTTGTAAGCCTTTTCTTTTTCCCAAGCGGTGAGGTCATCCCATTCTTTTCTGTTTGAGCCAAGGAACTTGAGAGGTTCCCCAAAGAGTTTCATCAAAGTATTGAATTGAGTGAGTGAGTGGTTCAAGTTGTTCTCTTGCTCTTGCTCTTTCTTTTCCTCTTTTTCTTGCTCTTTCTCTTGCTCTTGCTGTCGGGGGTCCTCAGGGGGTCCCCCTAAGGGTCTGGCAGTATCACCAGCAAGGATTTTACTATCACCCTCAAGGGACCCTTGGGGGGTATCCCCATTGGGTAGTGATGAGGGGTCCCTTAGGGTCTCACCAGTAGCATGTTCCCACCCTGAAGCGGATTTATCTAAATGGTGTTTTTGAGATAGATAAGCAAACCTTACCATCTTATTCATTTGGTTAAGGTCAGGTTCTAACCCGTGGAATTGTTTATTTAGGATTGCTTCAATGAACTCAATTTTTTGTTCATTGGTGTCTAATTCATAATAGACATCGTGATAGGAGCGTAGAAAATCAAACCCCTTTCTTTTTGTTTGTTTCATAATGATTTGTATTTAATAATTTATGTTCCATTTACAGCCGTTTGTCTTTATCATATAAATAGTCAAAGATAAATAAAAAGTCAAACTCTTGATAACAAATATAAAAAATACTATATTTATATCATAGGGAGGGGGGTCGCTTGCTTTTATTTTTTGTTTTGAT
>Ga0070746_10002543_pt1 | contig 10839 bp, 9 predicted proteins | sample VirMetDEL_Mar_21_FD_77016 | JGI IMG/M metagenome (GOLD analysis project Ga0070746, IMG submission 77016) | Aqueous microbial communities from the Delaware River and Bay under freshwater to marine salinity gradient to study organic matter... | ecosystem: Environmental > Aquatic > Marine > Coastal... | reverse complement strand
TTTACTATTATCATCCATTTTTAATATAATATTATGCCACCGTTTTGTGATTGTTTACCACAGTATAACGGATAAGCGTTAGTATTTGTTTTTCTATATTCTTTTATATAATTATCTATTTCGTCTATAAATGTTTCTGCTTTAGACAAATAATCATCTCTTATTTGTCCATAACCTAAATCACTCGCTGCATCAGCAGTGTCAGATAAATTTAAAAACACACCACCTTTAGAAACTTGGTTTCTTAATTGTGGTAAAGCAACATAAACTATATAATGTGCTAAAGCTGGTTTTATATAATCATCTAATAAAGTAGTATTATCAGCAGTCAAAGAAGAAGCAGCTATTTGTGTTGTTAATTCATCGTAAAAATCAACACCCAAAAAAGATTTAACATACTTTCTTTGAGTCATTAAAATATATTGGTCAAAGTAAGCCGTATCAATGTTTGCATCAACAATAGCTAAACTTTTAACTTCACTCGTTGTTATCATCTCCGTTGTTCGGCTCATTTTTGTTTTCTTCTATTGGTTCATACCCAAGCAACTCACGCTGCTCATTAATTGACAATACTTCTTTAGGCTCAATCTTATCTTCAATACCTACTGGAGCAACATTTAAAACATCTAATTTAATATCGTTAAAACCAGCTATCTTTAATAAGTCGTTAAACATTCTTAATAAAGGCTTTTGGAATTGTGGTATAACAACACCTTTTAAAGCTATGTTGTATTCGTTTCTTATTTGTTGATTGCTCCCTAAACTTCCAGCTTGTGATATACCAGCTAAAGAAGCAAACCATCTATGCCCAGCAATTATAGTTTGAGTGGCTAAATTTTGTAGTTCTAACAATTCTCCTTCTCTTGCTGTTGTAAACTCTGTTATATTAGTTGCTTGGTCTAAACTATCAACTAATTGAATTAACATTTTATGGTTGTTACCTTCGTCTGTAAAACTGTCTTTTATCTTTTCAACATATTCTTGCTCTGTCATTCCCTCTGGTGCTTGACCTACAATATCCATTGCAACACTTGGAAAGAAACCGTTTTTAAGTTTATCAAGATTAAATTGAACTATTTTATATTCTACATCAGCCCACTTTAATATTTGTAAATGTTCTGGTAAACCATAATAATCATATTCTGGTACATCATTTTTTAAATGATAAATAAAATGTTCTTGTTTAGTGTCTAATTTACCATCCCAAAGAGGTATTTCTTTAACTGGATAGTCTTTAGAGTTGTAAGTTGGTTGGTTTTCAATATCTCTCCAATAAGCAGATATATAAGCAGTTTCTTCACTTATTCTAACTTTTGAAGCATCCATAAAAAACTGACTTGTAAACTCTTTGCCTTTTATAACTTCTACATAAGCATTACCACTATAAATAAAGTCATAAGCAGCTTTGCCAAATAACCAATGTTGTGATTGTCTTTTATTATTTACTTCACTTAAATAAGATTGTAAATTAACGTCTAATTCATAGAAACTCTTAGCATCTCCATTAATAGAGTATGTAAAGTCTTGACCTTGTGTGTAAACAGCTTTAGATTGAACTATTGCACCGTGTGTTGGACTTCTTTTAGCTCTTGCTGCTAAATCATTTATGTAAATATTGTCGCTATCCTTAAAGAATGGAAACCACTTAGTTTGCTTAGTGCTTTTCGCTTCCTTTTCTTGCGTTTGATTTACGTCTGTGCTTACTGCCATCGCCTTTATTTGAGGCGTTTTTTTCTGTTGCTGTACTTTCCGATGTCTCGGTTTCCTCGCTTGTGGTTTCTTGTTCATATTGTTCTACAAATTCGCAATTAGCTTTGAATAACTTTTTTAATTTTGTTTGGCTTAAATCAGTTGATAAGATGATAATTCCATCACCACACCACTTTTTACCAAGACCACTTTCTTTAATTCTATACATAAATTTTAGTATTATAAAGAGGGGATTTTAAACCCCTCTTATTATTAACTACCGAAACTAACAGTTCCACTTGAATTAGTATCAATATCACCAACATACTCGCGAGCTATCTCGCCAGATTTACCAGTCATTGTTACCATATAAGCGTTTTGTCCTTGTAATTCAGCTTCTAATATTGTTGTGATGTTAGCTCTTAAAGCTGCATCACTTCCTAATATTTCATCATAACCAACTATAAAAGATTGATTATAAGTACCAGTTGAAATATAAGTTTCAACTAAACAGATTAATTTACACGAAGTAAATAATTCTTGTAAAGTTTTTGCTTTTGCTTTGTCTATTCTTGGTGTCATTGCCTCAACAGTATGCTCTTGTAAAGAACTTCCGTTTTCTCTTGACCCTTCTGCATTGTAACTTCCACTTTCATCGTCTATTTGGATTTCATACCAAACATCAGAAGTAGCATCTAAAGTAACAGCAGTATAATCGTGAGAAGAACCAGCAGTAAAAGAAGTCACGTTTTCTCTGTTTATAACAAATAAACGCTTAATTCCTCCACGTCTGTTTTCATCGTCACAGGTTATAAGAATATCATTAGATAATTCTGCCATTTTATTTAATTTTTTTAAGTTAAGAGGGAGTAATTAAACCCCCTCTATAATTATATTAGTAACCTATACAAACGTATTCGTAGTGCATAGTTTGAACACCTAACTTGAATTTAGTTGTTACTTTCATTTTCTCGTCATCGTCATCAGCGTATCTTACTTTAAATGAAGTAGACCCTTCAACAACATCAGAACCAAATACTAAGTTATCTTTAGCAGTATAAACAATTAAGTTTGAACCGATAGATAAACCACTTCCAGTATAGTGTGGGTTAGTTGAGTCAGCTAAGTTTGTATCCCATTCTGGTACAGCAACTAATTCAACACCTCTAAACATATATTTAGCAACACCATCTTGGATATATCTTTGTCCTTCGATATTACCTTGATTTTCCAAAGTAGTAGCGTAGTTATCAATAAATGTATTAGTAACGTAGAACTTCTTATCCATATTTGGTACAGCTCTTAATGTAGCAGTTTGTGCTGCCCATATTTGTCTTAAAACACCTAAAGCACCATCAGAGGCTAAAGCATCTAAATTCTCAAAAGAAGTAGCATCTAAATCGATAAAACGAGATGTTCCGATAGTTGCAGAGTTATCTACAAAATTAGTAATCCATCCGTCAAATTGATTCCAGTCAGAGTCAGCATCATTTGCATCAGCAAACCAAGCGATTCTGTGAATATCAGAAGAAGCAGCTTTTAAATACTGTGTTCTGATAATGTTATCAATAACAGTTCCACTTAAATCATCTCTGTTAACTCCAGATTTCATTAATTCAGCAAAGATTGTATCATCCCAAGCGTCAACACATTCTTCTAAGTTTGCTTTAATTTTCTCAACAGATAAAGTTTTATCTACTATTGTAGTAGTACCTCCAGCAGCAGTAAACCCACAAGTTGAGTATTTTCTTAATATTTTAGTTAAAGTTTGTGGTAAGTAAACATTTACTTTATCACCTCTAACTGGTATAAAACGGTACATCTCGCTTAAAGCAGGTACGTTTTCTTGTGGTTGATAGAACAATTCATTGATTAGTTCTTCACCAGCGTATGAGTGCGACATATTCGCATCAATTACATCAGCCATAATTTATTTGATTTTTAAAATTCCTTTATACTTATTATTTAACCTTGCAACAGTTTTGTTGATAAATGGTGAAGCCGTTTCAACTTCTTTTTTATTCTCACCTTCTGGTGATTTGTTTTCTGCTTTAGCTTCTGTTGCTACTGCATTTAACTTTTCTAATTCAGCTTTTAAGTTTTTAATTTCTTCTTCTTTAGAATTAACGATAGCATCGTTTTCTTCTTTAGCTTTAGAAATCTCACCTTTAACTGAATTAAGCATTTCAGAAACTTCTTCTTTTGAAATAGTTTCTTCTTTTGGTTGCTCTTCAACTTTCGGAGCAACTTCTTCTTTTTTATTAAAAGAGTTCATTAACTCGTCAAACTTTCCAGAGAACCAAGACTTGTTTTCTTCTGTCATTTTGATTTGATTTTTATTATTATTTAATTGATTTACTTTTTCTTTTAGTGCTTCTTTCATTTCTTCATTAGCACAATTCATTAAAACAGTTTCACTTCTATTAATGATTTCACTTGGCTCAACAACTGCATCTACAAAACCATTAGCTTTTGCTTCTTTAGCAGTCCACCAATCGCCTTTATTCATTAAAGACTTAATAGTGTTTTTGTTTAAACCAGTTCTTTTTTTATAAACATCAATAATATTAGAATTTACTTTATCCATATCATCTGCTGCTTTTCTTAAATCATCAGCCTCACCAGTAACACCACCCCAAACATTATGAATCAAAAACAAAGCATTATCTACAATTCTAATCTCGTCTGCTGCCATAGCTATGAATGTTGCAGAAGAAGCACTATCACCATAGATGTTGGCTACTATTCTACCTTTGTGAGATTTTAAAGAGTTGTAAATTGCAAAAGCATCGGAAACAGCTCCACCATATGAAGCTATATTAAGTTGAACGTCTTGTTCTCCGATTTCGTTAAGTTGATTTGTAAAGTCTTGATGTGTAATACCCCAAAAGCCGATTTCATCGTCAATATTGATTTGAAAACCGTTTTCTACTTTATTAAATATTGTCATATACAAATAATTATATAGCAAAATTAAAGACTTGCAATATAAAATGTTGTACAAACTTTGTACTTAAAGATTAAATTTCGTATTTTCTACGATTAGCAACAATTCTTCTAATGCTATCGTGATGGATTGTGTATTTATCTCCTAATTCTAAATAGATTTCTGTTTGACTTACATCTGTTTTATACAGTTCGTCAAATTCTTTTATTATAGACATATTTCTTAACCAACAATTATCAAAGCCAAGTTCAATAATTTTATGAACTACATCAATAGTCTTTTCATCTGGTGTTAAACCGTAACTAACTAAAAGTTCTTTTATTATTTCCATTCGTTTATTACATATTTAAAAAAACTTTCTAAAGCCCTTCTACAATCTCCACAAGTTCTATAACTATTCCAACTTAAAGCATTGTTATTGTGAAACTCATTAAACAACTCAATTAAGAAAGTTATTTTGTTTTTGTTTGGCTTTAGTTTACCAATCTCATTAAAAGCATCTATAACGCTTTCACGGTCTTTATATGCTATTGCTTTATGTTTTGGTGCTACCATAAGCCTTTAGGACATTTGGAGTCTTTTAAAGACGTTTTTAATAGTAAGCTACACTTACAAATTTTACACTGGCTAATTCTTCTGAAGATAACGAAACCGAATAATTTAAAGTTTCCTCGCTTGTGTGGACATATATCACACACACTTCTTCTATATTTCTTTTTGATTTCACTTACAAACATAATTTTGGTTTACTATAAAATTACAAAATATTATTTAGAATGATGCTTCACTTGCAATGTTTAATACTTCGGTTGCTGTATCTGTTGTGCTTGTAGCTACATTAACAACAGTTTTGTCATTTATACCATCAACTATTGCAGAACTAAATTCTTCTAAGTCTAACGAACCACTTGCAAAGCCTTGTTGAGAAGCAGTTACTCCAACATTACTTGGCAATGCTCCACCACCTTGAAACTTCGTTAAACGTCCACCCCTTTCAAAAGCAACACCACCACCAGCTTCATTAATCGCACTTAATAACGGTGCAAACATTTCAGTACTTCTTTTGTTTATTATTGCTTCCCCACCTTCTGCTTCAAAACCTAATTGACCACCTACTGAAAATGGTATTCCACCGTTTGCGTGAGATGGGCCATTAAGAACACCACCATCTTCAAACTTAATACCGTTAATTTTAGCAACAGTTGATATTCCGTTTGCTATTGTCGATGCAGCTATCAATGGCCCTACTATTGGGCCAGCTCCTATTGGTGGTGGTGCTAAAGCAGCAGCAGCTCCAGCATAAGTATTAATTAAAGCTCCAGCAGTTGCTAACGCTTTTTGTTCGTTGCTACCTTCTTTAGCTAATGTGCTAAATGAGTCAAAAACACCAGCAGCAGCATTTAAGGTGGCTAATCTTGATTCACGTTTTATTGTTTCTAATTCTGCTAATTTTTTTGCGTTTTCTTGTTCTTGGGCGTATTCCTTATCTAATCTTTCTTTCTCCTTTTGGAAAAACGCCTCATCTTCTGCATTTTGCTTTTCTCGTTTAATCTCTTTTTCTTCTTCTTCTTTAGCAATTCGTTCAGCCTCAAATTCAAGTCTTACCTCATTAAGTCTTTGTATTCTCTGCTCTTCTAATCTAGCTAAAACTTCTGTTTCAGATCCGTATTTTTCAATAGCATTTTGAATCTTATCATCAAACTTAGCGTTCTCTGCTGCTAATTCTTTCCCAAGACCTTCTTCCATCATTTGAATCTCTAAGTCTCTCAACATCTTGATTTCATCAGCTTTCATTTTAGCTCTTTCATCCGCTGCTTTTTTTCTTGCGTTTTTTTCTTTCTCTGTAACTTCTATTGCTTCTGTATTATCATCTAATGCTGGAGATTCAGCTTTTTTGGCGCTTGATAACTCCCTTGATATTATCAATTCTCTAGCAGCTAAATCTAACGCTTTTTCTTTTAATAAGCCAGACTTTGCTAATTGTCTTAACTCCTCTGTTGTCAATGTGTTTAAGTCTTCTTTGTTTTTTACAACGCTAGAAATAATTTGACTGCTTTCTTCAAAAATATCATTTGATGATTCTTGTAAAGAATTTGTATCCCAAACTGAATTATTATAGCTTTTAACAGCATTAGACGCAGAACTCAACCACGAAACATTTTCCTCTATTATCTTTATCTGTTCTTCTTGAGTCTTATTATTTAGTAAGTCCACTAATCCCTTTTCATTTAAAGCCTTAGTACCCTCAAATATTGCATCATTCAGAAGTTTTTGTGTCGATGCTTGAAACTCTGAAGTTAGTGATTGTTGGTTAGTAACTTCTTCAACAGCCTTTGCTATTGTAACTCTTTTCCCAAAATTACCATTAAGACTCTTAACAGCCTCGTCTACATTTTCTAAATTAACAGCCTCAACTCCTAAGTTTTTTAATAACTCTGGATAGTTATTATTAAGGTCTTTAATTATATCTAACCTAGTTGATGTATTAGTATTTACGTCATTTAATTTCAAAGTTACACCAATTAATTCATCTTGTTGTGTCTTTAAACTATCACTCAGCTGATTGGTTGGAGTTAAAGCACTTAATATTGATGTTCCAGTATTAACAAACCCACGAGCAAGTTTGCCTAACATACCATTACCATCTTCTAAAGATAAAACAAACCCTTCCCAAGCACTCCCTGCTTTAGTAATATCTCCACTAAGATTATCAAGCATTGTGTCAGCCATTTTTTTTGCAGCACCATCAGAATTTTCTAAACTTTCAGTCAATTTATCTACACTCCCACCAGTTTCAGCTAAAATTACACCAGCAGTAGAACCTCTTGTTCCAAAAAGTTGCATAGATGTAGCATTTTTGTCGGTAGAGTCATTAATCTTTTGCATTGCTTCATCAAAAGTCAATCCTTTCTTTGATAATTGTAAAAATATATTTCTTAAAGAAGTACCAGAAGTTGAAGCATCTATACCTCTATCAGATAAAGTTCCTAATAAAGCAGTTGTTCTCTCAATACTAACCCCAGCAGTATTAGCTGTTGCACCAACAATAGGAAGGGCAGTTGATAGTTTACTAAAATCTAAAGCAGATTTAGCAGCACTTTCAGCTAACACATCATTAACCCTTCCAGCTTCCTCACTATCTAAACCAAATTGTTTTAATAAAGCACCAGTCAAAGCAGCTTGCTCCCCTAATTCACTACCTAATGCAGCAGCTCCATTTAAAGTGGCTTTTGTCATATTTAAAATGTCATCAGTAGGAAAACCAAGTTTAGCAAATTCAGTTTGTAAATCAACCACTTGTGATGCAGTAAATGCTGTTGTTGAACCAAGTTTTTTTGCTTGTGTCTTTAATGAAGCCATTTGTGTTTCAGTAGCTCCCAAGACTGCTTCTAATTTACTGTTAGCTTTTTCAAAGTCAACAAATATATTAACAGCACTTCCAACCAACTTTGTAACCCCAACTATTGCAGCAGTAATACCAATCATAGAAGTAGCCCATTGACCCATTCCTTTTCTAACACCAGCTACAAAACCACTATTCTTTTTTAAAGCGTTGTTGTTTTTAAGTAAAGCGTTTTGATGGTCTGTTAAAGCGTTTCTATTTGCTTTTAATTGTACGTTTAAATCTGCTCTTTGCTTGCTCGCTTGCTTAGATGTTATTAAACCATCTCTTTCAGATTTATTTAAAGCCTTTCTTGCATTGCTTACTTGGTCAAAGTTAGCTTGTAATTGTCTTAGTTGTGCATCACCTTCAATTTGAACGGCTATTGCAATAGTTTTTGTACTCATATTTTAAGTCGATGTCGATATTATTTTAAATTCACTATTTTCGTCTTGCTGTATTGTGTAAGTATTGTTTATTGTTGTTTCAGTTATTCCAGTAGCATCGTCATCTATTTCTATAGTACTCCCAGAACCATCAGGACCTCCTATAATATTCATTGTGTTTGCAGAAGCTACTTTTTTAATATTCCAAGTTTTACCAATTCCAACTAAACTTAGTGTCAAAGTAACGTCCCCACCACTTGTGTCTACTAAATAAGTATCTACATTCCCATCAGCAGTAGTGTCAGATGTAATTGTTAATACGTTTGAATAATCTCCATTAGCTGGCAATAAACTCCCATTAAAATAAACACTACCATTTTCTGCAACTCTTATTAAACTGTTTCTTTCGTTTTCATTTGAGCCAGTACCTAAGATAAATATATCACTACTATTGTCAACATTGTAAGTACCCAATATTGTTTGACCACCACCACTTGACCTTAAATTGTTACCTAAAACTGTATTACTATCATCAGCTACTATATTGTTAAAACCATAGTTTGTGGATGGATAAGTAACTGAATTGCCACTAATACTATCTGTTGCGTTACCGTTATTAAGATTAAAACCACCGTTTATTGGGTCATCTCCGATTTCAGTTGATATTGGACCTAATGGAAAACGTGCTAAAGGCTCATAGTTTTTAGCTTGTACTAATACAAATGGTGTGCTTTTCTTACTTTCAGATGGTTTAAAACCACTCACTTTATCTATACGCCAATAGCCTTCTAATTCTGGGTATCTATTATCTATGTAGATTATTTTTCTAAAGTCTAAATTGTTATAGTCAACTAAGTCAAAAGTCAAATTTACTTTAGCTCTTTTACCTTCTATTATTTCTCTTGAAGTTAAAGAATAGTGATTAGACCAAATACCATTTTCTGTTTCAGTATCTTTAAAACTTAACACTCCATCAACACCAGCTAAAGTAACACCGTCTTTGATTATAGAAAACGGTAAAGCATAAGGTATTGTAGTTCTTTGTGCTACTTCTGTTGAATATTGAAAACTTGGCGTATTACTATCTAAAGTTGATTGCGTACTGTAATTAAAATATAATATGCGTGGTTTAAATACAGTTGTTGCAGTCGGTGTTGTTTCACTATTCCAAAGTCTTGCAGTATAAAAAGGATAACCACCACCACCATTAATATCTTCTATCGTGTAAGTTGCAGCTATTTCTTTTGTTTCTAACTTAGATGTACCAGCTTTAAATTTAGTTGGATATGAATGTTCATAGCTTAACCAATCATCTCCAGCATCCTCATTACGTTTATTTAAGTATTTATCGTTACTATCTTTTTTATAACTGAATTTATGACCTTGTTTATAATATAATGAGTTGTAAGTAATTTCTATTTGATTTGATTCATCAATTCTATCTGTGTAGTTTGTTGCAGTATTTAAAGCGTTATAAAAGTCATCTCTTGGCTCTGCATAAACTGTTTTAGTTCCTTTGTTTACTCTCCAAATAATATTAGCAGTTTTACCAATATCACTAACCATATCTAATAGACTTACTTTGTCATCAGATACATCTTTCCAATTAAAAACTTCGCCCTCTTTTATTTCTGTTGTTGGTTTAAATACTATTGGATGGTTTTCGTGTTCTAACTTAAAATACCAAGTAGTTGGTGAAATTGTATTAGCACCTTTAACTGTAAACCTATATGTTAATTCTAATATATCTCCAGCTTGTAAAGCGTGGTAATTTGTCTTAAATGTTGATACTATAACATCTTCCCAGCGTGTACCACTTAATACATTTGTTGTTGTTGTTTTGTTTGATTCATAGGCAAACATATAAAATATACTTGACCCTCTCGTTACTTTTACCCTATAATCTATGTTGTAAAAATTCCAATTATCAGCATTATCATAAGTTACTGTCCTCTCAAGTGTGCCAGCTACTCTATAAGTAGTGTCATAGGGTACTACATATTGATTAGAAGCAAAGTTATTACTATCATCTTTTAATGGTAGTGGCGTTTCTATATAATCAGCAACTTTAGTTTGTGTTGCAAAATCTACTCGACCACCAGTAAAAGTACTTCCTTGATAGTTCAACAATTTATCTGTAAATTTAATTTTTTCAGCAGAAAATGTAACAGTACCATCAATAGTAAAACTATTATCAAAGTTAGTAGCTACACTATCCATTTTAACAACAGCACTTTCTGTTTCTTGCCTATCTACATCTTTAAAGTTATTACCAAAGAAAGGTATTATTAATTGCTTTTCACTTGCTTGGTTAAAGTGAGTACTATCGAAATTATAACCAACAGATTTAAAAGCATCGTTTAAATAATCTAAAGCAAAATAATCTGGGTATAAATCAACAACATTAACAACATTAGCTTGTGAACGATTACCTC
>Ga0070746_10002540_pt1 | contig 10842 bp, 7 predicted proteins | sample VirMetDEL_Mar_21_FD_77016 | JGI IMG/M metagenome (GOLD analysis project Ga0070746, IMG submission 77016) | Aqueous microbial communities from the Delaware River and Bay under freshwater to marine salinity gradient to study organic matter... | ecosystem: Environmental > Aquatic > Marine > Coastal... | reverse complement strand
TAGTAATTAGCCATCTAACGCGGTCCAAGTTCGGCCATCAAAGACACGCGCAGACTTTCGATTCTCTTTAGCAATCGTGTAACTGCAATGCACCCAGCCGGAGTCCGGGATGCCTTCCTTGTAAAATTCCAGTATCAACTGATCAAACTCACAGTTGTCTTTGACCCATAGTGCGACTTCCTTGTTCGGGATACCCGGCACTTCAAAGTCTACAGCCTCGCCCTTTACATGCTGCGAGTTATCAGACGATCCAATCTCTCGATTGAGGTAGAGATCGCGAAAGCCACTGTTAGGCGCAAACGGAATACCGTAATGGTTACGGACAGGCTCAAGAATCTGGTCACAGACCATGATCAAGTTCTCTATTTCCGTGGACCCTGGTTCGTTGGCAATGCCCAGCCGTTCAGCGGTAGACGACTTGGTAAGCTCACTCAGGGTAAAGTGGTCGGAAAGCTTCATTAGGGTCGTCCTGTCATGAGCTTGTTAATTTCTTGCTGTCGTAGAGGATTCATCTCTTGCGCTGCTTGTGCCGCAGCCGGAATCTGCTGCTGAATATCCTGAACAACGGGACGCACTGCCTCTACGCCTTGAGACACTGTCTCGCCTATTTCTCGGCGCGTGTCCGGATCAAGCGACCCTGAAGCGTATGTGGAGTTTATCAGCCGAAGCTCTTTGCCAATAACGTCATTAACCTGACGCCGGAACACGCTCAGATTACCAAGCTGCTTCTTTGCTTCTGCCGTAGCTTGCTGTCGGGTCAGTGTCACGCCATCTGCTTTAGCCTTGGCCATAAGATCATCAGCCAAAGCTCTTATACCTTTCTTCAGTTCTCCAGCCCTGATGTTTGGACGTGTCAGCAAATTAAGAAAGGTTTTGTTTCGCAATATCCTAGAACTGAGGAATATACCAGCAACGGAAGGAATCGTTGCCGCAGGGTTGGCGATCAAAGCAACAGCCAAACCGGCGACATACGTGGGGGCGGCTAGACCACCTTTGCCCTTGAGTGCCTGATCACCAACTGGAATCTTGGTGAGCTTCACCAAGTCTCGAACAACATCCTGCCCAAGAACCTTCGACAAAGAACCTCTTTGATTAAGGTTGGTGATGGACGCTGCCATGGCATCTCTCCAAGCACCGGAGGCCACAGCTTCCTCTGTAATCCCTTTTGGAAACGCTTCTCGGATAATCCGAGACATCATGGCGTCCTTCAGTCCAAAGGGCTCGTCTAAGTTATACGAAGGGACTTTGTTGATAAGCTCGTCTACAAGCTTTGGATCTTTTACTGCCGCTTGAACCAGCGCATCGGCATCGTCTATCCGCCCTGTTTTCACAGCGTTAAACAATGCGCTAGAACTTTGCTCCTGCGCCTTTGCCACATCGGCTTGCAAGTTCTGCACGATGTTACGCATGTTTGGGTTCGTAATCGATGATGGTGCGGCAGATTGAAACCGGAATCCTTTTTGCACCGGATCATCGGCCATCAAAGCAAAATCTTTTAGAACACCGTTAAGCCTTTTAGCTTCTGCTTGGCCAAACAAAGCATCTTGAACTTCCTTGCCCAAGCTATCAAACGATCTACGAAATGCCGCAGGATTGAACACCCCTAAATCATCTGCCTGTTGAACCGTGCTTTTTATCCAGGTGCTTGCCAACGCTTGTCGAGCGACATCCCTGTGTGCCGTCCCAGCTGCTGCGGCAGCGGCATCATCGGCATGAAGTTGAAACGTCTCTGCCAACTCTCCAAGAACACGCTGACGATACGGATCGTTCTGTGGCAGTGATTCAATAAATTTTGGAGGACGAAAACCAAGACCAATCTTGGACAAGGTCTTTTTCGCAACATTACCTCCGCCAGCTAACTCAGGAAAGTTTGCGCCAAGAAGACGATTAACTTCTGTTATGTTCCCTTGACGTGCAGCATTGGCCATCGCATTCCACTGAGTTTCTGGAATGCTCTGCATTGCGCCGCGCACTGTTGCGTCCGGTGTAACGCATTTTAGATAGTTAAGCAGAAGTTTCGGTTTACCCGGCTGCACTACAGCCTCAACAACAGAACTGAGGTCGGCAAAGTAGCCTTCCTTGATGTTCTGGTTGAGCATGTTCATGGCGCCGGTTTTAAATATCTCCGCACCCTCTCTATAGTGTTTCTGAGCGTCTTTAAACTTTTCTAAACCTGACGAAAGTTGATCAGCAAGTTTGTTAGCGTCATCTTTCGGAATAAATTGACTACTAGGCCTTCCGGGAGGCGGGGCCAATCCTACATCAGCATAGGTTGCGTTACCGCCAGATCTAAGCTGGACAATCTTTTGATTGATGCTGTTAGCAGCGCCGTCGAACATTTCATCGAGTTTGTCGGACAGACCCTTCAACTGATTGTCTGTAACGTCTCCAACGAGGCTTCCGCTACGGGAGTTCTGAACCGCTGATCGAAGAGCCTGAAGCTCTCCGATTGTGTAGTCATCTTTCTTACCAAGAATGTATTTGTACACGGGGTTGTTGGCCAAACCCTGTTCCGCCGCTAAAGGAGCCTTTATCTGGTCGTCAACAAGCTTTCTCAAACCTTGTGATTTAAATAGTTTGGCATCCCCCATCAATTGACCAGCGTTGTCGTACAGTTCCTTGTTATTGTTCTGCCAGAGGCGAACCATGCGAGTCATTTCATTCTGGAATGCGGCGGCAGTCTCATCTCCAGTTGTATAAACCTGTTTCAACAGGTTCATCTCTGCTTCGATGACATCACGAAGCTGCTGATTAGCCAGCTTAACAGCCTCGTCAGGATCCTTCATCGCGCCACTTATCAAGCGCGAAACGTCTTTCACGTTTTGATCAAGAGCAGCACCGAAAGCATCGTCACTAAGCTCACCGCTTTTGTACTTCTGAATAAGGTCCTGCACGTACTTGCGATTAGCGCGTGCGGCTTTCTTGTTCGGGAAGATAGATTCCTGAATAGCCTGTATACGACCAAGAACGGATTTGCCAGTTGCTTCTTGGATCGTGGGCCGTGCGCCGCCCTTTATAGCATCTCTAGTAGTCGTCCGCTGCATCTGAACCGCTGCGGCTTTTGCTGCGGATGCAGAAAGACCTTGATCCATAAGGTCCGAAATAACTTGCGCGTCCGGATTACCAGGACCTCGAATGAGTTTACCAACAGTTCGTATTGCACCACCAACGATAAAATTACCGCCAGCGTTATACGCGGCTGCTGTCGCCACATCGCCGTAGATTTCATCAGGTGTTTGCCGCTGCGTCCCTTGCGCGTACTCCTGAAGTTCATCAAACCCTTTGCCAGCGCCAGCGCCCAGACCTATTAAAATAGAGGCTGGAAGCAAACCAACGCCAGTTGTTGCCAGCGCCGCTGCCGTTCCACCAATAAGCTCGCCTCGATATCGACCTCCAAACTCAACAATGTCGGGCATGTCGAAAAGGCCTAAGAAGCCTCCGCCCGGCTTGTTGAACCACATGAGCCCACCTTCATCAGGCAAGTTCTGTTGGGCTTTTACCTCTGGCGAAATGTTATCTAGGTTCAGAAGATATCGGCCACGGTTGTCCTTGACGAAAGAGTCTGGGCCATAGACCTGAGTCAGGAACTCTTCTTGTTCTTGAGCGGTGTCCCTTTTACCAAACTCATAGCGAACACCAGAGTCGGTAACCTGTCCCTCAACCGTGGGGGCGATGTCGGATACCTCGTCAGTGGATTCCTGTGCTTGATAGTAAGCTTTTAATTCACTGTAAGGTGTTGTAGCGGGGTCTGGAGGTCCAGATGGAGCCGGAGCGTCATCAGAAAAAAACGTCTGTTGTATTAACAGTTCTTCCTCTTCTGTGGGAGCATCGCCCTCAATTTCAACCTTCTTGATGCCATCGGGCGTTTCTACGCTAATAATAGCCATTGCCGTTACCTCGCTGGAACACGTCGATAAACACCATCTTTAAACTCGTAGGTAAAAACGGGTTTTGCTGTTCGGCCTTCTAAGAAAGCTCTCGTTTTTTGAGCGTAAGGATTAATCTCTTTGGTAATAGGATCAAAATAAGATGAGGTAAACGGCCCAGGAGAAACAAATATTCCAGAGCCCCTAGCGTCCTGAAAGGCTTGTTCCGCTGAGTTTATGCGAGACAAGACACGATCATAGTCCGCTAAACCTTCTTTTTGCCTGTCTCGGAACTTACTAATGGCTCCTTCAAGCTGCTGCCCTAACGTTTCGTCGTTCACCGTTGCAAAACTAAATACCCCGTTTTCCAAGAAACCAGAATTTACATAAGCATCTGCCAAGAATTGAACGTCTCGGTTTGATATTGAGTTCGCAGTTTGAGTAGAACCAAGACTGATCGGTATCAAGGCTTGGAAAGCACGACGAATTTCTTCTCTAGCTTCTGACAGGTTTGTGTATTTTTGGTTCAGTCGATCTTGTTTACCAGCAGCAGCAAAAGCCTGACGGATTAATTCTCTGCCGGCGGATCCAAAGCCTGTAACGTCCCCTGCTGCAACCCTAGCTTTAACTTGAGAAAGAAGCTGGATTCCGCTCTCGCCACTAACAAAAGACTCTCGAGCGTTGCCCAAACTATCTCTAAGATCATTGGCTTCCGTAGCAGTGATACGCATTGACTTTGCGTTTTCACTAAGCAACGTCCGTAACCTTACCGTCGCATCATTTGCCGCTTTGACCTTTGCGGACATAATTTCTTTGCCGACAAGATTATCAGGAAGTCTGCCATCGTTTGCTAGAATTTCATCCATTCCAACAGAAACGGCTTTAGGATTCTTCGGATCGGTCATGTCGTACATGACAATCCGGTTCCTTTCATCAGCACGATCTTGTGCGACATCCTTGGCTATCGCGCCCAAAGCATAGTTAGCGGCGGACAAGTCAACTTGCCGGTCGTAGGCACGTTTCTCTTTCTCGTCCTTGGCGAACTCCGCGCCCAGACCCTTGAGCCCGGTTGCAATGTTTTCAATCGCGTTGGGGCTTTGCCCAGCCATCACGCGTAGGCCGGCTTCGATAAACCGATATCCCTTTTCTTCTTCCGACACACCCTGGTATTCGGGCATGGCTTCCAAAAACTTGTTTTTGTAGTCCTGAATAGTCTTCGTAGCTTCCGGCTTCGTCATGGGCTTATCGAAAGCTTCGGCCACCTGTGCATCGGCGGAAGTGTCAGGCGTTGTCTCGCCCGTTGCCGAAGGCGTTGTCTCGCCCGTTGCCGAAGGCGCTGTGTCTACGGTAGCGGCGGCTGGTCCTTGGGCGATGTTCGGAACGGGAGGCTGCTTATCAACGACAGTCTCTTCCTCTTCACTTAAGGGGACCAAGCCCTGATATGCGGCTTCTCCAGAATCTGGTTCTTTACCGAGGAGATCCGGATCGTCTTGAAGAATCGGAACAGGTTTTTCAATAGCGGTAGGAGTGCCCCCAAATTCTCCTTGATCCGTTGACCTGCCAGCATCAACATCACCACGTTCAGCATCTCTTTGAGCCATGTCGTAGCCGATGGCCTGCTCTCTTTCTCCTGTGGTCAATCCATAAGCCACGGCTTCGGCAATCTTTTGGCCATCCAGTTCTGTACCGTCTGTTTTTGCATTGTTAATTATCCTTTTAGACAAGGACATAATCTGATTTTCAGCGTCCGGTCGCCGTTGAATCATTTCAGCAACAGCACGAGCTATTCCGATTTCTGAAGTAACTCTGTCTAGACCTTCCTGACTACTCGCTCCTCCAACCAAAGACCGTGTATCTCTATCAAATAATACGTTAGAAATTGCAGAAATATCTTGTCCAACTTCGGACACAACGTCTCTAATCGCAGCGCGACCCCCTTGCAGAACTCTTGCAACCCCTTCTGTAAAGTATGATTTTGGTCGTCCAGCCTCTTCGTCTCTTTTAAACTCCGGAAACTCCCGATCAAAAGTAAGCGTACCAACATTAGCCGCAGCATCCGGAAAAATCCGTTGCACCCTTTCTGAGGACGTTTCATCCAGAATAGATTTTGGACTCATCGTTATAGGGTTTGTGGGATCAAAAACCGCAGAACCACCTTGTTGTGTTACAGTGGGGGTTAAAGTGGGAATTTGGATTGCTTGTGGTGCTTGACCAATTACAACCCCGCCCGGAGCAAATCCAACCGCACCACCCTGGGCCATGGACAGTGTATCACCGCCATAGGGATTGTTAGCATCGGCTGCGATAGCATCGACTAAAGGCTGGGACGACGCCATAATTCCCTGCGGCTGCTGCGGCATACCCATTGGCTGCTGCGGCATACCCATAATGCCTTGCTGCATCAAGTCCATGTATGTGGGTTGCGGCATCGGAACAGCCATTCCCCCCATATTAAACATCTTGCGTTCAGCTATGGCGGACTCTATCGGGCGGCGTCTCTGAATCATGTACTGCTCCCAAACAAATCGCCAAATGGGTTGCCCAAAGCTTTATTTACGCCGAAGCCAGCGATACCCGCGCCAATAGCTTGAGATATCGGACTTGGAGACGGTGCCACCTGAACACCCAGTGTGGATTGTGAGGAACCAATCTGTGGCTTGAAGATATCGCTCATAAAGCTGACACGCTGGAACGGCTCGTAGGACTGCTGTAACTTGGACTGCCTTACAGCGTCCAGTTCTCTTTGGGCTTGCGTCTGGTTTGTAGCACCTAGTTGCGAGAACATTTGCGCCTGTTGCCCTATAAGACCTTGACCCGTACCCGCCAACTGAGCTTGTGCGCTGCCCAAGCTACCAATTCCAGCACCTAGTCGAGTGGCCTCCTGAGACACGGTGCTTCCAAGACCACCGAGAAGCTGCGCTACGCCCTGCTGGCGGCGCTGCTGGTTCTCAAAAGCTGTCTGCGCTGCATTCTGAGCTTGGTTAAAGTTGCGACTTGCATCTTCAAAGATGCGACGACTCTGCATGTCGGCCAGATTACGCCCTAATTCTGCCTGTGCGATGCCTTCACGGCTACCGCCAAAAGCTCCGGCGCCAACGGCCTGTGCGCTCAACTGGTTCTGCTGAATCGTAGCCTGACGCTGCATTTCGGCAAGAGCGTCCTGCGTGACGTTCTGCTGGTATGGGTCCATGAACGCAGCGGCGCTAGTAGGATCGTAGGCTCCGGTTGAGCCTAACGCCTGTTGCTGCGCTTGCGTAAACATTTCGGGAACGCCGGCAGCTTGTGATTGCAACGTAGACAGGCCTGTGCCAATGGTTTCCGCACCTGTCGTAAGGTACGGCATGAACTGACCAATACCCTGACCAATAGTAGAGGCCTGTTGTGTAAGGGGATCTAAACCAGCAACCTGAATTTCAGGAATGGTTACAGGCGTTTCGCCTCTCGCAAAACCCGCCTCAAGTATTCTTTTTTGGAAACCTTCAAGAAACGGAGCTTGGCGGACGATTTGTTCTGTTGTGGTAACCATTATGCCATTCCCCGCTCAAAACGGTTCATCATATCGTACATCCTTGCCGCTCCAACATCCCTGTCGCCATTACCTGCGTTACGAACCGCCTGTGCTGTCATGACAAATTCACCATCGGAGAGCCTCGCCGGAATACTGTCAGAGGTTCCTGTGCCTGGTCCCACTATTTCTCCGCCGCCAGCAGCTGCTAGATTAAGGCCAAGTCCGGGTCCGAGCGGACCACTGGGGATGCCGGTCGCAGCAGGAAGGCTGGCCACACCAGATGTATTCGTTATTCCCTTTAATGGACTAGCGCCAAAGCTGCTTGCAAGTTGCGAGGCCGTGTAAGCAGGCTGGCCGTACCACTGTTCAAATTTATCCAGAGCCTCCGGCGAGTTCTTGTCCTGAATCGACTGCCACTCGTCGTAAGCAACTCTGCGCGGGTTGTTCGCATCTAGTTTCTCCATTAGTTCTGCTTCCGTTTCAACTTCCGGAGTCATGAAGTACGCAGCACCGGCCAAGGCGGCAGGCAGTGCGGCTTGACCAGCAACTTTTGCAAGTGTTTCACTGCCGGGGAAGTCGTAACCAAGGAACTTTTGAGGTGCCGCAGCGGCTTGACCAGTAAGAACAGGAGTTCCACTCGGCCCCATTATATATCCTCGTCCGTCAACTGTTCCGGACGTAACGCCACCCGTCCGAGGTGTGCCGCCAGTAGCCGGCGCGGTTGGTACGGTGTCCGGAGCAATGCCTAATCTTTGAATACCTTTACCAGCCTGCAACTGTACAAGTTCTGCTTGGCTTACCGTCTGACCGCCAGGCAGATTATATTGTTCGTATTGGAATCCTCCTCCACCTGCATCGCTCATTGGGCCACTGGTTACAGGCTTCGCAGCCCTTGCTAAATCAGATCCGGTTGCGGAACTAACTCTCCGGAAGTTTTGGGTATCTCCAGCACGCAGCGGATCAAAGCCGCTTGCGCTTGGATCTTTGAGATAATCATATCGACCCGTAACCGGATCAATTCCGCTTCCAGCTAGTGCCTCTCCAGACTGATAGCTGGGGAACATACCAACGTCGCCTTGAGCAAACCTACCCGCAGGATCGACAGACTGACTAAAGAACGTGCCAGTGCCTCGAGGACCAAAGATGCCTTGAGCAAGAGGGTTCTGGGCTCCGGAAGAGAACAAATTGCTGGCTGCGGTAAAGGGTGCGGTAAGACCTTTGCCAAGGCCTGTCGCAAACCTTCCACCAAACGTTGACCCAGCTGCTGGTGTTCCAGCACCAATAAAGTCACCTACGTTAGTGCCCTGTAAAGCACTACCTATTCCAGAACTAAGGGCGCTACCAGCGTAACTAAGAGCAGCCGACTTCAGCGCATCGCCCCATGATCCGCCTTGAAGCTTTGTAACAAGTCCTGATGCGATGATGCCGCCGATACCCGGCGCGATTATGTTGCCGATAATAGGCGCAGCAATCGGCGCGATCTTCTTTACGACCTTTTTGATGGCCCGGAAGATTTTCTTAAAGAAGAACTCGGGCTGTCCTGTAATCGGGTTTATAGAGTTGAGTGCGTTGCCCACTACGTAACGATTAGGGTCTTCAATACCCATCATCGTCATCTGGCGGAATAGGTCCTGTTTTAAGCCGGGGTTTTCGTCAAAAACCTCCTTGGGGATCATCGTTTCCCCTTCTGCGGCGTGAACCATGTAGTTGTCGCCGTAACGACCAAGAGTAGCCAAACCACTTGCCAAAGCTTGGGCGGAAGGTTCGCCGGAGTATTTAGGAGAAGGGTTTATCATCACGATAGCTCCAGAACATTTGCAAAGACTTGAATCTTTGACGCGGTAGCGCAGTTAAATATAAGCGTGTCGCCTGTCTCTAAGACAAAAGGCCCAGTAAATGACACGTCTGCGGTAGCAGAAGTAGAGGCCAAAGTAGCCAAGGTGATCTTCTGCAAAATTACCGTTGCCGAAGCGGAGCTATCGGTTATCTTGCACAGTACCACTATAGATCCTGTATGGCTATTGTATAAATTTATGTTCTTTACAAGGGCTTGAGTAGCCGCAGGACACGTATAGACGACCACATCCCCCGTAGCTCCGATGGTCGTCACTATATTTTTGTATGCGGATGCCATCAGTCCATAAACCAGTTTAAACCGTTGGTGTCATCTTCCCCGCTAACCACAGCCGGAAAGTCTATCTTCGTAAGAGCCATCTCAAGATCACGTAAAATGCGGACAAACGTGTCCGCATCGTACTCATCAGGAGCCATCGGCATACTGTGATCGAGCAGACTTGCCATTACCGCCTTCCGTCTGGACGAAAATCAAGGCGAAGATCGCCCAGCGTCCACGTTATATCCGTTGTAGAACTCTCAACTCTAAGCGCGACCTGTCGCGACCTGCTTCTAAGAAATGCCTGCTGCGTAGTCGCCGTTACCGCATTGGTAGAATTGGTGGTCAGACTGTCGCCAGGATAATTCCGCGTCTTTAATATGTAGTTTACCGAAGCCTCCGCATCGCTGCTGGTAATGTCGATGTCCGGAACCAAGCGGCTTACAAACATAAACTGGTCGCCGTCGCCTATATCAAAGTCAGCAGATTCAATAAACGAAGTCATGGGTGATCCGTCGTTATCATCGCCGGTCTCGTGGACATAAACAAAGTTCGTGCCGCTAGCGATACCGGAGGCTCTTGGATTGTTGTGTATGCCGTAGTCAACCCAAGCTGTCCTCGACAACGTACCCAGATCCCAAGTGTTTTCTGTAAAGTTAAACTTAACGTAGCGGTCTATCTCCGTCGCATCGGCGCTTGGATAGAACCAAAACACCTCGTCAAACATCTTGTTGGAAGCGGCGAAGCATTTAAAACTCTGCTCCAAGTTGATGTCGTCAAACACATAACGCAAAAGAGTGCAGGGGATAGTTTGAACGCGGCCCGTGTAAACGTAGAAGTTCTCCCGGTCCATCCAAAAGACTTTGTCGCCCACCGTGGTTACAGCGTTGGGGCCAATAATAGACACGTTGTTTGCCAGCATACTGAAACCAAACGTAAACGGAGGCCCCGTAAACCGCATGGCGTGAAGCGACGTATCCGTCCAGATCAACATTTCCTGCCGGGTCTTCTGCGCCGATATAATTTCGGAACCAGAAGATATCCGTTGGGAACCTGCCGTATTCGTTGCAGTAGGCGTCCAATCAACAGGATTCTCTTGGTCGGACCAGCGAACCATTAACAAGTCTTGATCCGCTTCACCCAAAGGATTACAGCCAAAACAGACAACATGCCGGTCCGCGCCGGAAACCATAATCCGACGTGTTATTGTCGGTGCATCTGAAGCACCTGATTGAGAAGCAAGGTCCGTGGCCCGTGAACCAAGGCCCAGTGTTTTATCCCAGTAGTACGGAGTTCCGTCATAAACGTTTAGGAGAAGATCTTCTCCCCAATTGTCTTGGCTATACAAGCGAATG
>Ga0070746_10002537_pt1 | contig 10851 bp, 6 predicted proteins | sample VirMetDEL_Mar_21_FD_77016 | JGI IMG/M metagenome (GOLD analysis project Ga0070746, IMG submission 77016) | Aqueous microbial communities from the Delaware River and Bay under freshwater to marine salinity gradient to study organic matter... | ecosystem: Environmental > Aquatic > Marine > Coastal... | reverse complement strand
TATTGCAGTTGGTGATGTTATCACAGGTGAAGGTATTGTAGGATTAGTTAGTGTTATAACAGTAACTGATCAACAAAATTTAGTAATGTCATCTTCACAAACTATTGCTGATGATGTTGCTTTAACATTTACAAAATTTGCACCACAAACTTATACTATAACAGGTAGTTTAAATGTTTTAAGATTTGGTACTAAAAGTTTAACATCTCAAATAGGATTAAGTTTATTTTTACGTTCTATAGCATCAGCTGATTCACCTTCAGCCCCTGCAAACACTTCTTTAACACTTAGTGGGCTGTATGATTCTACAAGTTCAAACTCTGGTGGTATTGTCAGAGTCAAGAAAGCTGTTACAATTGGTTCTAGTAATGGAGCAGAGAATGGTGATACAATTTCTGGATCTGGAACTGTTTTATTTAGAGGAGATGGCAATACGGTTAATGGGACAACATTATCAATCACTGCAAGTAGTAGATTTACAGGAGGCACTGCTCCAACAATTACTAATATCAAATTCTTTGATGATAATGATAATCAAATAACTGGATTTGATAATCTACCTAGTGTTGTAAACACAAGAGTTACTTTTGATTTTACTGTAACATGTAATGGAGATGTAGTTTCAACAGATACATTAACAGTAACTATAAAAGTAGAGTTAAGTAATGTATTATAAATTGTAAACATGGCAACTTCATTAATTTTAACATTCGCAAATCCAATTAATAAATCTTTACAAATAGGTGATACAGTTCATTATGCTGTAATAACCGATAATGTAGCTGGTACTCCTATAGAAGTTGGTAGTGTAACCGCATTTACAAATACAACTGTAACATGTAGTATAGCTTCTACTGCTGATGTACCTACAACAAGTAATTTCTTCTTTTTTAGTAAAGATAACAAAGCTAATTTATCTTCGCTAGTAGGTTATTTTGCTGAAGTTGAAATGAAAAATGAATCTACAAGTGAAGCTGAGTTGTATCAAGTAGGATCTGATATTTCAGAAAGCAGTAAATCATAAACAAAACATGTAATAATTTAATTAAATGAAGTTAAAAGACATAGATAAACAAGTAAAAGAAAAACCTTTAACTAAAGAAGAATCTAAAGAACAATTTTTAAAATTAACTGGCGAACTAGATATAAAACATAGTTTTAATTTTGAAGAAGCTTGGGAAATTGGTGAAGAAATAAGAAAAAGAAATGATTTTAGAAATAAAATTACTCAATTAGAAAAAGAGGGGTATGATAAAGGTTTATGGATGGATGAAAAACAGTTACATAAATTAAATCCTGTAAAGCATAGTTTTGCTGATGGTTGTTACATTAGAGAAATATTTAATCCTGCAGGAGAATTATTAGTAACTAAAATACATAAAAAAGAACATCCATTTTTTTTAATGCAAGGTGAAATGTCAATATTAACAGAGGATGGGGTAAAACACATAAAAGCCCCACATCAAGGTATAACAAAACCCGGCACTAAAAGAATTATATATGCACACACTGATTGTGTTTTTATTACAGTGCACGCAACAGAAGAAACAGATGTTTCTAAAATAGAAGAACAAGTTATTGCTAAAGATTTTAACGATCCATTAGTAACAGCTGAAGATATAAAATTATTAACAAATAAAATATAAAATATGAGTTTCGTAGCAGCAGCAATAGTAGCAGGAGGAGCAGCAGTAGGTAAAATTGTAGGTTCATCCATTGGTAATAGAGCAAGAAAAAATGAATTAAGAGATGCTAAAATTGAAAGGGATAAATATCTAAAAAAATTTGAATCAGTTCAATTTACAAATCCATTTGCAGGGATGACAAGACCATCTGTAGGTTTGCAAGATCCCACAACAGGATTCCAAGATTTTACAGCAGGTATGCAAAATCCATTTGTTGGTGCTCAAAATTTTGCATCTCAAATGGAGAATGTGGCTGAAGATTTAACTGTAGACACCACTGCTGCTCAATTTATGGCTCAACAACAACAGCAAGCATTATCAGATACTTTAGGTGGATTAAGAGGGGCGGCTGGTAGTGGAGGTATTGCTGCTTTAGCTCAAAGTATTGCAGGTCAACAATCTCAAAATCTTCAAGCAGCAAGAGCATCTATAGCAACTCAAGAGCAAGCAAATAGAAGACTAGCCGCAGAACAAGCTGGTCAAATACAGAGAATGACTGCAGAAGAGTCTGCTTTAAATCAACAAAGAAGAATGGAGCAAGCAGCACAACAGCAAGAACTACAAGCTAGAACAAGAACTGATCAACAGCAATTTGTTGCTAGTTTAGCACAACAGAGAGGATTACAGGGAGCACAACTTGATCTTAGGGCTGCTCAACTATCAGGTGAAGGAGAGCAGTTTAGACAAAGAATGGAATCTGACAGGATAGCTACCATTCTTGGAGGAGCAAACCTTAGAGAAGGTGCTGCAAACCAAGCAATAACTGCAAGCAGAACCGCACTGGCAGGTGGAGTTGGTGAATTGTTGGGGGCTGGTGCTCAATATGGAGCGAGTTTTGTTTAAATATAATAAATAAAAAAAATTGTAATTTAAAAAATATAAAATGGGTGCAGATAAAGCGTTATTAGACACATTTGAAAAACTATATTCTTCTAGAGGAGCCAACTATGCGGAAGCATTGTCAAAACCTCTTGCAAAAGCTGCTGCAGATATAGCAGTTAGAAGAGAAAAACTGCGTAAAGAAATAGATGATCATGTAAGTCTTTATCCTCCAGAGGCAGATATAACAGATGTTCCAGTTGATTTTGTAAGTAATGAATTAAGACCAGTGTTAAGTGGTGAAAGAGATTTATATTCAGACTATGCTGAACAATTTGTTAGAGCAAGAACTAGAGAAGAAAAAAATGAAGCTAGAGCACTTATGGATAGATCATTAAATACGGTAAATTCTTTAAATGCAGATATTAAGGCTTATAAATCACTTAAAGGTGGAGGTTTTTTTGATGCTGATAATAATTTAATATCAGAACAAGCTTTTATAGGTAAACAAAATGATAAAACACAAGAAATTTTTGGTGTATTTACAGGTAAAACACCATTAACAATAGATGAAGAAACAAAAAGATTAGGATTTTTTTCTGAAAAAGAAAATAGGTTTGTTCCTGTAAATGAATTTGAAAAGTTTTTACCACCACAAAAAGCAGAAAAACAAGCAAAAGCATTAAATACAATACTTGATCAAGCCTCAAAAGGTCAAATTCCTAATAATGAAGATGCAATTGAAGTAGCTTTAAAACAATTTGAAGCTTCACTTGGAGAAGGTGACAGAGTAGAAAACATAAAATCTATTGTTTTTGATGATTTACTAGTTCCGGGATTTAAACTTATAGATCTTAAAAATGATGAATTTAAACCTTTGCTAGATAGATTGGATAGTGATGATGAAGATATTAGACTTGCTGCTGAAGAAGAAATTACCGATACGATGAGGAATAATTTTAGGAAATTAGTAGAAGAAAGAGCAGGTATTTTTGAGCGAAATCAATTATCACAAGCACAACAAAAAATTGATCTTCAAACTCAAGCATTAAGACAGAGACAAGAAAATCAACTTAAATTAAATAAACAGTTTAATTACAAGGCTGCTTATGATGATCCTATGTATGCCAGAAAGTTTTTAATAGATCAAAATCCTAACTATGAATTTGATGTGCCTAGTGGAGTAACCAAAACTGGTGTTCGTAAAGAGAAAGCAGACATCACCACAGAAAAAGGATTTAATGCAAATGAAGCAAGAATGTTGGAGCTTCTTAAAATAGTTAATGATAAATTTGATATAAAACTGGAGGATGGTAAAGTTATGATTGGACCAAAAGTCGTTATTACTGAAGATGAAGAGGGTAATCCTTTACCACAACCAGTATCAAAAGTTGTAGAAGAAGCAAGTTTTGAAAGTATAGAAGACTTTTCTGATTACATACAAAGGCAACTTAATCTAATTTAAAAAATAATATGAATAAATATTTATTACCAGATGGTACTGAGTTGTCTGAAGAAGAGCTCCAGTCTAGAGCTAGAGAACAAGGTATTAGTGTATCTGAATTAATAAATAGTTTAGGTGCTGTAGACTCAACTGATTTTACACCAAATGATACTCAGCAGTTTTTCTTAGACAAAGGAGCTGCTTTAGTTAGCACTGTTGCTAATATAGGTAAAGGTATACCTGATTTTGCAGAAGCAATCGTTGATGCAGGTGTTCAAACCTACATGGATATTTCTGATCAATTTACAGATATAGACTACACTCAAGAGCAAAGAGACAGAGCATCAAGAGTTATTGAACAAAGTATTAGATTTGATGATGATTTTGAACAACTTGCAAAGCTAGCAGATTCTTATCGAACAAAATACGATAAAGGTATGCTTGAAAGTTTTCAAGAAGGTGATATAGGTGCTGGAGTAGATCAGTTAATAAGTGGTGTAGTATCTGCAGTTCCATCTTTACTTGTATCTGCAGCACCGGGTGGTTTAATAGCTTTAGGTATGTCTGAAGCTGGTGCTAGTTATGAAGAGCTAAGTAATGAATCTCCAGAAAAAAGAGGTGGGATTATGTTAGCAAATTCAATCATACAGGGTGGAGTAGAAGCTCTTAGTGAAAGAGTTATGTTGGGTGCAACTAATAAAATTGGTAAGGTTATTGGCACACAAAATGCTGTTAGAGGAATTGCAGCTAAAATTGCTGGAAATGCACTTGGTGAGGCATTTTCTGAAACGGCTGCTCAAGAAATTAATTATGGTTTAGATTCAACTATAGGTGATAATAGATTTGTAGATGCAGATGGCAATATCGATACAAGCAATATAATAAAAAGAACTCTTGAAACAGGTCTTATAAGTGGTATTGTTGGAGGTGGTAAAGGGATTATAGACCAAGCTTCTGCATCTAGAGCTAAAAAAACATATAATGAAATTTTAACTCCACAATCAGTACACACAAAAAATAATGAACTTTCTGAGCAAATTATAAAAAAACGATCAATCAACACATCTTTAAAAAATACAGAAGTATCTAATGAAATAGAGCAATTAGAAGTTCAATAAATAAGAAATAAAAAAATAGCAGCTGATGTATTAGATACATACACTGATTTTGAAAAAGTTGAAAACTTAAAACTTACAAGAGAAATAACTGATCTTTTAGCTCAGAAAAAAAATAATAATTTAGATCAGCCAGCAGTTGAAGAAATAGATTCTTTAATAATAAAAAAAGTTAACAAAAGAGATTCATTTTTTCAATCTAAATTAGATGATTTAAGAGAAAAACAATTAGAAGAAAGTTTAAGTTTTGCTGAAGATTTTAAATTTAAACTTGGAGATGAGCTAAACACAAAACTAGAGATTATAGATGAGCAAACAGCACAAGAAACTCAAAATAAATTTGAAAGCATTGTAAATACTTTAAATATATCTGAATCTGTAAAAAAAGAAACCATAGAAAACTTTAATAAAATAGGTGGCTTTGCTTCAGGTAATAAAATAGTTATAAATAAAGCTATTGCAGAAAATTTAGGTCAAATTAACGTAGGTGCTCACGAAGTTTTGCATAACATATTTGATAGTGTTGTAAACACTAGAAGTAAAAAAGAAGAAGTTATAAATGGTTTTAAACAACGTCTTGGTCAAAAAAATACAAAATTAGTAGAGGCTGAGATGAGGAATAGTTATTTAAAAGAGGGGCAAAGTTTTGAAGACTTTAAAAAAACAGATCAATACTTTGATGAATTTTTACCCCTTACATCTGATTTACTTACAGATGAAACTATAAAGTTTGAAGAAACTCCATTTCAAAGATTAAAAGGTTTTATTGAAGGAATTTTTAGACCATTTGGATACAAAAAATTAACTTTTAAAAATTCTAGAGGAGTTTATAATTTTATGAAATCTTACCAAAAAAGTGTAAGAAAAGGTAAAACTGATAAAGAAATACAAGATTTTGTTAGAAGAGAAAAAGTTACTAATGATGATATAAATAAAAACATAGAAAGTATTAATACTTCTCAAAAAGTTATAAGTAAACAAGAGCAGATAGATTCTAAAGTTGGTCCTAAAGATAATGAAGGTAATTATACTGTTACAAAACAAAAATGGGACTCAGGATTAAATAATGAAGTTCTAGGAAATATTTATAATGATTTAGAAATTTTAATAAAAAGTAAAATACCCCCAAGACAATTTAGACAACCGGGGTTTTCTGAACAAGATTTTGTATCTGCAACAACAGAAGAATTAATAGGTCATATAAGAAATTTTAATCCAGAAATTAATAACAGTTTATCTGGTTGGATAAATAGTCAACTAGGTAATAAAATAAAAAATGTATACAAAAAAGGTGAGGTTACAAAACAAAAATTTGAAGAAGAAATAACTGAATTAACTGATATTGCTCAAGAAGAAGAAGTTTTTGAAGAACAAAAAGAAGTAGTAAAAAAAGAAGTTTTATTTAGAAAAAATTTAGGAATTGAAAAAGGTGATGGTCTTTACAAAAAAATACTTGATTCAACAATAAAAGATGTAAATGATAATTTTAAAAATTATTTTGACCCAAAAACTTCAGAACTAAAACCTGAAGTTTGGAAAAAATTAAAATCTACTTTTGAAAATCAATTTACTGTAGATATTAAAAAATTAATGAGTGGTGGCATTTCTGGCGGAAGAAAAGCTAAAGAAAACTTTGTTAAATTTTTAAAAGAAAACAGAAAAGATATAGTAAATAAATTACCAATTAGAGATCTTGTTGCTCTTGATAGAAAAAGTAAAACTCCAATATTTACTGAGCTAGTAAAGAAGCAATTAACACCATTAGAAGCCAGAGCAGCAAAAGATATTGGTGCTATTAAGGCAAAAACAGAGACTCAGTCACCTAATCTTTACAATAAAAAAATACCTACGGAAAAGGAGTTTTTAGATTTTTTTGAAGATGCCTCTGGTAAAAGAAAAAATTCTTTAGCAAATTCTATTGGTGTTGCTTTAGCCTTTGACGCTTACACTAAAGTTTTAACTGACTCAGAATTATCAAGGTTTTCTGGTGAAGAAAAATATAATGTTGCTGTTGCTAAAATATTTAATGAAATAGAAAGAGATAGTGACACAATTAACTTTAAACAGTCAGGTCAAGAAACTCTTACTATTGGCATTGAAGGTCTTAAAAATGAAAATTTAGAAAAATTTAGAAAAGATTTTAACAGGATAGGTAGAGCAGTAAAAGATATAGATTCTAACAATGATGATCAAAGCCAAGCTGCTATAGATAAAATAAATTCTTTTAAGGTTTCCAAAGCAGTAAAGGACATAGCTATTAAGTTTTATGAAAATAAATTTTTAAGAGAAAAATTTAACTGGGGTGGACCTTTAGAGGAGGTTAGAATTGTTAAAGTAATAAATGGTCAAAATAGTGATTTTATAAAAGCAAAAGAACACAATGCATTTTTTAATAAAAATGAACCTGATATTGTGTTGGTCGTAAAGTCTAAGCAAACTGGAGAGGAAAAAGAAATTAATTTAGAAGCAAAGCAGTCATTAACTTCATTAATTGGAAGTGAAGGCTTAGAATCACAATACAATTATAAAACAAAAAAATGGAATACAAAACTACGATTGACCAATGAAAACAATACTTTTTTAGAAAAATCTGTAAATGAAGAAAGTTCTGAAATTGAATTAATAGTAGATCAATTTTATGATTTTGCCGAAGATTTTATTTCAAAGAATGAATCGTTAAAAGATAAGTATGAAAAAGAGTTTGGAATAAAAATTGATCTTAACAAACCTGCTAGTGAAAAAACTAGAATGAAAAGATCTATACCAATGAAAGTTCCTCAAGAGGTCATTGAAGCCTTTGATAAATTAATTCCTCCTAGAAAAACAAGTATAAAAAACGCAGAGTATACAGATATTAATGGTAATAAAAAAACAGTATCAAGACTAACTAAAACTGAAAGGAATGTAGGTTTAGATAAAATTCAATCTCATTACACAAACAATAAAGGTAATAAATTATCATCTCACATAATTACATTCTCAGGAGTAGGATTTTCTATAGGAACAGATAATAGTTTAAACTTAAAAAGTTTGTCTTCAGTTACATATGAACATAAAGGTGTAAATAGATCTATAGAGTTAAACAGAAGATTAAAAAGAGACAAAGGTAAACCAACAAAGTCTGGATTTGTTACTATAAGACTCAGATCTGTAAATGAATTTGATTCAATAAGCAAAAAACCTAGTAACATAAAGCAAATATTAAAACAAGGAACTGATTTTAGTAGTGTAGAATCCATAGAAGAAACTATTAATTTTAAAATATCTAAAGAAAACATAGATCCATTTAAAAGCTTAAGTGATCAGTTTAATACTGTTTTAGAAGAAACTAAAAATATTGATGCTTCAAAGGTGTATTCAGATAGAGCAGCGAGAGTTGAAGGTAGACGTAAGGGTAGATATAAATTTTTTGTGCCCCCATCTGCTGATAACTTTATGGGTTTAATATATGGTTTTTTAGGTGAGGGTAAAGTCGGAGAAAAACAAAAAGATTTCTTTGAATCAAAATTAAATCAACCTTATAAAAAAGGTGTTGCTGCCATAGAGTCTGCAAAACAAAGAATAGTTGAAGATTATAAAAAAATAAAAAAGAAACATTTTGGTATCGTAGATCAGGTAAAATTTGAACTTAAATTAAATAAAAAAGTACCTGAAACTAACTTCAACTATGATACTGCAATGAGGGTTTATATATGGAATAAATCCGGTTTGGGACCAGATGATATGGGATTAACTGCTAAAGAAATAGATACATTAGTAAAAGCTGTAGAATCTGATAAAAAATTTTTAAACTTTGCTAATGATTTAAGTAGCATGCCTAGCCTAAATAAGCAATACCCTCAACCATCTGAATTTTGGGAAGCAGAAAGTATAAGTTCTGATTTAAACACTTTCATAGATAGTAAAAGAAAAGACTTCTTAGAAGAATTTATAAATAATTCAAATGAAATTTTTTCTAAAGAAAATTTAAATAAAATACAAGCTATTTATGGTAATAGTTTTAGAGAATCATTAGAAGGATCTCTTGAAACCATGAAAAGTGGTAGACTCAGAAAGTCATCCATATCAAAAGCAGATAGCAAATGGTTAAATTGGCTTAACAACTCTACAGGAGCGATTATGTTTTTAAACATAAGATCTGCAATTTTGCAAACAGTTTCCTCAGTTAATTATTTAAATTGGAATGATAATAATCCAATAAAAGCTGCTGCTGCATTTGCTGATCAAAAACAATTTTGGAAAGATTTTGGCACACTTTTTAATTCTGATAAATTAAAACAAAGAAGAGCCGGAACAAAGATAAACATAACCGAAGCTGAAATAAGTGGTGCAGTTAGTGGTCAAGATGGTGTTAACACAACCAAATCTGTTATAAGACTTCTGTTAAAAAAAGGATTTTTCTTCACTCAAATCGCAGATAGTTTCGCTATTGCTATTGGAGGTTCATCCATGTACAGAAACAGAATTAACACATATTTAAAGCAAGGTTTAAGTAAATCTGAAGCTGAATCTAAGGCGTTTGAAGATTTTTCTGCTATAACAGAAGAAACTCAGCAATCCGCAGATCCTGCTGAAATATCTGCACAACAAAGAAGTCAAGTTGGTAGAATTATACTTGCTTTTGCAAACACACCAATGCAGTATGCTAGATTAAGTAAAAAAGCTGCATTAGATTTAGTAAATAGAAGAGGTGATTGGAAAACAAATACATCTAAGTTATTTTATTATGTTGCTGTTCAAAATATACTTTTTAACGGTCTTCAAAGTGCTTTATTTGCTGTTATGGGGTTAGGTGGTGATGATGAAGAAGAAAATGAAAGTGAAAAAGATAAAGAAAAAAGAGAAAAATTTTTAACTGAAAAATGGTTTTCACTTGGTAATAATTCTGTTAACTCTTTATTGAGAGGGGCTGGATTAGGTGGTGCTGTTTTGGCTGCTTTAAAAGATGGTGCTATAGAGCTATATAAACAACAAACAAAGGAAAGTGATTTTGGTAAAGATTTTTATGATGTTTTAGCTGCTTTAGCTTCAGTTTCACCACCCATAGGATCTAAAATCTCAAAACTTAATTCAGCATTTAAACAATATAATTTTTATGAAAAAGATGTTATAGACGCTAAAGGTTTTTCTTATGATAGTCCTATATATCAGGTTGGTGGTAAGGTAGTTTCTGGATTTACAAATATACCTTTAGATAGATTAGCTAATAAATTTAGAAACTTAAATGATGCTTATACGCAAAATTATGATCTTTGGCAAAAAATAATGTTAGGGTTAGGTTGGAGTAGCTGGGAGCTTGGTCTTGAAAATCAAGAACATGAGTTGATAGAGACAAATGCTAAAGATAGAAGGAGAAAGAAGGGTTATAAAAAGGCTGCTGCCACTAGAAAAAGAAAACAAAAAAAGATAAATGAAGCTAAAAAATTAAGACCTACAGGAGTGATAAAAACTACAGGTGTTATAAAGAGAAAAATTAGTGGTGTTATAAAATAAATTAAAAATTAACAAAAACAAGTAATAATAAACATATAAAACAATATAAAATATGGCACAAGAATTAGGGAGTGGTACAAATATGGGAGTTGATGTGGATGGTGATGGTAAGCCTGATTTTCATTTAACACTAAAATCTATAGGTTTAATCGTTGCAGCAATATTTACATTGGGTGGCATGTATTTTAAATTACAAAATGACATCGAAGAGGCAAAGCTATTGCCACCAGCTGCGATAGAAAGGAAAGAGTATGATTTAAATCATGCTTGGATGCTAGATCATGTCAGCGATTTA
>Ga0070746_10002532_pt1 | contig 10860 bp, 7 predicted proteins | sample VirMetDEL_Mar_21_FD_77016 | JGI IMG/M metagenome (GOLD analysis project Ga0070746, IMG submission 77016) | Aqueous microbial communities from the Delaware River and Bay under freshwater to marine salinity gradient to study organic matter... | ecosystem: Environmental > Aquatic > Marine > Coastal... | reverse complement strand
TTATTATGTTTAAGAATTATATTAAGAACTAATTTATTAGTACTATTATATGTTAAGCTTATAAAGAAGGACAATAAAAGAATACTTAATAATGTCAATAGAATTTGAACTACTATGTTGGAATGATTCCAATTAGTAGTTATAAATGAAATTAATTCTACAAATAACCAACCTGTACCTAAAGTATACAGGTAATCTTGACGTAACACTTTTAATAATTTAAACATTTAAATAAAATTATAATTTTTGCCTTCTGTTTTTTTAATATTTAATTTGAATTTTTTAAAAATGCCTTCTATTTTTTCTATAACCTTTTCACTTTCATCCACATCAAATAAAAATGCGTCATAAGTATATAAAACCATTTTTGTTTTCTTATTTGATAATATACTAAAAATTTCTTCAAGAACCAAAATATTTACCGAAGTTTCTACATTTTGTAAGATGTAATTAAAAAGTTTTTGAGGATTCATATCATTTAATTTATCTTTTTTATAGATGTAATTAGATACAGGGCACTTTACTTGCCCTTCAGTATTAAATTTTCCCCAAATTTCTTCAATATACTTTGTAACTTTTTGAAAAAATTCTAAATCTTGGTATTGTTTAAATACTCCCCCATATAATTGTTTAAAAGTTAACTCTTTGGCAGTTTTATAATCTACACCATACATTTCAGCAAAATGGCTATGAATATCCTGAGTAGGGAATGTGTATTTGACTATTTTTGATGCTAAAGTTGGATGATAGGCACTGATATCTATCTCTAATAGTTTATTATTGCGTGGAATAATACTATTTCTACACCCATTTTCTTTATTAAGAGCTGCGTAGTTTACACCATTAAATTTATTTGATGGGCGGGTTGTAGTAGTTTTTAAATTATATTGTGTATAAACGTAATCTTGTGTTATATCATGGAAATATTCTTCAAATGTATGTTTATCTACCTTAATCCCACTACGTTCAACTAAATTAAATACTATAGATGCTCTTGAGAAAAATTCATCATATTTAGTTTTTTCTCTACCTAATTCATCTTTTAAATTCTCAAATATTTTCTCACAAATTTCATAATGTTTTACAGCTGGAATTATAGTATTTAGATCTGTTCTATTTTTATGTTGCCTATAAAATAGGTCATGGGTTGGGGTTGAGGGAGGAGTGAATTGGAATGGGGGTGAAGTAATATCAAATAAATTATCTAAATTAAAGTAATGTAAAGCTGCTTTTTGGTCTGTGGTATATAAGGTATTATAATTTTGAAGTAATTTTTCTACCCAGTCTTTTTTCAAGCTCATAGTTTCACTATGATCTATACACACCATATATCCTTTAGTAGTTTCTAAGGGTCTTAAATATACTAAAGATACTTGGTTTTGGGTTGGATGAACCGTGTTATTATATGGAATTATTTCTAAAAAACCTTCTTTATAACCACTTTCATAAAACCTACTTAATTGGGATATATTTTCTATTAACCAATACACCCTTTAAATATACATAATAAATTTATTCTTTCCAAAATTGATCCCACCTACCTTTAAAATAGAACTCAAATCCACGTCTTTCTTGATTTTTTACTATATTATAATTAATTTGTGCTATTTTATTTTTATCTCCTCTTATTTGCCATGGGATTGAAAATGCAGAATATATTTTAAATTGAACTGTTGGGTCTTGTTGTAAATACAACACTTGTGTTTCTTTATCTATTTCAATAAACCTAGGTTCAGTTCGTTTACTTAAAAAAAATCTTGTTATTTCACCAGTAACATAATCATCTTCTGTTGGTTTTGGAAAAAAAGATTTGGGGATTTTAGGAGGGGATGAAAAATCTAATTTTGAAACTTGGACATAAGATTGGGGAACTGTATATATAACTTCTCCACTTTCTCCATAATTACCTAAAACACCTGGGTCACCATCTAGATTTCTTTCTAGGATGTCATTTTCAATAGGAACTAGTTTTCTAGATTTATCATTAGGAGTTTTTTCAGAAAAATATTCTCCAGTAGAGGTTGAAAAATAAGAACCCTCATATTCTTCTCCAGTACTAGCATATTTAAATTCACCTCCATTAGTGTACTTATTGGTTTGTATTTGGGATTTTGGGAAATACATATTCTTACATTAAAATTATTTATCCAACATTTTCTCCACCTTTTTCTCCGGGTTCTACCAAACTAAACCTTCCAACTGCACCCATATCAATTGTATATTTTAGGTTTGCACCAGATAATTGTCTAAGTCTTTCTGGGAGTCTATCTTCAAGTGCGTTTTCTGCTTCATTATCAATGAAGCCTCGTTCATAGTTTGCTACTATATTCCTAATAAAATATGCTTTTCTTTTATTTGATGTATCATATAAATCTTTTATTTCATTTAATCTTTCATCATTTAATTTTTCTATAAAGTTTTTGACATTATTACGAGATGTTAGTAAAGCTGAGTAAGTTTTTGGGTATTCATTTTTAAATTGGTCTAGTGTGCCACTTGTAGTAACTTTTTTAGCTATATTTAACATTTCGCCAAGGGCATTATCTATATCCTCCTTATATAAAGCTACTAAATCTGGTATTGGTGATTCCTCTTCTCCAAATTCTTTTAAGGCATTAATTAATTCTTCTTGTGGGAAAACATCAATTTTTTCTGTAGAAGAATTATGTGAATATAATCCTACAGGTCTATTCTTTGAATTTAAGGTTCTTTTTCCTTTTGCAGGGAACATTTTATCTTCATCAAACCTAAAATCAATATCAGGATATTCACTTCTTATTTCTTCTAAAACTGTTATTAGAGCACTAATTTGTTTTTCAGAATATCTTTGGAAATATTGTTTGCCTCTATATTCTTTTTTTACAACTGAATTTTCTAGAGTTGCTGTTTTATTATCTGTGTATTGGATATATTTAGCAACATTATTTTTATTTAAATTTACATTACCTTGTGAATAACTCCCATCATTCTCTAAGGTAAGCCATCCTAAAGCTTCTAATTCAATTCCTATAGTATATTTATCATTTCTGCTTATAGAAGAATGATAAGACCAATATTTTAAATCAAATACTTTTTCTACTTTACCTGCTTGAGTTATAACATAATGAGTACCAATTGGGTAATTATTACTTCTAGTTCTGCTCACAAAGGTTTGGACTGTTGATTTTGCAGGGTCACCATAAGACCACCCTGCTGTGTGGTGAATTACTACTGCAGTTTTAGGAGTTGATTCTTCAAAATATATAGTACCACTATCTTTATTAGGGGATGAAATATCATATCCACTAGTTATAGTTCTATAATCTTTTGGTGATGAAGGTTCTTCTATTTGAATGTTTTCTAATTGGCTTTCTTCTAATGTTACATTAGGAATGGATATAGTTTTTAGAGAGGTTACCCAATCATTATTTGATATTTTGTGATCTACCCCTGTTGTTATAAAGGATAAAGCTTTGGGATATTGGTATGGAAGAAAATCTTGTTGAAAATATAAGCTATTATATATTTTTATACCTGAAATTCCTTCTATATCCATATTAAATTGAACTGGAATAAAACCTATGGTAGAAGAAGGTTCTTTACCTTGTATATATCTTTTATTATTTTTGGAATTTATATATTCTTTATATATATTAATCCCTTTTGTATAAAAATCGGGAGAGTCATAATCTAAATATTTTGTTCTCTCTAAGGGAATAGAGGGAAGATTTTGTAATGTAACAGTAAATGTACCTAATCTTTCACCACCACCCCTTCCAACCTCAGTTATACCCCCTTCTGGATCTCCTTTTCCCCCAAAAGCTTCAACTAACCACCTAGAATAAGAATTTTTTAATTTATCTAATTTTTGTTCTTGTTGTTCTTTTTTTAATGATTCAATATTTTCATAAACCTTTATATAATATCCAACCTCTACTAAAAATTCATTTTCTCCACTTTCAGTGTTTTCAAATTTTTGTTCCTTTATTTTTGAATTAACAAAATTACCAAGTTTAGAATCAGATGTAAGTTGATAGGTTCCTTCATCTTCATTATATCCCCAACGTTCACCACGAGAAGTACCTACTATAAAATTTATAAATTTATTAATAATATCAGTTTTCTCAAATTTTTCTCTAGCTAAAGCTATATAAACATCTTTGTTATCTTCAGGTAATGGAAGTTGATTAATTATTTCTTTTTCTATGTCTGTTTCTGATAGATTGGTTAAACTAGGTTCAGGGGATATTGGGTCATTCCACCCAGGATTAAATCTATTATTTATACCTTGATTCCATTTTGCAAAAGCTGTAGCGTCATAATTTTTGGTAGAACTTCCACCTGCTGTAGCTCCAATTGTAATCATAGAAGCTAATTCATTAGAAATTTTAGTTTGAAATGTGAGATTTTTTACAAAATTAGATTCAAAAGATTTATCAGATTTTTCATTATATCCTAGAATATTAAAAACTGCAGGTTGGGGAAGTTTTAAGTCTTTATTTAAAACTTCTGCTCCTGGTATAGGGTTTTTGTCTATGAATTTTATAATTTGATCTTCATCTATTATAGGTTCTATATTATTTAACCCACCTAAAGCCCTATTTATGTTATCACATATTTCTTTAAGAAAATCAAATAACATAAGGTTTCCTTTATTATCAAGTTTATTTTTTATTAAATTAAATAAAAAAGGTAAATGAAGATATATATTCATTAAATTACCTACATAACCAATAGTAGAAAGTTTTCCATTTGGAGAAGTAGTATCTAATGTAGTAATTGCTAAAGGTGGTTGTACCTGAAATGAAGAATTAGGTGCAGTAATTTTTGTGATACATCCATCTAATTTATCACAAATTGTTATAATATCACTTTTATTATCAGCTTTTAAAAACGATAGTTCATTTTCTTCAATTATAGGTTTGAAAATACAAATATTAGGATTTAATGAAACTTGATTTAATTGGGCATTAAAAGCATTTGCCCTAATATCGTTTCTAGAATTTATACTTAATATAGAAATTCCATTATCCTCAGATCTTGGAAGGATATTACTTTCTATAATATCCAATAAACCTTTAAATTTTACGTATGACCCCTGGCAGAGTGATTCATCAAATTTAAAGGTTTTTATGCCTTTATTATATAAAGTTATTTTGAAATTATAAAAATTTCTATCATCAAAATTATTTTTATTTTTTACATGCCCCTCATATAATTTGTAGGACAAAACATCAGTTAATGCCATATCAGGAGATTCATCAGATCCTTTAAGAGATGAATTAGAAGGAGTGACTGATGTGTTTACTCTTAAAGATTCTATTACATCTCCATGGGATATTAATTTTAATTGAATTAAATAAGACCCATCAGGTTCAAAAGACCAAGAAAAATTTACTACTTTACCTGAAAAGGCATCAGTATTATAGTTGTATCTTTTTTGGTAGTTTTTTATTTTGTCTAAAATAACAAAATAATTAGATTCGTCATATTTAAACCATTCATCTTCAATAAGAGTATTCTCAACTTTTTTAGTTACATAACCATTTTCTTCTTTTTCTATATATTTATCCCACCCCCATTCTAATAAAACATTCATATTTAATCTTAGATACAAAAGTTCTATTATTTCAAATTGGGTTTTATTAAAAGCTTTAATGTTAATATTTGCTTCTTTAATAGAACCTCTATTTAAACATTTTATATTTGCATCTATAATACCAGGCATTGGTTGGAGACCAAAATCTTTAGTACCTATACCTCCATATAAAGCACGAACATCATTTAAAACTTTATTTTGTTTTGTTATACCACTTCTGGAGGTATAATTATTGAGCTTATTTATGCTTACTCCCTCTTCTTCTTCTGAAGAGAAATTTCCCTTAGAAGTACCATTAAATAAAATAAAATTTTGGGCTAGTTTACTCCCTAAATAATTATTAATATTTTCCTCCCCAAAACCTATTCTTTTTAATATTTCTTTACCATTAACATCATCAATACTAGCTCCAGAGGCTAATTTAATCCAAGTATTTCTTGTATTTAAATAAGTTAAAATGTTATTATTACGAATAGATCCTTTAGCATAACCCACACCATGTACTTCTTGGCGTAATTTAATTTCATTAGCTAAACTAACTCTAAAATCTTCCCCTAATAGATTTCCTTTCATTTTTAAAACTCATTATTAAGTTGGTTAAATAAACTTTGTACTTGTGCTATATCGGATGGTATTCTTATTTGACTTCCCTCTGGTATATTATATGAGCTAAATATTATAGTAGGGTTTGCAGATGCAATAATCCACCATAAGGTTGAATCAGAATAAAATTCTTGAGCTAATATATCTAAACGATCTCCTATGGTAGTATACACGTAAATATCGTTGAAATTTAATGGGATTTCAGGGTATTTAGTACTCCCACGATAACGATAGTTAATGCGATTTTGGCCGTCAGCTTTACGGGTAAGTGTTGGTATGTTTGTATATCTAGCCATTCATTTATACTCTTTGAGGTGTATAACTAGTTGGAGATTGGTTAATATAATTATAAGAATCATCCCCCCCTGCTCTTAAAGCTATATATTTTTCTTTACCGTATTTATCAATAAAGTATCTTGTTCTATTTTCCTTTTTAGTAGAATCTACATACGTTACAGCATTCCCATAATTGTTTATTTGTTTTTTAGGAACAAAATCATGGATAGGTATAAAGTTCATTTGGACATTTATCATATGTGGAAGTTCTTTTACTTCACGAAATTCTTTTCTTTCCTCTATACTATCTATTCCTCCTTCATTATTTAATGTAATATCCCAAGGAGATTCTTCAGGTACGTCATAATTTAAACTAGTAATTATTCCTGGTTGTGCATACCAATATCCTCCCAGATCTAGTTTATGCAGATTTCCTCTCATATATCCCAAATCTGAAAAATCAGGAGCTAGGGTTGATGCTAAGAAATTAAGTTTTTGGTACATAGGTATTAATTCACCTCTTGATTGGGCTGCTACGGTCCAAGATAATGAAATTTTTCTGTCAAATCCTTTATATCGATAAAAGTTTTCTCCTCTACCTATAAATTTATGTGGATCCCACTCAGCTGAATAATTTTCAGACATTTTTATATTAGTTGCCCTAAAATGAATCCATTCATATAAATTAGGATTATCATTATTTATTACTCTAATTCTAAATTTAACAAAATCTAATACTTCTCTTCTTCCCCTATTATAGACATATCCACTTTTATATAAAGGAAATGCATTTATTTTATCGAGGGAAGTTTGATCTGTCCAATTGTATTCATTTCTTTTCTTCCCAGGTTCACCTAAGTTTATTCTAAACTCATGGTTATAAGCAGTATAAGAACTTTTAGACCTTCCGGTTAGGTTTCTAAAATCATCTAATACTGTAGGATTGAGTTTAATTTTATTTTGGTTACCTTTAAAAAGTAATTCAGCATATGGTAAAGAATAACTATTTGGAAAACGAACACCCCCAATTAATGTATCACTATCATATGCTTTACCCTTAAATAATTGGGTTCTTTGGTCATTTAATATATTTATAGAAGTTTTTCCTATGCCTAATGTAGAGCCAGGTCCTCCTTTATACTCTATTAAAGTTCCATCACCTGTTAATTTAAAATCCTTTACAAATCCCCATAATCTACTTTTAATTTGATCTCCGTTTCGATTATGATTTTTTGGTCCTTTTCCTAACCCTACTGCAGTTTTATATGAAAATGAAGGATCACTATTAAATAAAAGAGGATTTAAACCTTGTTTATTTGGGTGTAAACCAATAGGATTACCTGCGGCTGAAATTAGAGTTGAAAGAGGGGTATAAACACCTTGGTTAAAGGGAAGAAAACTGTTTATACTACCTTCTATTTTATCAGCAAAATTTTTAATTTTATTAAAAAGTCCTTTACCTTGTTCTCCTTCAGTATCAATATTATCCTCGTTTCCAATAAAATTTCCTGTATCTGATTTTACATTGGATATGGAAAGGATATTTTGTTTAGCTAAAAATAAAAGACCTCTTGGTGATCTAAAATCAAAAAACATTTGGGTCAACCTAGAAACATCAGCAATAGATTTTCTAAGTGAACCCAATCCTCCTCTAATTATAGAATCAGGTGAAGTACCAAGTTGGGGGTTTGAATCTAAACCTCGGTTTATTGTATTTTTACTATCTCTAAAATCAGGATTAAGTGTAGATTGGATATATGGTTCCCTACTATCTCCCCCACCAGGTCTATCTTTTCTGTATTTTAATGATCTAAAATTGGTTTTTCTACTTACTAAACCTCTTCCCCTATTTGTATTTGGGTTTATAAAAGTGGAAGGAGTATTACTTTCAGGTAAAGGGAAAGAGTTTATTCCCACTGGGCCTGAAGCCTGGCTTGCTATACTTTGGGGATCTCCTATACCCGGAGGTTTACCTGGTAGAAGGGGCATTTATTAATATTAAAATTTGTTAGTTTCCTGTTTCGTCAGTGCGTACACCTTCTTTAGTACTCAAATTAGCATTGCTATAAGTTCCAGCATCAAAAGAATTATTGATAGGAATAACACCTGCAGCTCTTAAAGCTGAATCTGGTTTATTACCTGTGCCAAATCCATGTAGTGAACCTTCAGTTCTAAATTTTGATTCTAAGCTCATAATTTTTAAAATTTAAAGTTAATTGTGTTTTTTATTATAAATATTAGGAAATTTGGTAAGTTGTTCTTAGTCCACTTATAAGTATTTGATCTGTACCTACTGATTTTTGGCTATTTAATATTTCGGCTAACATTTGGTTTGTTTTACGTTGTTCTATTGCTAAATCATTTGGTTGTTCTTTGACTAAAGTATTTGAGGATGGTTGAGGAGTAGATCCTTTACTTATACCATGATATGGGCTCATTGATACTCCATCATTTATAGTACCTTGATATAAGGTTCCTTCTTGGGGGGATGCTACTATTGGGCCACCATTTGGATCTATTGCAAGGTCACCAGTTTTTCTAACTGCTCTACTAATATCTGAACCTGCTCCTATTATACCTCCTACTATAGCTCCTATTGGATTACCACTTATTAAAAATCCTGCTATGGCCCCACCAATAGTCCCAATAAAAGGTTCTAATACTTTAATTACTTTTCCTATAAGACCAAAAATCTGACCCATAAATTCAAATACAGGCATTAATGCTGTTGCCACATCAGCAAATAGTTCTTTTAATTTTTCCATAGAAGCATTAAATTTATCTTGAACAGTTTGGGCTTCTAATCTATCTGCCAACTCATCTTTACCTAAAGCTCTTAATTCTTTAGCAGTTTTACCTTGAATATCTTGTTGGAATAAAATATCTGCAAGTTGATCTGATTGCATCCCCATAGCTTTAGCTATAGCTTCTTGTTGGATGACATTCATTTTCATGAAGTCTTCATAATCACCTGCTTGTTCTCTTAATTCTTTAGCTAATGTTACTTGATCTCCATTCAATGCTGCTAATCTTGCTCTTTCAAGATTAATATTTTTACCTAGTAGTAATTCAGCTTCTAATTCTGAAGTAATAGAAGATTCAAATTGTAAAAAAGATTTTCCTGCATTTGCTACTTGTTCTAAACTAGCACCAAATAATTTAGCTTGGGTAACTGCTTTAGCAATATTTTCAGGATTAGCTCCTAAATTTGCCCTAATTGTACCTGTTACTTTGCCAGTTTGTTCTAAAATATCTCTTAAATCCATTTGAACTCCTTCTTGACGTTGGAGTTCATAGCTAGTTGCTAATACATTTTTATAATTAGATTCAAAATTAGTTCCAGTTATAGCGGATGCTGCTGCTAAATTACCTGCGGATTCAGAAGAAGTACCAACTACTTTAGTTAATTTAGTCATTGTAACTAAAGTTTCAGAACTAAAATTAGTTATAAAGCCAAATTGTTTATTTAAATTACTAAATGTTTCAAGTAATTTGGAAGCAGTTATATTTATATTTCCTGATTGTTTGGCAACTGTAGAAATATTTGACCTAAAGGTAGCAGCTTCATTTGCTGATAAAGCCATTCCTTTTTGAAGCTCAACTGTTTCTTTATTTACCTTTAAAAAAGCATCTCCTAATTCTTTAATTATAAAACCTAAGGCTACAAATCTAACAGCAGCTCTAACTGCGGGTTTGTTAAAATTTTCAATAAATGCTTTTTTGTATTCTGGGAATTTTGCTCTTTCTTTATCTAGTTCTTTAAATTTTTCACTTAACTCTGATGTTCCTAAAGCTCGACCTAGTTTTCCTAATCCCATTTTATTTAATGCCTCATCCATTGCAGATAGGGCATGAGTACCAAGCTTAATATTGTTAAATTCTTGTTCTTCTAAAACAACAGCAGTTTCAATTTGTTTGTTAATTTCATCTAATAATCCTTCTTTGTCTTTTAAAGTACCATTAATGTTATCTAATTGAAGTTGTTCTTTTTTAGTTAATTGTCCTCTATTTTCTAGTTCACCTTTAACAAGTTCTAAACGAATTCTTTCTTTTTTAGCTTGGATTTCAAGAGATTCAAGTTGTTTTTTAGACAACTTTTCTATCCCTTCTTCATTTAATTTTAATTTGAATGATATGTCAAATAAACCTCTAAAAGCTTTATTACTTTCAGTAATTGCATAATTACTTCCTTTAATTTCATTAAGAATCCCGGAAAAAGCACCTAATAATTCTCCAGCACTAATAGTTGCATCCTGAATATTTTGGTTTAATTCTTTTGCTTCTTCATTAGATTTTTTTAATTCATCACTTGACTCAGCCATATTTCTATAGGATTATATATGTAATAAATATTAAAAAGAGCAACTATTTATAGCTGCTCTTCTTTTGAAATTCCTTAGAAT
>Ga0070746_10002529_pt1 | contig 10871 bp, 16 predicted proteins | sample VirMetDEL_Mar_21_FD_77016 | JGI IMG/M metagenome (GOLD analysis project Ga0070746, IMG submission 77016) | Aqueous microbial communities from the Delaware River and Bay under freshwater to marine salinity gradient to study organic matter... | ecosystem: Environmental > Aquatic > Marine >... | reverse complement strand
TTATACCTAAATGTATGAATAATTATTCGAATATGCAAGAAAAAAAGGGTTTATTTTTAGTTACTTGTAAAAATCTTCAATCAAAATTGAATTAGTTTCAGATTGAGAAACATATACTCCATCATTCTTTCTTAAAATAGTAGCTTTCATATTAAATCCGTCTACTCCTCCAGTAACATGCATATTATACTTCATTGCAGTCAGGCCTGGTATATTATGATACATTGGAATTATAGAATGATTCTTTTCAATATAGAACATATGAAAATTAGTTGAATATAAATTTATAGCTTCTTCTGTACCAATTAATGAACTATCATCTCCTCTATACCCTACCCATCCAAAAGGATTAGTCATATTTTTATATATATTAATTCTAAATAAGGTAAAGAAGAATTCATCTGCAGGAGGACGAGGAAAAGTTAATTCATCTTTAAATCGATTAACCATATGAGAATAAAAGTAGCTATCTGGTCTGCAAATGACTATATAATCGTATTTAATATTATTTTTAGACTGATAATTTCTTCTAACTTTAGAAGCTTGATACATACTAAAGCTCCAAGGAAATAATCCTAACGCATGAACATAATTAGAATAAGTATCTTTTTTTGGTTTATATTCAGCTACTCCTTCATCAGGAATATTAGATAAAGAATAATCATTTAAAAAATTAAATAAACCAGCTTTTTCAACTTCTAAAGAATACTCATTCTCCCAAGCATGAAGATAAAAATCAACTGAAATCTCTTCTCCTTCTTCTAAATATTCTTTTATTCGTTTGAATAATTTAGAACCAGTCTCCCAATTTCTTAACTCTCCTGATATTTGAAATGCTATTTTTTTCATACTGTCTCTATGTCAATATTCATTGAAGATAAAACGTTAAAAAATGAAAAATGAATTGGGTCGAAATCATCCATAATTGGCTTGAACTTAACTTTAAATCTGTAATCATGTTCATAATTTAAAATCTCTTCTCTATAAGAACTTAAAACGTTAAAAGTTAGTGAATCACACATGTATAGATAAGGAGAAGGAATAACTATTTCGTTTAAAATAGTATCATCTGTATATCTATATGGAGTTTTATGGAATCTAGTAGTATATAAAGTGAATTTATTAAAATTACCAGAATTTATAAAATAGGATAAGAAAACTTCTTCTGAACCTTCAAAACATTCTATATGGTCGGTATTAATAACTAGAATACTTTTGTATAACCTTTTATTATTCAATTCATTATCTAGTTTTTGAGTAGCTCCATCAAAAATAGAACTACATTTTAAGATATCAAATTTTTTATAATCGTCCGGTAAAGTAAACTCTTTCTTACCCGCTAATACTACTAAATTTTTTGCCATTCCATTCATATCTTTCTTTAATGTAAGGATAATTAGCTAGTTCTATAAAACCATTTTTGTTAAAGTCTTTTAAAATTAACCATACCCAAACTGATTTTGTAAAATTAAAATCAATCCATTCTAAAGTTACATCTTTAAATTTAAATCCTTCTAATCCTTTATAAATATTTATTTTAGAATTATTTTGATTCCAACTTAAGTTAATTATATCTATATTACCGTCTTTATCAAAATCTCCAAAAGCTATATCATCTACTCCCATTCCTTCAAAATTATCATAAACTAAAATAGAACTATCTAATGAATAATTTCCGTTTCCAGTTCCTAAAAATATTGTCAATCCCTCTAACCTATTATTATCTTGATTAGGTTTATTAAATTCTCCTCCAACTATAATATCAATATTGCCGTCTTTATTATAATCGATCATTTCAGAAGTCCACATTCCCCATTTATCCTCTAATAATTTTTTAGTTTCAAAATTACCGCTTCCATTATTTATTGCTAATACAGCTCCAGAAATAGTAGTTCCTGCAAAAAATAAATCTAAATCTCCATCATTATCTATATCGCCTGATGATATTGTATGAAAATCTCTTTTCTCTCCTATTGGATTAAAAGTATATCCATTTTCATTACTTAACATAATGTAAGCGTAATCTAAATATCCATGTCCTCCAGAAGGCCTAACTACATCTAATTTATTATCATTATTAAAATCCCCTACTATAGTTTTACGAGAAGTCATAACCTGATAATCTGGATTAGAAATTAAATAAGTTCCATCCTCCCAATTTCCGTTACCATTATTTAATAGTAAGACGTGTTTAACAAAAGTCCCGTCACCACCAGTCGCAAGTGCCATACTTATATCAATCGTTCCATCTTCATTGAAATCTCCATAAGCTATTCCAGTATCAAATGCAGCATATTGAGGTTCAGAAAAACCAAATTTAGAAGCAATTTCAACTGCATTAAAAGAAGGAACTATATTTTGTTTAAAAAAGTAAGAAGGTTTTTTAAAATCTCTTTCTCCAATTGGAGGTTTAGGTTTTTCATATTCTTCAAACGGTTCATATTGACAGCTTGAAGCTATTATTAATAACCCTATTAAAATAATTAATAATAAATGATCCCAAATAGTTTTTTTCATAATTCTTTATATAAATTGTAAACAAATAATACAAATGCAACAGGCCATATCATTATTTGAGTAAACCTTTCTTTACTACTCCATTGCGGACCAATATTCCAACTAGTAGAAAAATATTCCAACCACATGCACCAAACGGTACCCATTCCAATATAATATGCAGCGTAAATTAAGATTTCCAAAATGCCTGAATACAAATAATAGTAAAACAAAGTAATAGTTGAACTGCTATCTTAAACGTAAAAGGTTCTTTAAAGTAATAGGTAGTTAATATAGCATAAGCTCCCATTCCAATAGCAAACCCTACAAATCTAGCCCCCCAAATTGATCCTCCATACCCATATACATTATACTTTGTAGCCGTCATAAATAAATAGGTTAACGGAATAGCTAGAACATACCATCCCCACCACCATTCATTAAGATTAGAGTATTTAAATTGAAGGTTATGCTGATACCAAGCTCCCACTTGACCCAACATCGTAACAATAAACCCTAAACCAATATAGTACCAGTTTAAACCAGTATTATCCATAACAGGTAATAGTTTCTTTTTCGTCTAGTGACTTTAAAGTTCTAATAATAGACCTTCCGTAAGGCTTTTTAGAAAGTTTTTCGAATCTTTCACCTTCAACCATAATATGATTGCCTGGTATTACAGTTTCTGCAATTTTAGGTGAAATTTTGTTTGATTTAATAAAATTTGAATATAACATAACATAACATTTAATAATACAATATAGCGATAATATCTCTAATAAGCAACTAATTTAAAGGCTTTTTAAGAAAAGAAAACTTATCATACATCAGTCCTAAAATATGATTTGCCATACTCTCATGTCCTTTATAACTAAAATGCATATCTCTTATTTCTCCATTAGTAGCTTTAGTAATGGTTTCATATTTATCTGCATTACTATACCATTCATAAAAGGACCAAGTAAGCATATGAATAGATTTAATAGATAAAAACTTTTCTATTGAATTGAATTGATCTTGATAAAATTTGTCTAACTCTAACTGGTACTTCTTTCTTATATTTCTATAATCTGAATAAACTTTTTTCTCCTCTTTACTGTTATAATAATCTTCATTAGCATTCATATAATATGGATCATTAATAGATAAAATTTTATTTCTCTTTACATGAAATTGAATAAAGCCCCAACTTGTAGTATTACAAGCAACTATAATATCATTAGAGTTAAAATTAACAGACTCTTTTAAAATACTATTAAGTGTCCATTCGTTAGAAGCACCATCAATTCCTCTATTTTCTAATTTGTAATCAAGAGTATCACATACTATTGTAGGAAAAATATTTTTAGATGGATTATAAAATCTATCTTCTACTAAACATCCACTTCCTTTAGTTATACAATCTCCAAAAAACCAAATAGTATTCATATCAAATTATTTTTTTTTCGATTACCGAAATGACCCAATCGGCAACCTGTTTATGCCCTTTAAAACTCCAATGACCTCCATCAATCTCTGAATTTGTATCTATTTTTTTATGAGCCCACCAGTCGTTGTTAGAAGGAAAGTAAAAACAATTTATTCCTATTGAATTAAGATGATGTTTAAAATTGTTATAAATGGTTTGATAATAAGTTAATAACTCTGATGATAAATTATTTCTAAATGAATAGTATATATCTGATTCTCTTTTTGGTATTTTAAAATAACAATTACCTGGCCATTGAGAATAATAATCTAAATCTTTTCTAACAAATGGTGACCTTGCTGAATATGTATCAAATATAATAACATAATCTCCTTTTTTAATTTGATTAATGTTTGTAAATATGGTAAATAATATATTTTCATTAGAATATCCATATTGTGCCAAATTATTTTCTTTACAATTTAAATGTTCCGATACAATTTGAGACATAATTTTGTCCTTATCATTGGTTTTATCTCTACAGCCCCAACCATAAACAAAAGAATCTCCAAAGAACCAGATATTTTTCACAATATACTTGTTTTATTAAAGCTATTAATCTCTCCTTTAGTGACTTTTAAAAACTCCTCTCTAACTTTACTATCTTCTCTTATAAGTTTTTTAGTTAACCAAATATGATGATAAGAAAGATTTATATGGTCATTTTTATTTCCTGGTATATATTTTGGAATCGATCCATATTCTAAATCTGTTTGATTAAAATCTGTCTCGCTAATGAATATGTCTTTCTCTAAAGTTCCTATTTTACTTTTTAATTTTCTGGCAGCAAATCCTAAAATACCTTGATCAGCTAATAACCATAAACATTCATCAGATGGATCAAAGTTTTTATCTTCTATAATTTCTTTATGAAGTTTCCAATATTCCTTTTGAAGTTCTTTACTGTTTATAAATAAAAAAGAAGTATTTGGATAGAGCATATTTTTATAAGAATAAGATAAGTTTAAACTATCTAATTTATCATCAATAAAAAATTTACTTCTTTCTAATTCCCATTGGTTATGAATCAAATCATATTTCTTAAACTCCTTTTCATTAACATAACTGTTTATATATAAATCTAAATCACAAAATATAAAAGGAGGTTCTATTTTAGAAACTATATAACTTTTTCCTGTAGTCCAATACTTACCTGCTACTGAATCATAATCTAAATTATTTAACAATTCGGTATTAATTTCATCATAAAATTTATCTAATCCTACTTTAGATAGATACTCTAGACCTCGTGAATCAGTATATAATACCGTCTCTCCTACATGTTTTTTAGCTTTTAAAGCAGATAGTTTTTGAAACTCAATTTCATAGTCTAATAATTCAAAGCCAGATACTTCATCCATCTTTTCTTTATTATATCCAGCTGATTGATCTTTTTTAAGGTAGGGAGCAGTCCATTGAACAAATATACATCTCATAAAATAGAATTAGATTTTATTTCTGTAGATCTAATATTAAAATTAATTACAGCTCTATGAGACTTTCCATAAAAAGGTTTAACTGAATGAACTATATCAGATGGCCATATCATTAATAATCCTTTTTTAGGTCTGACCATATATTGATTATCTCTTAAATGAAAAGCAAATACTCCACTATAAGGATGATCTAATATTGGATCACCATCTGATAAATAATACCCACCAGAAAACATAAACTTATCTAATTGATCTTCTCTACTCCAGTTACAATGATTATGTTGATTATGACCTCTTCCAGCAGTTGGTTCATAATATTGAAGCCAACTTTCTGTAATTTTGGAAGTTTTAGAAGTTACTGTTAAGTTTAAGCTATCAACTAATTCTTTATATCCTTCTTCTATTCTACTATTAATAATCGAAACATCCTCATTATCAAAAGTTAAGAAGTCATTTGGAGGAGTAAAAAATCTACTCCCAATTGGCATTTTATCATCATCTTCAACCCAACTATCTTTTCTATTGTACCCAGTAACATAGTTTTCTATTCTATTTGCATCTATTTGTTCAGGTAATTCTTGACCCATTCTCTTTTGAGTATCTGATAATGAATCAAATCCTAATTTAAAAACTCTATCATGCAAGTCATGATCATCAAACTGTTTAAAAAATAGAGGAATTGGAGCTAATAATTTAATATTACTCTTTCCAGAATCGAAGTATGGTTGATTAAAGAACATTATACTAATTGTTTTTTGTTTAAAATACTATAAACTGCTTTTTTAGTCTTTTCTGCAAATTTAATCTTTCCATAAAAGTGAGTATAAGTATTGTAATCTTTAAAAAATTTTACATTAACATTATAATAACTACTAAGTAACCCAAAATTATATTGAGCAACTATAATAGAAGGAACATATTTAGATCTTAATAATTTTTCATGAGGCTCTATTTTAGATAAAAAATGCTCTCTAAACTTTTTATACTCTGATAAAAATAAAGTTTTAACTCCTTGACTGTTAAATTTTATCATACCTACATTACAAGATAATTCTAATTTATCATTCCAATGATCAGAATAAATCATATAAGGATTAAAAATTTCTACTAAATCAAAATAACCATGCTGAGAGTTATACTTTTTCTTTAAAACATTGCTCCTGGTTTCTGCTAATTCAAATACTATATCTGAACCTTTTGGTAAGATAAGAGTATCATGTAAGATTATATCTCCATCTATTGTAACACAGTCTAAATCATTTACTTCATGTATATATAATTTCAAATCATCTACTAAGATAAACTCTTTATCACTTATGTCTTCAAAATCATCATAAAAACCTTTTAATTTATCTATTGAATATGTATCTCCATAAAATAATATCTTATGACCAAACTGTTTAGCTTTAGTCATAGCAGCTGCATAAATATCTAATATCCAGTTATTGTCTGGATATAAGTTTAATCTACTATCAAAACTGTAAGCTAATGTCATATTAAAATACTATTAGTATTATCTTGTCTATATTTCCTAGAAGGATTTAAATACTCTTTAGCAACTTCAGTATATTCTAAATTCATTTGCTTATAGGTTTCTTCTTGTTTATCAAAATATAAATCTTCGTAGTAAAAAATAGAACCGTTAAATTTTTCTACTATTCTTAAGAACTGGTGTTTAATTTTAAAAAATAAGTCAAGGTTATTTAAGTCTACTTTGTTAGAATTAAAAACATACTTATTATTTACTTTATTTCCCCCAAAGCGTTTGATTTTGTCTACTAAATTACACCAGCTTTCAAAATGACTCTTCATATCTCTTCTATCAATAAAAATTATATTATCAAAATAAGAAATTAAATCTTCATAAAACTCTAAAGAAGATTCAACAGAAACATCTTTTGGATATTGAACGCTAATAGTTTTAATGGTAAAGTTATTATTACTTTTATCTATAAGATTAGGAAGTTCTTTTTTAAATTCAGAATAAGTTGCATGACCTCTATCAAAATAATTAAAAAAAGGTTCTGATATTCCTGAATTACCAGGATTTTCAACAATAGAGTTGTATAAATTAAACGTACCGCTCCTAGGCGTTCCTATAATCAAATTATTCATAACCTTTAGAAAAAATATTAATTAGCAGCAACTACAGCAGCAAGAAAGTTACTTAAGATATTATTAATAGTATTCTTCTCATCAGTAGATGCAGTTCTCTTTGCTCCAGAGTAAGCTGGATCTCCAATGTTCTTACTTTTGTATGTTAACCCTGCAATACTAGACTTGTCCATATTGTTGTTTGCTTATTTTTTTATTACCTAATATTTTTGTAAATCCTTCTGAGTCTTTTACTATTTCTAAACTCTCATGAGTTCTTCCTGAAGCTGGAATACCTTCTATAATAAAATGATCATTAGTTTTTAAGTTGTAAAGTTTATCAATATACTTATATTCAAACTTCCATCCTAATTGTTCAGCTGTCTTCCATTCTCCGTCTATGAAAAGAGGATGAGTGTCAGTGACATATAATTCTCCGTTCGAATAGATCTTTGTAATTGAATTAACATTATAAGTATATGTATCTTCTACGTCTACTATTTCTCCTTCTTTAGTTTTAACTTTATCTCCAACTTTAATATTTTCTATTTCTAATAAAGAATCATCAGCCATCAATACTTTAGATCCTTCTACAAAACATTTCTTCATATTCTGGTGGAAAACGAAGAATGCTGGAATATTTGATTCTCCTAATATAATATTATCTGTCGGTTCCAAGTCTACTGAATAGAAAGATCCTGTTGGATCGTTCAACACTATTAACTTACTTTCTTCTATATCAACTATATTATTATTAGTATCAATTAAATAGATATCATCTTCATCTAATCCTTGAGCAGCTCTAAACCTAATATTGTCTGATCCTGAATGATATGTAAGTAAAGCAGTTGAAGGTCCAATATAATATCTTTCATCACTACCGGAGAATTTTAAACCTACTAATAAACCTTCCCAGTTAGTAAAAGAATTAATATTTGTCGTTACAACTGAACCAGTAATTTGACTTCCTGCTGGCCAGCTGCTTCCTGTAATCTCATAATTGTAGTAAGTTTCTGCATCATCACTATCAGGCATACCTTCTACGTGATAGGATTTTAATACTTGTCCTATAAAAGTAGCATCTAAAGCTACATCAACTCCTGATGCTGAAATAAAGTGTTCAGTGTTAAACACCCCTTCTCTTCTCTTTTGGGCTTTAAAAGTACTAGTTGAGAATTCATAGTAGTGCTTAACATCTAATGCAGTATTATCAGCCATTCCTGATATATTTACGTCTGAAGTAGAAGGAAGAGCAAATTCAGCATACTTAATTGAAGTTCCTAAATCAATTGTACTTAATGTAGAACCATGAACTATAGAATAATTTCTATACGACCATGCTACATTATCAGAAATAGATTCATCACTTATTTCAAATGATGTGATATATTCGCTACTACTTAAAGCACTTTTAAAACTATCATGATCACTAACGTGATAAAAATCTACATCATGAATAGGAGCATGTTTCTTTTTAACTACTAAATCAGGAACATTAGCTGAATAAGAAGCTGTATTTAAACTATCATAAGTTACTGAGCCTGAAACCCCATACAAAGGAACAATAGAAGATGTATAATCATTATCATACATCAGCTTTAATGCGTTAAATGAATTAGCACAATACTCTGAATCTAAAATAGCATTATCATCATAAGCCATTCTTAAGATAAATTTATCATCTGAATCAGTTACAGCTGGAGGGTATAGATCTTCTGTTCCTGCTGTAGATTCATTAACTGTCAAAGAAGGAAGTTGAGAAGCAACTTTATCTTTCAAGTTTTGAACAACTTTGTAGTGTAGTTGTGGTTTGTGAATAATATGCAACTCATTATAAGATCCAGAAATAAAATCAATTAAAGGTTGCCAAGAGAATTCAACATCAATAATATCATCAAATACGACTGTATCTGTGTTGAGTTCTAATAACCTGATTGAGTTATCTCTAGCTTTAATGTAGTCACTAGATATAAATGTTCCTTTCATAGTTTAAAAGCTTTATTATAAATATCACTTATAATAAGTTAAAGTATAGTAATCTAAATTATCTCCTTTTATAGAAAAATCTTTGTAACTAACTTTCAAATTTAAATTAACTTTTGACTCGATCATATGTCTAGGAATAAATTGCCTATCTTCTAAAAATACTATTCTTCCACTATCAGACAAATGCTTTTCAAAGTTTTCTATAAGATTATTATGTAAGTTAAAATCTAAATCTAAAGTTATTCTTTCATCATTATCTATATGATTTTTATCCTCTAATCCTTTCCAAGTAACATGATTATCAAACTGCTTCTGAGTAAAATAAAACGGAGGGTTCATTACTATAAGATCAACTTTAGGACCGGTATAGTTTTTAAACCCGTCACTATGATAAAAGTTATAGTCTCTGCTATTCATAGTAGCAGTCATCTTAATATCTTCTGCAACTGGTTTATGAATATCAAGAAAGTAAGCTTGATCCATTTTAAGATGATAATATAAATACCAACCAATAAAGCCTGGACCGCTACAAACTTCTAATACAGTCTTACAATCTTTATGTTCTTCTAAGAATTCTTTTTGGCTAAATATATGTTTGATAAATAGCTTTCCTCCTCCATCATGCTTACCTTGATAATAAACAGAGAAACCGCAATCAAGCGGTCTCCTGTCTACACAATATTTAAGCCAGTTTATCATCTTCTTACTTTATTTAAATTAGAGCCCCACCCTAATCTTCTATCCATAGCCGAAATAATTTTAGCAGTTTCTGAATCTTTTATTACTTCAGTCTCTGCATAAGTTGTTTTACCAGAGATTACATTTCTAACGTACCATCTTCCAACTGACGAACATTTTACACACGTCTTAGTATCAGGAAGAGCTTTTATCCTCAAAGGATTAATATCTTCGTAACACTTAATGCACTTCATGATCGCAATCTTTTTTATGTCTAAACCATCCTCCACATTTACATTTAATATAGTAAATGGTAGAGGCTATGAGCGGAGAGCCAGCCATCACAGTCCAAACATTGGGATGGAAATGCTCTCCACAAAAACCTAGTAAATGTCTTAAAGCTTCTATCATACTAACGCAGTAGCTAACTTAAACAATTCTTTATTAACTTTTAAGTTCTTTTCGAAAGACTGAATCTTTCTAACTTTTCTAACTTTAGCTCCCATCAAAGCAGCTTCAAACTCTCCTTGAGTAATCTTCTCTTGAACTACGTTAAATACTCTCCATAGATCATTTCCTTTATCAGCATCTCTTTTCGGCTCTAAGATATCATCGATAGTCTCATCATCATATTTAAACTCTTCAGCCTTCTGAGTACCAGGGGTAATTCCAGCTCTAATTAACATAGCATCTAAAGCAAGCTTTGCTTTCTC
>Ga0070746_10002526_pt1 | contig 10874 bp, 15 predicted proteins | sample VirMetDEL_Mar_21_FD_77016 | JGI IMG/M metagenome (GOLD analysis project Ga0070746, IMG submission 77016) | Aqueous microbial communities from the Delaware River and Bay under freshwater to marine salinity gradient to study organic matter... | ecosystem: Environmental > Aquatic > Marine >... | reverse complement strand
TTTTATTATCGCTCATACTACTGTACCTCCTTCACGTATTTAGCGTATTCTTCTAGTGGCACCCCTAATTTTTTGGCAATAGCCACCTGTGATTTGGTGAGTCTCACAGATCTGCGTCCTTGTTGTTTTCTTCCAGCGGAAGCAACGGTTTGGACGGGTTTCCGTTGTTGTTCTTGAGCAAACTTATGAGGAAAGTTTTCCTGCATACGCTTGTCTATTTCATTATAGTACTCATCACTTTCTACGTCTACACCCATGCCCACTAGGTCTTCATGGATAGTAAAAGCAGCGTTTGTCATGATTTTATCATTACCAAACCAAGTGTTTTTTTGAGCCCAAGATCTTGCTCTGACACTAGGCTCAGGTGGAACCATGTCCTGTTCCTGAGTTTGTGGTTGAGTTTCGCTTTGATTTATCTGTTGTTCTTGTAAAGCTTTTAATCTAGCATCTCTATCAGCCATCTTAATTCTAGCTTTTTCTTTTTCAACAGATAACCTAGTTAGCTCATCATTAGCTTCCATGATCTTTTCAGCATCATTTTGCTCGATAGCATCTCTAAGTTTAATTTTAACCTGCTCTCTTTGAGCATCTACTCTTGCTTCAAATTCTTTCAAATACTGTTCGTCAGCAGTATCATACTGTTTAACAGAATTATCATATTTTCTTTGAAGTCCTTTAGCGTATTCTAAAGCCGCTCTTTCTCGTCTTTCTGATTCACGCCATTTTCTGGTTAATTTATCAATTCTTTTTTGAACACCTTCAGAAACATCTAATAAACTTTCTTCATCCTGTTTCGGTTCAACCTTTACTGGTTTTTCTTCACCGTCATCAATAATAATTTCAGCTTTTTCAGATTGTTTGTTTTGGTGATCTGTATATCCTAAATCAACTTCTCCAACATTTAAATTTGGTTCTTTTGATTCAGGAGTATTATCTTCTGCTACTTGAACATCTTGTTCACTCGCATCATCTAAATCTAATTCAACCTGTGGATGTATCTTAGATTGTTTTTCTTCGTTTAGGTCTGCCATTGTTTATCTCCTTAATTAATAAAGATGAAGTATGTCTTCTGGTTTTTCGATAGTAGCAATGATCTCATCATCATTTAAAATACGGTGTTCACCATATTTTGTTTTGAATCTAGATCCAGCATATCTTCCGTAAATTACAAATTGTCCTTCTTTACACCATGGACCATCAGGAAATTTTTCTTTGTCTTTATAACAAAGGTTTCCCATAGCTACGACTAAACCTACTACGGTTGTCATTTGAATGGTTTCAGAAGCATTGTCAGTTAATAAAATACCGCCTTTAGTTTTTTTAGGACCAGAATAAGGTCTAACTAAAAGTCTATAACCAACAGGTTTTGTAATTACTTCTAAATATTTTTGAATACCTTCTGGGTCAGTAGGTATTTCCATCTCCCTTGATTCAGGAGCTGGTTGCTTTGAATTAGATACACCAATTAAAGATGTATCAGGTGTCACTATCGTCATCGACATTCTCCTCTTTGTTCTGCAGGTCTTTAAGATCCTGAAGCAATACCTCTAAGGCATTGAGTTTGCCTCTAGAATACTGGAGTTTGTCAAAGCTGTCTACATGGTACACTAAGTCTTCTTTAACTTGTTCTATACGTTTTTTAATATAGTGTCGAATACTTTGTAGTGTATCTAAATCAAGATTCATTGAAATAAGTATATATTTTCTTAGTTATTTCGGTTCTTTTACTGTCATTCTTTTCCCATAAAGGATTAGACATATCAAGTCCTTTAAAACCATCCATAAAAAATTTAAATTCTTTTTGTCCTGATGCTCTAGCAATAGCTCTAGACATAAAAATATCTTCACCATTAAAACAATCTTGATAATTATCCCAAAACATTTTAGCGTCTTGAATAACTGCTGGTAAATACCACGTATCCACCATCACGCCACAAGTTAATAATATAGGAGCAGTCATAGTTTCTTGTAAAGGTTGTTTTTGATATTGTTCGTTATAATACCATCTAGGATGACAACCAGTTAATGGTTCTTGACGATCAAATAATCTAATTAAAGTTTCAGGCTCGTACACAAAATCATCATCTTGAATAAAAACATATCTATTTTTACAAGATAGAGCAAATGTATATCTAGATAATAAACCTAAATCAGAATCTTTAGGCATATGTAATAGTTTAATTTTTTTAGGTTTGTTTTTTATTTCTATTCTTTCTAAACAAACAACTAATACTTCTGATATCTCAGGTATATCACTATAAGCAGTTAATATCTCTAATAAGTTTTGTTTTCTAGTGCAGAAAAAACTAACACTTAACATAAGCTGTTTTCTTTTTACCTGTTTTAAATATTTTATATTTTAAATGTTGCATATAACTATCTACAGCTTTCATATCAATTTTATCAATGTCATCAAATACAATAAAACCACCTGCATCTAATCTATCATCAAAAAAAGCTATTTCTTCAAATACATATTTGATAGCATGTAATCCATCTAAATGAACTAGGTCATATTTAGCTAATTTAAATTTTTTACCTTTAATAAAAATAGGGTATCCGTCTGAAAATCTTTTAAAATATTCTTGAGATTCTAATAATAAAAAAATAAAATTTTTATCTTGATTGTCTACGATTGCTTTTTGGAGATACCATCGTTTTTCGTCTCCGTAACGAAAATCAACTTTGTTTTCTCGAAAATCTCCATCAGTATGAATGTAAGGAGCTGAACCAAAAGGATCAACACCGATATGATAATGAAGAGCGCTAGGATGAAATTGTTTATAAGCATCGATAATACGTTTACTACCGCCTCCTTCATGTACACCAATTTCAATTGTAACTCCATATTTTTTAGTTAAGTTTTTGATACATTCGTCAAAAATATCTAAGTCTTCGGAATGGCTACATCTGTATTGATTCATGTAGCCATTCTATACAATCTTTTTTTACAAATAGCAATTACTTTTTACAATTGCAATCGTGATCACATTTACAAGGGATAATTTTAAATAACTTACAAATTATCCATTGGACAGCTTGTAATAATTTACAAGCAACCATGCTTACAATGCTTCCAATTTTTTTTAATGTTTCCATATTACTTTCCTTTTTTAGTGTTAATAATATCTGTTGCCTTAATTCCGTACACAGCAGCCACCACTGAAATCCAAAGTCCAGTCACCCACCACGGCATATTTTGTAGTTTCTCAAAATACAGATCTAACTTTTGAGAAATTTTTTCATCTTCTGCAAATACAGAATATGCTAATAAAAACAATGGTGAGGATAGAACAATGAGTATGAATTCGTCCTTCCAATCTGATTTTTGTGATTCAAATATTTTACCTTGATATTCAATTTCACCACGCTTCATCTTTTCAGCATGTAGCAATGCTGCTTCTGACATAGCAATTTCAGATTTTTTCTTATTAGAATAAATTTCTGCTGCGGCTTTGATTCCAGAACCTAATAAACTCCATGGAAACATTATTTTACTCCTGTGAACTTATGACCTTTTAATTGAATTGAGTTGTTTCCAGGGTAAATATTTTTAGACGTACTTTCTCTGTAAGGACAACCTTGAGAACAAGGTCCTTTAGCAGGAGGGGGTCCAAATTTTTTACCTTTAGAATAATTCATTATGCTTTTTTACCTTTGGCAACACCTTTAATTTTACCTTTGTTAGCAGATGCATAGAATACTTTTTCACCTTTTTTCTTACCGTATTCTTTTTCCATTGCTTTTTTTATTTTTTTACCTTTTTTTGTTAGGGGCATTTCTATTCTTCATTTGTTGTGCTTGTAAGGCTAATCTATCTTCATTTTGTTGAGCCTGTATAGCTAGTTTAGTTTGAGCAAGTTGATTTCTTTGTTCAGCTTGCTGTTCTTGATTTTCGACTTTCATTTTTTCGATATCAATCTTTTCATCAAATTCACTTTGTTTCATATCCATATCTTGTTGAGATTCCATTGCTTTACGTTGCATATCCATAGCTCGTAAATCTAGTTCTCTTTGTTTTAATTGAACTAAAGGATCAGGTTTTTGTGTACCTGCTTCTTGTTGAACTAGTTCTGCAGTTAATTGAGCAACTATTTTTGCAACCATACTATTAAATTGAACTTGGAAACCTTGTGGATCTTGTTGTTGAAGTTGTTTCATTTGATCATTTTCTTCTATCATAGCTCCTACTTCTCCATGTGCTTTCATAGCAATGTGATCAGAAATGTGTCCTTGTAATAATGCATATACCATAGGATTAACTTGAACCATTCTAGATTGAATAAATGCAATATGGGCTGCAATATGTGAATCATGATCTTGTTCTGGAAATGCTTTTAGTAATTGCATCTGTAATGCTTTCGCATTTTCTGTTGCTGGGTCTTCAGGAACAGGTTGAATGTCTGGTTTTAATAAATTATCAATTTGTTTTGTTCCTAACGCTTCATAAACTCGTCTGTAAGCTTCTCTTACGTTGTGCATTTGTGGATTAGACATTACAATTTTTAAATTTTCGTTTGCAAGTGTCACTCTTTGTGCCATCGACATGATATTTGGATCTGCAACAGGAATTACATCGACTCTATCATCAAAATCTGTCTGTTTTACTGCTGCATCTGCATTATAAACTGCATAAGGATACACAGGAGGCAAATAATCTGCAAAAACAGATGCCAAAAGTCTAAATTCTTGTCTCATTGCGTAGTAACAACGCTTGTGAATAGCACTCATGACCCTTGAACCACGTTCCAAGAGTGCAATTGTCGTTCCAACAGCTCTATTTTGAGCATCTTCACCTAATTGCATGTCTGCAATAGCTGCAAATCGTTGTCCTGCCTGTACAACAAAGCCTAAAAGTTGAAATAATGTTTGACTTGGCTCTTTAAAAGGTAAAATTTGGAACTGATCTCTAATATTTCCACCTGGTGCATCCACATCTCTGAACTCTCCTGGTTGAAATGGTTGATCATCATCACGAATTCTTATTCCTCGTGACTTAAATCCTGCTGGTAAGTTCGCTAAAGTACCTGCATCTAGTAATTGTCTTAATGCTGCAGTAGCAGATCTACTCAATCCACCTATCATATGGATTAATCCAAAGCCATAAAAGCCTAATCCTGGTAAAAATTTGTAATGAACAAAATATTCTTTACGTTTCATTAATTCATCATCAGGACTATAATTACGATAAATAGATAAAACTTCTCCTGAACCTTCATCAATAGTTACAATGTAAGGAACTTTAACTTCTTTTTCAGGGTTTTCATTTTCAAACTCATCTAAATTTAAATCAATATGCATTTCTAAAATGTTATATTGATACTCTCTTTCTCCAGAAGGCTTAACACCTTCTAATTGATTTAGTTTGTCTTGAATTTTATTATCTTCAGGTTGTTTAGGAATTAATTCTACATCTCTATAAAAACCTGCTCGTTGTTTTTTTAATACATCGTTCTCTCCCATTTTAACAATATGGGTAATTCGTTCACAATCTTTTAAATCAGTTGCATAGTAAGGAACTACTAAATCTTGTGCTTCTACAAATTTAGCAACTGCTCTTTGCATAATTTCATCGTAATAAACTTTTTTAAATGCAGATCCTGCTAATGGTAAATAAAATAATAGTTGATCAAATTCTGGAGTATATTCTTCCATCTTTTCCATCAACATGTAGTTCATAAAATCTTGAACTCGTTCTGCTTGTTGTTCTGTCTCTGGAGTTTGTGAACCTACGACTTGTGTTCGTACAGGTCCATCACTTGGTAATAATTCTTTGTAAGCTTGTGCTTGAAATTGTGTTACTGCTTCTGCCAAAAGAGGATGAGTTACACCGCTTGCACCTTGAAACGGTCTAGTCATATCAGCATATTTAAATCCTAATAAATCTAAACCTTGAGTGTACGTTTGTTCCCAATCTGATCTTGAGACTTTGTCTTTCTTGTAATCAGACATTAACTGAGAAGAGATACGACCAAGTGTTCGCTCGTCCATATCTTCAGCTAAGTTTTTATAAAAATCTTCTTGAGAAACTTGTTCCTCTTCTACATCGACTTCCATATCGTCAGTCGGTGATTCAATTTCTACATCAACTTCTTCTGCAGTTACTTCCTCTTCTGGAAGCTCATTCTGTTTTTCAACTTCAGCCATGAATTAATAAATTTTAGTAGCTTTAGTTCTTCCTAATTTACATTTAGCAACGACCGCTGTTCCTTTAGATGCTTTAATCATTTTACCTTTTTTAGCACCTGCAGGTAAACCATATTCATCTTCGCCAATTCCCATTGGTTTTTTCTTTGGTAACATTGGTAACATTGCTTTTCTAGTTCCTTGCGCTAGTACAGTATCGTTAGCCATTTGATTACCAAAATCCGCTGTATCAGTTTGTTGTGAGGATAATAGTTTTTTAGCTGCGTCAGCTTTAGCACTCAGTAATTTAGCTCCTGCAATTCCTGCCAAACCAGCGATGATTGCTTTTTTTAATTTTTTAGACATGATAATTATCTCCTTATTGTTATAACAGGTTTATAATATCATGCAAATATATTTACGACTAGACCACCCTCTTTTTTGTACAGTTTAAAAGGTGTTCCTTTCATCTCAGGTGTTATTTTAATACCAAATGCCTCATAATATAAATCAGGATCATTTTTATCCATAATTGTCATTCTACCACCGTGACTACTTGCAAAGACCTCCGCTTCACGAGCAGTCTTAAATGCACCAATATGTTCATTTACAGTTTTAGGGTTAAGTCCTAATTTTTTAATCGTTGCGTTATCATAATCTGTATCTCTTATCACTTTAAATGGTTTATTAGGATCTGATAAAGATACTCGAATTGTTTTTGCTTCTGTATTGTATTGTTTAGCTAATTGTTTCATTCGTTCTGGAATAACAGCTGTTTGTTTTGGATTCGTTAATATTTTTCCTCTTTCATCTGAAGTTGCTTTTAATCCTTTTCTTCCAGCCATACCATCTACACCACCATAAAATTCCCAGTTACCTAATTTACCAAAAGTATCGGATCCCACATTTCGTTTAACGTGTAATCGTTCTACTGGATTAACCACCACCCACTCTACATTGTTTTCTGCTGCAGACTTCATAACATTTTTTAATGCATGATCTCCCCATACATCTCTACCAAACATAGGCATGTAAGGTGTTGAGCCATCCGTATACTGACTTGTTTTTTTTCCAATGTTAGAAGCATTAATAGTGTTTGCTCGTAACTCATCAAACTTTTGAGATAATTTATAATAGTTAACCGTATCTTGTTGGGTAATCTTATCTCCCTTATCTGCAATTACTTTCATTTGATTTTTTAAATTATCTAAAGCAACATTTGCTTGTTGAAATTCTGCTTCGGTGTTAAATGGATTAGTTACTTTAGCTCGAGTTGGATCATTAGCAAAAGCTTTCTGTTGTACATCTGATTGCATCTCATCAATGGAATATACTTTTTTATTAGGATTGCCTTCTAACGAACGCTGACCATAACGTACGTGGTATAATTGATTTTTAAATGGTTCTCCGTTGATTGAACCAAAATGACCTGGATCAATATCTCTACGATAAGGAATAGGGTTAGGATAATAAGCAACATCTTCAAAATATTTTTCTGCTCCTGTAATTTTATATTCTGTCTGACTACCATATCTTGGATATAAGCCTTTGCCTTTTTCTGCTTGGTGAGTACGATCCAATGCAATACTTCTTTGTTCCAGTGTCTCTAAAAAACCAGGTTCAAATAAATCTTCTTTATTGGTGTTTTTATAATTTCTTGCAAATTCTTTTAACTTGTCAAAGTCGTTTCTATTTTTATAGAAAGCAGAATTATAATCTCCAAGAGTATGACCCTCTCTATATCTCACACTAGATTTAGATAAATTCTCCATAAAGTCTTGTGTTAAAGAATTTAAGGTAATTCGCAAGTCCGATTTAAGATTAGGTGAAGTAGAAGGTAGTGCATCTATTTTAAGTTTAGCTGCTTCTCTACCTTGATATACCATATCGGATAAATACTCCGCTTCATCTGCCATTTGACTAGGAAGACTAAATCGTCTTACTTTTAAATTAGCTGCAGGAGATTTTTCTACTAACTTTAATAAATCTAATTTAGATACAGGTAAATTCGATTCTTGTGCTACTTTTAAAAAACCACCTACTAATTCATTTTGATTATTAAATCGTGCTATATTGGTATCAAATAATTCTTCTTTGCTAATACTTCCTTTTACCTTTGTTCCAGGAACATTTACTTTAAACTCGGATAAACGATTAAAGTTTTTAAATTCATTAATCCATGCATCAGGACTTAAAGATTTTTTTGAAGGGTGTTGTGCAATAAAATCATATAAAGCAGATCCAAAGCGTCCTTTGGTTCCACCCATCGTTAGTGGTTGTTGGATACTTGTTTGTTTTACTTTCTCAAAGTCATCCATGATTTTTAAATACATGGGTTTTGCACTTTTGATAGTATCTGTAGCTCGATCTATTTTGGTAGGAACAACGGTAATGATTTCATCCACCTTATCTAAGACAACAGGTTCCGTGATCCGTGGTGCTTGAGGTATGGGTTTTGTTTTAGAGGCAATACGACTAAGAGTCTTGAGTCCAGGAACACGACCCGCGATTAACGCTCCAAGGCCACCTAATACTCCTGCTCCTGCAACATACCCAGGGAGAGAAGATGGTTTATATTCTTCGACTTGTTTAACGTCTTGTTGGGAAGGACTTACTCCATCAACGGATTCTATTATTTTAGAAAAGTCCTCAGCCATAAATTACTTACAGCCAATAAACTTGCCGCCTTTGTAAGCTTTACCCATGCCACCGCATGAAAATTGTTCAATAGAAGGTTCAGGATTCTCGTATCTAAGTTCTTGATCTTCTTGTTCGTATGCTTCTTTAGGAAGAGGTTTTGTTCTATCGTTTTGATAGATTTCAATATCAGCTTCCATTTGTGATTTTTTAGTTTTCTTTTTTGACATTACTTCCAACCTTTCATAGCTATTTTTGGTTTTCCTTGTATTAGCATACCGCCTTTACTTAGAGTTGTCATTTTTTGTCCTGTACTTTTTTCTCCAGTACCGTAAGAATTTGGTGCGTATTTACTTAAGTTAGCCATTTTGTCTTTACTCCAAGTAGCACTGTCACCACCTATTACACCAGTATTTGTAACTTTACGAAATATGTCTGGAAGTTGAGAAATTAATTTTCCAAAGAATGCTTTTTGAACTTTTAATTTTTTCATTATAATAAATCCTTGATGTAATCTTTACCTTTACCAATGATCATTCCACCTGATGATTTTTTTTCTACTTCATCATCTTTTTTAAATTTAGATTTTGCATATTCGTATCCAGCACCAATACCTGCGCCTATTTTGACAGCATTATCAAGTACTTTACCTACAACTGTTTTTTTAGCAACTTTTTTTATTACATTTGAAAGTTTTGATGAAACTGTTGAAGCTGGTTTTAATTTTTGATTTTTAATTTTAAAATATTGATCTTCATTTTTAATACCTAAGCCTTTATAATCTTTAAATTTAGCTAAACCCTTACCACCAACAGATTCATAACTTTTTTGATCATAAGCTGTAATATTATAAGCTGGTTTATTTAATAATTCAGTTTGTCTAGCACTAGTTGCTTTTTTTAAAACATCTAGTTTTTTCTTATACTCTTCCGCCATGGTATTCTCCTAATAATATTTATATTCTTTTCCAGGATAATCATATCGATCTTCCTTATAGTCCGTAGGAGATTCTACATAATTACCTTGCCTGTATCTTAACACGGCTTGTGTTGTACTATCAACATAGTCATCATTAGCCCCATTAGGAAAAGCTGCACATTCCTCAATAACCTCATCTGCAAACATTTCCCCCTCTGGATACCAAATAGATCCGCCCTCAAATACAGGTGCACAAGCATTAACCCTTGTATGCTTATCTCTACCTCGACTAGGCATAAAGGGTATTACAGGAATACCCATACGTCTAAATTCTTGGGCTAGTGGCTCACCAGAAGCTTTAGCTTCAATAATAACTGTTTCAGGTTCCCAATATTTATATTGTTCAAAAGCAACTGCTTTTAATTCTGGGAAATCATATTTACCTTTCATAGCATCTAATAACATTAAGGCTGGTCCACCATGTTCTACAGGATAAAAAACTCCCCATGTAGTAATAGCAGAATAGTCGGCAGTTTCTTTTGCACTAAATGCAGTATCATAAGATTGAATAACAGCAGTTAACGATGGTAAACCTTTTTTCCAGGGCTTCCACCATTCTCGTTTTAAAATAGCTCCTTCTTCTGAAGTTGGTTCTTGCATATATTGTGCTGACCAATTTCGTACAGGTAAGGATGCTTTTACTTTTTCTAATTCTTCTAGTTCCCAATACTCAGGCCACACAGGAGCACCATTAGATAAAATAGCTGGAAAAGAAATTTGTTTCCATTTATCTGCTTTAGGTTCTTTTTGAGCTTTAATTAATCTACCTGTTAAATCATCTTCAGCCCATCTAGTCATAACTACCAAGATGGAACCACCTGGTTGAAGACGTTGTCTTGGTCCAGCAGTGTACCACTCATATGCTCGTTCCATAGCGGAATCCGATAAAGCATCTTGTTCCGTGTGTGGATCATCAATAATTAATAAATCCGCACCACGACCTGTGATGGAACCACCAACACCCGCAGCATAATATTCACCACCATGATTTGTTTCCCAACGACCTTTTGCTTTGGAATCCTCTCTTAATTTTACATCACCAAAAATTTGTTTATACTCTGGAGAATCCATTAAGTTACGAACCTTAGAACCAAATCTAGCAGATAGTTCCGCATTGTGAGAAACTTGCATAA
>Ga0070746_10002524_pt1 | contig 10875 bp, 5 predicted proteins | sample VirMetDEL_Mar_21_FD_77016 | JGI IMG/M metagenome (GOLD analysis project Ga0070746, IMG submission 77016) | Aqueous microbial communities from the Delaware River and Bay under freshwater to marine salinity gradient to study organic matter... | ecosystem: Environmental > Aquatic > Marine > Coastal... | reverse complement strand
GTAAAAACTTCCATTTACACCTCCAGTGGTTCTGCATAAACCAAAGCATCTTCGGGACAAGTATTGCGGATGACCTCAAGAACATTCATGAACTGGTCCACAGTATCACAAACAATTTCTTTGTTGTCTCCTTCACTAGAATAGATGTAGAATGTGCGTTTGGTAGGGTCTACAACACATCGTGTGAGAAACTCGTCTTGCATGGTGCCTTGGTTGCTTACCTTGTTATTATAATGCATTTGAGTGCTGGTGTCAAGTGTGCCGGTTGGGGAAGTGGTCAAGTCTTCATAATGTAAGCAAGTGCATAGTATGGTGGTCTGTTTTCGTGTGCCTGACTTCCACCAGTAGATCCGGTTAACCACATAGTTCCATTACCACCCGAATTTGATGATAGTGCATCATATCCAAAATTTCCAACTGAGGTAGCAGACCATCCACCAACTCCATTACCAAATGAAAGTTGATCGTCTCCTGGCATTGTGTGTCTGTGACTTGGAATTTGAGATTCTGTAAGAGTCACACTATCTACACCACCAGTAGCACCTACTGCATATCCACTTCCAGCACCAACTACAAATCTGTCTCTCAAATCTGGTGCATTAGCTGCTTGTGCTGCTGCAGAATTATCACATAAGACCCATCCAGTAGGAGCTGTAGTTCCAGAGAACATCATAATCATACCAGTGACAAAACCACCACCACCATCAGAAACTTGTACCCATTGTCCACCTTCTCTTACTTTTATTGACATAATTATAATATTTTTCTATATTTATTAGGTCTTGATCATGTAAACAAGAGCATAGTATGGTGGAAGGTTTGCGTTGGTTCCTGTTTGAATAGTGTTAGACAATCCTGCCGCATTGATGCCAACAGTTGATGTTGGTTGATTAGGCAACGCTCCGTCATTAATCGGAGTAGGACCTCCGGTTACATTATTCTGACCACTACTATTTGTGTTACTCGTATAAGTATGGGCATGAGCAATCAGAACGGCATTAGCACTACCACCAGCAGCACCAACAGCATATCCAGAACCGGCACCAACAATAAATCTATCTCTTAAATCAGGTACAAGAGCACCGGTGATTGCCTGAAGTTCTGATGTTAATGCAGCATCACCATTACAAAGTTGATATCCTGGTGGAATAGATGCAATTGAACCTCCCCACATATGAATAGTTCCGGTCAGTACATAATTGACACCACTACCAGAACCAGAAGAAATATCATACCAAATATCACCATCACAAACATCTGTGGTTGGTTCTGTTGTTTGAATATAACGTTTTCCAAATGCATTACTTGTAGATCCAATTCCAATAGTGGCAATTCCGGCAGCAACTGTTACTTCAATCGGATTACTACACCCATATTCTGTTCTTGGTGTATTACTATCTGAATATTGTTTTACATCTACATCAGAAAGAATTCCATTACCACCACCAGAACCAACAGCAGCAATGGTAAATCCACCTGCTGCTACAGGGTCAATAGTAATATTAGAACCAGCAGTAATCGTTACATCATCATTAGTAGTTCCATCACTCAATCTAAGGTTAACATTATTTCCAGAATCTACTGCAGTAAGAGTATAAGTTTTACCAGCAGTAGATGAATCAACAAACTCCAAACCATCCCCACTGGAGTTGACTTTAACAACTTTTCCTGCAGCACTAGTGTAATTTGCTGGAGTATCCGTAAGACCTATAAATTCATCCGTGCCACCAACACCAGCAAGAGTTATTGATGTGGTTAAATCTGTTAAAGTACCTGTTCTTACCAATGTAAGAGTTCCACTATCAAATGATGCGGAATCGACATAATTATCTGTTCCTACAGAAGATGCATCTATCCAAGATGGTGCTGCACTTTCATTATACTGAAGTAATTGTCCAGTTACAGTTCCATTAGGAATAAATTGTGTCGTATCAGCAGCACTTTGATATGGGATTTTATATGCACCTCCACCTGATAGATTATTAGCAGTTTCTGCTATTCCTGCAGATATATCTCCTGCAGATATCCAAGATGGTGCTGCATTTTGATTGTACTTAAGTAATTGTCCATCTGTTCCATTAGAAATAAAGTCTGTCGTATTAGCAGCACTTTGGTATGGGATATTATATGCTTGACCATCTTTTAAGTTAGTTGCTATACCAGCATTATCTGCATAGTCGGCAGTGGCAACATTAGCATTTCCGAAATCTATACCAATATTCGATGCGGCAGTTATTCTACCTTTAGCATCAAAAGTAACGACACCTACTTGAGTAGAAGAACCAACAGTTCCAGTGGTAATAATAGATTCCAATGTTGCTGTAGCAGTTACATCTTCATGACCCTTAAAGTCAACATTCCATGCAATATCTCCTGTTGCTGCTATGTTTCTAGAGTTTGTTAAAGAGTCGGCAGTGGCAACATTAGCATCACTGAATACAATACTAACAGTGCTTATACCAGTAACTCTTCCTTTAGAGTCAAGATCAAAATTAGTAAATTTCTTTCCTGTAGTATCACCATAGTCACCTAAACCAGGACCAACGTCTTTTAATGTAAGTGCAAATCCTACGTTTTGAGTTCCATCAAAGGTTTTTTCGACAGCAATGATATCATCAGTGCTACCTTCACCTAAAGTAAATGTTCTAGGTGTTTCTAATTTTGTGGCACTATCGGCATTACCTGTAATAGGACCTTCAAAATTATTTGCATAAACATTATTCCATTTATTAGATGTTCCACCTAAATCTAATGTTCCATTTGTTGATGGCAATAAATTACTATCAACTCTTGCATTAAATGTTACAGTATCAGAATTAGCATTTCCTAAATCGGTATTACCATTAACAGTTAAATTTCCGGAGACAGTAACATTATCAGGCAATCCAATCGTAAGTGTTTGATTTGCTCCAGAAGTTTCTATTTCGTTTGTGGTTCCGGCAATCGTAAATGTTTGACTATCAAGGTCAACAGAACCAGTTCCAGCATCTCCTGCAAAGTCTAAATCTTGTGCGGTTACTTGATCATCAACATATTTTTTGATTGACTGTTGTGTTGCGAGAGCAGTATCACTATCAGATACTAAATCATCTTCATCAAGAATTGAAGTAATGCTAATTGTTGGATTAGTTCCTACTCTTAAGGTATCAGTTGTTGTAATTCCCTGGACATCTAATGATTCGGTAAATGTACCAGTTCTTGCTGTTAAGGAATCAAAAGTTATATCATCACCAACATATAAATCTCCACCGACATATAAATCTCCACCCGTCGTTGTAATACCACCAGCAGCAGCAAGAGTAACTGCAACACCAACAGAAGGTCCAGTAAATGATACTGCACCACCTACATTTAAACCCAGTCCAATATTAACACTCTTGTCTATACCAACACCACCATCAACCTGAAGAGCACCACTATTTGTTGATGTAGATTCTGTATTTTTTTGTAGTAATATAAAATCTTTGACGACTACACTTGATGTTCCATCGGAGTCGATAGTTAAATTTCCTGCTCCAGATTTTGTAGATACAGTATTCCCATCTACTACAACATTTCCGAGAGTAGAAACTCCTGTTACAACAATATTATCAAACTCTCCTGTCCCAAAATCAAATTGTGCTATAGTTCCAATACCAGTAATATTGAGGTTGATTGCTTGTATTGCCTGACCAACGGTTAAATTTTTATCAATACCAACTCCACCATCAATCTGAACACCACCAGTATTTGTATTACCTAATGTATTATCAGTGTTTTTTGTAAATTTTGCAGTATCGGAAACATTAAGAACATCAAGGTCTGTTGTCCCATCAACATCAAGACCTGCATTCATATCTACATTACTACCAAATGTAGAAAGACCTGATACATTTAAAGTAGTTGCATCTATACCACCATTCGCATCAATAAGTCCTGTAAATGTAGACAATCCACTTACAGAAAGAGTATCAACAAATACTCCACCACTAAATGTGGATACTCCAAGAACATCTAATAATTGTGTTGGAATTGTGCTTCCTATACCAACACGATTATTATTAAAATCATAATAAAAATTATCTGCACCATCTACAAGTCCGGTAGTATTATGAAACTGAACTTGTCCTATAGTTCCACCGGCACCTGAAATAATACTATTTGGTCTGGTCCATAAAAGACCTCCATTTGCACCCTTGACTATTAATTCTCCCTGATCTCCAGGTTGATTAGTAGAATCGTAAATTGTTCCTGTGATTCTAAAATCACCCTCTAAATGAAGTTCTTGTGTCGGATCTGTGGTTCCGATACCAACCGAACCAATACCAGTTGTTGTAATAACTGTTCCACCAGTTCCTACGGTAATTCTATCTCCCGCAGCAAACAGTCCATCATCAAAGGTAAATCTTGGATCTGTTGCAAAATCATTATTATTTTTAAATAATACTGAATTATTATTTCCTGGAGGTGCGACTGTAATGGTAACTGCAAATCCTGGATTAATTCCACCAATACCTTCTGCAACTACAGAATTGCCAATAAAATTTAATTGTGTAGTACTGCTCAATCCCCCAATCTGATCATCCTCATCAAAAATAGTAATACTACCAGGAATAATACCTCCTTGATTGGGAATCCAATATCTTTCTCCTGGATATCCATCAACACCTATAACAATATATTGATTTCCTGGTGGAGGAAGATTGTTAAGATAAGCAGATGGACCAATTAAAGGATCACCTAAATTTGGTTCAGATTCACTTACAGAAAGATAACGATATCTATCAGAACTTAATCCAGTTTGTGGCGTTAATTTAGAACGACCTGATATATACTTTGCCATACTTATGTTGTGCTATTCTCCAGAATACTCATAATAAACTCCATCTGTAATGGAGCAGCTTGACCACCACTTACATATGTATGTGCAATTCCTGATACGACACCAGTATCAGTCGTAAATGTGAGTGATGTGCCGACAGGACCAGTAATACTATCGACTATAAAAGATTTTTGAGGGTCTGGAAAGATTGATGTTGTTAGTCCTCCTGAATATGAACCACAAGTGAAGGCAATACCACTCATCGTAACTTCATCATTTACGTTAAATCCATGAGGAGTTGCTGTTTCTACAGTGGTAATACCAGTCGTATTATCATATTGTACTGTACTTATTGATACGACTCCACTCTGAACTCCTTGAATAACAACAGAATCTCGTTTAAGGGCATCTCTCTCTAAGACCAATCTACCATCAATAATCACTAATGCATCATTCGGAGGAATTTCTCCATTTTTTATAATTCTTATATTTCTCGTATTTCCTGATGTTTTGGATGCAGTACTTGTTCTTCTGTGTGTAAAAGTTACTGATGGATATGTATTTACACCGACATTCGATACAGAAGCATAAAGAACAATGGAAGAAACACCAGTGGGTGCAGTATAAACAGTTTGTTCTCCCGGTGCTACAGGAACTGCTATCGTAATAAATTTATTAAGTGGTGCAACTGCCATATCTTATCTCAATGCAAGTATGAGTGGTGTAACTTCTGCCTGAATTGCCTTACTAAAATCTCTTCCTCTAACAGTTGATGTTGTCTGATCAACTTGAATACCTTCACCAATATCAAAATTACCTTTTTGGTCCGTAGAAGTGAATGGAATTTGTGCTCCGTCAAGAGCAACAATTTCATTCGCTTTAATTGGAAGAGCACCTTCAAAGGGTAGTGATGTATTTATGCTAGTACCAGAACCAACATACTCAAAAGAATGAGAACTTGTTAAGATACGACTAATTCTTTGAAGAGTAAATGGATCTCCTGCAAATAGTTCATAAGGAACAAATTCATTGAAGGTCATTGTAGTTATTCCAGTCGTATTCTCTGTTGCTTCAGAGATTGTGAAATATAATGGTTTCATCACAACTTCGGCAACCGAAGTATTTCCATTTACCTCTACAACAATATTTTGTGTTGGTAAATAATTTCTACCGGAATTAATAATATCAATCGCAGTTAGAGTTCCTTCGGCACTTACAGTAGCACTTCCTTCTGCCACAATACCTTGAGGACCTTTGGGAGCAACAGTTCCATCATTATCCCTAATAATAATATCCGGAGGATTTGTTTGACTATACGGTCCTCCTGATACTCCATCCAATATGTTTATCTTAAAAACTTCTTGTAATGGTGCGGTAATTCTTCCAGATCCAACAGCATCTGGATAATTAGATAAATTAATTTTAAAATATAATGCCTGACCATCAAAAGGTCTTTCCGGTTCATTTTCCGAATCAGTAACACCAGTTCCAACCACAACGTCAGAATTATCTCCTGGTATTACATTATTCAATACTGTTCCAGTGTATTGAGTTGCTCCCAATCCAACGGCATATAAACCAAAATTACCAAAAGAACTATTGGAGTTAGTTAAGTCACATTGTCCACCAGTATCCGCATAAATTGCAATATCATTATTAATTGTAAATATTGAAACTAATTGTGCATATGCATTATTTGTAAGTGATACTCCAATACCATTTTCATTATATTGTGTAAATGAGTCACAAACCATTGATTTTAGATTTGCTCCATCTGGTGTTCCTGTTGCATCATTACCATCAATTCTCATACCGATACTTTCGGTCATGAAGTTGGTACAGTTTCTAACGTATGGAGATCTCCACCTACCTGTCGGTCCTTGTGTTGCCGGACCAGCAGGAGTATATCCACTATTTGCAGTTACTCCTGTTTTTGGAAAGGCAACAGCACCACCACCGGCATGAGAAACACCAACAGTTGCTCCAGAAAAGTTTAAGTTTTCAACCAAACAACCTCTTCTTACCCAAAAAACATCCAAAGAAGTATTTGATGGTTCAATCGTAACTAATCTCAAATCTTCACCAGTAATGGATACGTCTCTCTGAAGACCAACTGGATTGTTTTCTATATAACGACCCGGACGAATTTTAATTGTATCACCAGGTTGTGCAATTGCAGCAGCAGCACCAACGGTTGCTTTAGCATCACCTTCTAATAATCCACTATTTGAATCAATTCCATTCTTGGACACCCAAATAGTATTTTGTGTTTCGACACCTGATGGTCTCCAAGATACTCCAGTTCCAACAGATGCTAAACGATAATCTGTCTTAGCAGCACCTACACCTGTTTCCTGATTAACATCAATTAAAGAATTATCTAATTCTAAAGTTCCAATTATTTTAGCATTCACTCCAACATTAAGATTTTTCTCAATACCAACACCACCTTCAACAACAAGTGCTCCAGTATCTTTATCTGTGGAGTCCGTTGTACCTTCTATTTTTGTATCACTACCAACAAATAACTTCTTAACTATTCCTACACCACCATCAATTTGAACTGATGCATTTGTCGTGCTAGTAGCATCTGTTGCATCATTAAATGTAGAAACTCCATCAACATCTAGAGTGCTATTAAGTGTTGTACCTAAATCAACATCTAGAGTGCTATTAAGTGTAGTGGCACCATCAACATCTAGAGTGCTATTAAGTGTTGTACCTAAATCAACATCTAGAGTGCTATTAAGTGTAGTGGCACCATCAACATCTAAAGTACTATTAAGTGTTGTACCTAAATCAACATCTAGAGTATTGTTAAGTGTGGTGGCACCATCAACATTCAAAGTGCCATTAACATCTAAAGTGAATGCTGGATTATCTTGTCCGACACCAACATTTGATAATCTATAGATATTGTTTCCATTATATCCCCACAAATCTTGAGATTGTATTCTGGCAATTTCAGTAGGATTAGATGGATCCGGAATCGGAATGATTGTATCTGTTCCTATACCACCACTATTAATTTGAACAAAATTTAATACTGTAAATGATTGTGCAGCACCAACAAGAGGAATATAAACACCTTCATCTTGAACAAAGATACCCTCAGAGAATGCTGGTTCAAATGTTACCCAACGAATTCCATTTGCATCACGATTTAAAAATGCTCCATTTGCACCAGGAGCACCGGCAGAATCATAAATGTTTCTTGCAATAGAAATTGATCCATCAACATCGAGTTTTAATTCTCCTTGTGCTGCAGTATTAAGTCCAACAATTCCAAATTCAGGATTTGTTTTTCCAATTCCAACTCTTCCTTCTTCAGTAATTACAAATGTATTATCATCTTCAGAATTAAATTGAAATTTTTGTTGTGGTGTTGAAGTAAATATTCCAATCCTTTCAGTTCTAGTGTCAACATTTAATGCAGTTTCACCAGGACCAAAAGAAAGTCTGGTTCCATCACTTGAAGTAGAAGTAAATATTCCAATATTTCTTGTTCTTGTATCAATATTAAGTGCTGTTCCACCTATACCAACATCAAGTCTTGTTCTTACTAATAAGAAATTAAGGTCTAAAAGTCCTTCAATTGTCACATCTTTCTTGAAGGTGGCATCCTCATAAAATAATGACTCTCCATATACATTGAGAGTATTTAAATTAGTATTTCCCCAAATAGTAACATTCTCAAATAAAGAATCACCTGACCTTGTAAATACTATATTTGATGGTAAGGGAATATTTGCCATTTTTAACCTAAGGGTGAACCTATTGCTTTAAGTGCTAAATCAAAAACTGGACTTCCTATAAATGTTTTTAAGAAAGAACTTGTCTGTAATATATCTGCCAAATTTCCTTTTTGCGATTTAACATCTACACTTTGACCAAGTATTTTGATATCTTTTGTTTTATGTTCTTGCTCGTATCCTATTCTTATTCTTGGTGCCTGTATCACAACTTCAAGACTAGCTTCAAGAACAATTTGTTTTCCATATATTTTTACATGTCCTTTATCAGCATTGACCGCAAAATCTCCTTTATGTGCTACAAACTGAAATGTTGTTTGATCATCATTGACTAATGAAGATGCCCCAGTCTCAACCTGCAACATTCCTTCGGACATTATTTTACTCATTCCACTCTCACTATGAGATTGAATGAATCTAATTCCTTCATCAGTCGTAGATTGCATGGTAAATGCCGTTCTACCTGCACTCCCCATTTGAGGATTTCCAGTCTCAATTACTAATTTTGGACCAAATATATCAGTAGTTCTTGTTTCTTGTGCCATAATTAACTCACACAATCAATAACTTGGATAATTTCACCTTGACCATCTTGACGATCTGGTTGAACAATTGACATAATAGGTCTCAATACTGCACCAAAACCAGTGCTACTCTCAATATTTAGGTCTGGTAGTCCATTAAATGCAAATCCTTCTTTGACATCAACTCTCGTAACTCGACCATCAACAATTTCAATATCAACTACAGGTTCTTCTGTATCAGGTGCATCAGGAATTACAACTATATCATCATCTTGATAGTCTTGTCCAGGATTTTCAATAATAACATCTACAATATAAAGTGGAAGTTCACTAATATCAGCAGGATAATTTTCACCCTCACTTGTAATGACGACAGAAGTTACCTGCCCAAATGTAGGTGATGATGGATTTTGGTCAATAATTGCACGACCATATCCACCATATCCTTTATTACAACTATCTTGGAAAGTCACAAGTGGTGCTCTTGTATATGACTGTCCAGGATTTGTCATCTCTACACCGACTATACTTCCAACTTTAATTACAGAACCTACGGCATCTTCAGTGTCAACATTATTAATAATCTTTCCAAGAATTACACTACCAGCAGCACCAAGTCCATCACCACCAAAGAAACTTACGGTTGGTAATCCACATTGAGAAACATTGCCAAAGTCACAAGGTCCAAGATTAGATGCCTCACTTAATGGAGCACCAAATACAGTCCATTTACCATACTTTTCTTCAAAATCACCTACAAGATTTTCTGCTCCTTGAGATATTGCTGTTCCACTAAAGATTCTATTAAATGCACTTTCTTCATCTTCCTCACTTTTATCCTTAAACAATCCTTTATCAATTATATACTTACTACTTGCAGGACAAATTTTCTTTTCATCACATTCAAATAAATTGGCAATTTTTCTAACCGCATTAATTCCAGTAAGTAAGAAATCTTTTATTTTAAATATAAAACCAATCGGTTCTAGAATTTTGGTTATTGGTCCTAATAGTGGTCCGGCAATAGAATCAACGATATTTACAAGATTATTCGTGAATGCACCTACAATCTGTTCAACAACACAAGAACCAGCATTTAAAACATTTTTGACCGCACCAGTTATCAATTCTTCCATTACATCTAAAGCACCCTCCATAACTTTTGTTGCGGCACAAAATAAACCATCAAAGAGTTTTTTGACAAGACCAGTTAATGGAGTTAATTTCTCAACGATAAATCCAGTACCGAAATCTAGAGACTTAAGATATTCTACAAATTTTCCAATTCCTTTTTTAATTAATCCAGACAATGCATCACTCAAAGAACCGAGCATTTTATTCACAAATCCGGTTATAGTATTTCCGATTAAATTGACGACGGATTTTATTTCATTTGGAAGATTTAAGATTGCATTACCAACTTGAGTAATCTTATCAAAAAAGTTTGTTAGATATGCTTCTATTCTTGCAAACGTATTATCCTTACACGGATCTGCTTGTATGATTTTCTTACCAGTTGTTGTTGATTCTGGAACTTTACATGGGTCTTTACCTTGTTTTTTGTCTGATACCAGTGCTTCAAGTTGCTCTTCACTAATTTCTATAATTTCTACATCTCCTACTCTCGTTTTTCCCTCTTCTATATTTTTATACTGTTTTGGTGATAGTAGTCCCGTGTCAATTTCTTCTGGAGTAGACTGATTTGGATCGTAGTATATTCTATTTTCATCAGCATCAACTATATCAGTAACATAAATTTTAGGAAGAACTACTGGTTCTGCTGATGTTGTTGGTTCTG
>Ga0070746_10002519_pt1 | contig 10884 bp, 10 predicted proteins | sample VirMetDEL_Mar_21_FD_77016 | JGI IMG/M metagenome (GOLD analysis project Ga0070746, IMG submission 77016) | Aqueous microbial communities from the Delaware River and Bay under freshwater to marine salinity gradient to study organic matter... | ecosystem: Environmental > Aquatic > Marine >... | reverse complement strand
TAGGTCCTTTCTTAAGTATACTGGTAGTGCTTCACCACGCATTTGATAAATTAGTGTTTCAAAACGTGTATGGTCGCTGGTTTCATGTGCAATTTCAACACGACTATCACCATCTACATAATATTTGCCAGTATTTGGCCCACGTTTAATTTCTTTTAGTTTTAGATTAATTAAAAAGTAAAAGCGATCAGGATTTTCCACTATTCTTTGCCAATGTTCATAATTTTTATGATCAGTAACGACATATGTTTCATACACATCGCCATTGACAATATCAGTGAGTTCTATTGTATACATATCATCACCATTACGGCTTGATCCGTATGTTGTATTTGTAACTGTGAATACTTCTCTACTAATATTTGGTAACATTTTAGTTGCCCTCACCTTGGTGCTTTAATCTCCAATATTCTTCCATAATGTGAATACTCAAGCTATCAATAGTTTGTCGGTAGATTTCTCTTTTATGAGATTCATCATAATCCGGATTCAAGTTCATCAAATGTTGCAGTGCAACACCATTTAGATATTTTATTTGTTCTGCGTTTAACATGTTTTCTCCTTAAAATTTGCCACCATCTGTTTCCAGTGTATTACGATCATATTCCAATCTTTCAACTCTATCCTCTAACTTTTTTACCATCGATAATAGGTGGTTGAATAGAATGATTAGTTCATTTGTGTTGCTCATTTGTTTTTCTCCTAGCAATATAGTATAATTTACTATAATAGTATTTATATGTCAACTAAAAAAAGGGCTGATAATGGGCTATTTTCTGCATTTTTTGATTGACTAACTGACTTTTATCGAGTATAAATACTTTTGAAGACAGTTAAAGATTAGGTTTTATCTTGATATGTTAAAGCCATATATCGAAGATACTTTTTTGCGTGTTATTTCCTTAGTGATACGTATATCCTAGCTAAATGTAACCCTGTCTCGCCTTTATCTCCGTATTGGCACCTAATCGGTTACATTGTTAGATCTCGTTATAATTAATAATTTAACTGGGCAGTGTTTTTTAACACTGCTCTTTTTTTTGCTTGACATTTTTGATTTTTCGTGCATAAATAAACATGTAGGGTTAAAACAACAGATTGATCCCTGTTGGGCTTTTTAACCTTTCGTGCCACCCTACAACACAAACTACGAAAGGTTATAAACGAAAGGAAATATATTGAAAAATCTATCCATTAAACACGACAATCATACTGTTGAAATCGGTCCAGGCTCTGGTCCGCATTATGCATCATTGCGTTGTAAAGATTGCAATGTTCATATTGCTTGGTTGAGTAAACACCAATTCTTCATTACAGCAAGACACATTGGTGTTGCCGCTATTGAACGAATTAACGAAATTAACGAAATTAAAGAATTGAACGAAGTAACGAAGTAACGAAAGAATAGTTACTACTTCTTCTTTCTTCGCTTCGCTCTTAAACGAAAGACTCGCTCTGCTCGTCAAAAGAAGTTCGCAGAGCTCACACAACGAAAGGTAAACACAAATGAAACTCAAGAAGTCAAACAAGAAACAAATCAAAGATACTGCTTACGCAGAAGTGCCCTTCCCGGTCACTGAAATGAACTCAATACGAATTGCGGTGTATGACAACGAACCGCTTCGCCCAAAAAGCGAATACTCAGCTGGTCGCTTCGTAATAGAAGTCAATGCGGAGTTTCTCACTCCTCAGGACAACTGGCAAGGACAAACATCAATCCAACTACGTAACAGGACAAGTGAACTAAAAAACATCAAATACAAAATACCAACAAGTGCAAGTGAGCAATACCAAGCATGGTATAATGAAGCATTCAATGAAATGCAAATGTTTGAAGTCAATAACGGCAACAGCACAACTCACACTAAACTAGGAACTAGACTTAGGTGCCGAGATAGTATTGCGTTCCGTTCCGTATTAGGTTGCGTAGCAAGTGTAACCTGGAACAGCAAAGATGAGCCCACGGTATTATTACAAATGGGCGAAGCTATGTTAGATGCTGATGATCAAATATTTGTAGATGGTTTTTGTGAAGAGATACCATTAGAAGATAAGCGTGTGCATGGTAACATGATATTATGGCAAGAAACTATGGAATTGGAAGTTTAACTTTTCCAATTGGAATAATAACCTGCCTCTTTTAAACGGGCTTTTTCTTTAATGAGATCTTCTTTGCTCTGAAGTATGATTAAAGGAATACCAGGTGTTGGTGTTCGGTAATTTCCAATATACCTAGGCGTGTTTGGATGATGCCATAAAGCTGCAATCTCTGGATACTCAGTTTCCGTTTCTATGCATTTGTTATCAAGCCAAACATCACTTTTCCCGATACAATATACAGCAACGGCAAAGGGTTTTAACGTATTCCATGTGCAAGATATAGTATGCAAAACCTCCGGGCTATACTCTACTATATGAACTCGGTGAATTTGGTTTTCAAGAGCTGGACACAGTGCCCACCCATTCATCTTTGGTGAGGGTGTGCTGATCTGTTCTAGGTATCGTTTTATTTTTCTTCCACTCATAGTAGTCTACTGGCCATTTCGATTGAAAAAGGGTTTCAAAACCCCAATGTGATAAACTGTGTAATTCACAGGCTTCTTCGATAGGTAGTCGGTCATATATATGTGATTCACATATACGTATTACATGTTTTCGCATTGTCGCTTCATCCCAGCGATGCCAGGGTTCGTCTTTGGGTTTAACTCCACGGTGTGATGGTGCCATTGTTGGCAATTTATCCTGCTCAAGTTCATAACCACGTTTTGGTTTTTGTCTTTCCCAATAATAAACAATACCGTCAGTTAAACGTGCTAATTCATATACTCCTGTGGATTCAGTATAAAATGAGAATATACCACTTCTGCCTGGTAATTGGCCATACAATGTTCGCCCATAAATTAAAGGTCTTGTGCCTGCAACTGCACAACAGATGTTGCCTACATCCGTAATACTTTGTATTAATTTGTGTGGACTGGTGATACCACGTATCCAATAATATTCACCAGCTAGGTGAACTTTGTCTTTTATTAGTTTCATTTTACCTCATGGGTTTTATGTTATATAATTATAGGATCTGGCACTAGTATGAACCGCCGTCGATGTCATACAAGTTTAACCATTCAGTGCCATCATAGTAGTATGGTGCGTTGTTTTCATCTGTTACTCTAACCATGTCGCCTGTTGCTGGTGAGCTAGGTAAGCTACCACTAGCATAAGGTGCAAGGTTAAGACTGCGATAAAGTGCAGTTCTATTTTCAGCTATCTTAACAACTTCGTTTACTGTAAATGTGCTAACACCGTCGTCATATGTTTTAAACAGGAATGCATTGCCATCAGTGCCATCATCATATTCTGCACCCAATAGCACTGGATATGCTGTTCCGTCTGTTGCTGTAATTTCCCAACCAATTAGTTGAGATTGATCTCCAGCTGCCAATGCTGCGCCTGTTGCGTTAGCAATGTTTATACGGTATTGGTTTTCGCCAGTGCCAGTGTCAAATTCTATGCCATCAAACGAACCATCGCTTTTAAGTGTGGCTTTGTTATTGGCAATAAATCTACTATTACTAACTTCAACTGTGTTTTTAATCTCAAGTTTCTTGCTTAATGTGCCAGCATCTTGGACAGTAAAATCAAAATAACCAGATTCACTTGCAGCGGTTTTATCATCAACCCCCATGTTTATTCTGGCAAATATTTTGGTTGTGCCAGCACCATTTTCACTTTCAGCCAATATTGCAGTAATATCGCCAGTAATTCCGTTACTGGTAGTATTTTCAAATGCTAATTGAGTAGCACTGGTATTTGGATATAGTAGTTCTGCTATATTATTAAACACCACACGAGTTGTTGGTTGAATTTCAATTGTATCTGTTGGTGTCCAATTACTGCTAGATCGATACAGTATATCACCAGTGCTAGCACCACTGGTAACATTGCTTAAATCTTCTAAAACTTCGCCAGTGATATCTGTTAAAAAGCTGGTTGCAGTATTTTCCCAAGCACTGCTAGTGCTGTTGTAAACAAGATAATCACCATTGCTGGGTGTTGGAGCCGTAACATCACTTAAATCACCAATTGATTCGCCAGTGATATCACTCAAATAAGTTGCTGATACATTTTCCCACTGACTACTAGTGCCATTGTAAATTAGATATTGGCCATTGCTGGGTGTAGTAACAGTTACATCAGTTAAATCATCTATATCTGTTACACCAGCAGCTAGTGTAACTGCTTCCCAATTGCCAGTAGCGTTATTATAAACTAAGGCTTGCCCATCACTAGGACTTGGAACATCTACATCAGTTAATCCGTCTAAATCAGTTGTAAGTGTAACTGTTTCGTTAATCCATTGACTAGTTCCGCTATCATAACGCAGAAATTGATCATCTGCTACACTGGTAATAGTAACATCACTAAGAGCAGTTAATCCAGTTATTTCACTGTTGTTGACGTTTTCCCACTGACTACTAGTGCCGTTGTATACTAATATTTGACCATCAGCCGCAGCCGTAATATTAACATCTGTAAGAGCATCCAAATCTGTAATGATGTCATTGGCATCACTAACGTAATTAAAATCTTGGTTGATAACAATTTTACTCATAACGTTGCTGGGTCCTCTTCATCATATACGCTAGCATTATATTCTTGCAATTGGACTTGAAGTGTTCCATCAGCACGTAACTTTACATCCATTACTCTATAAACTGTTGGTGCATCATCTGGCAAGAACGGATGTTCAAATGTAATGATGTCCATGGGCTCTATAGTTTGTTTTGTGTGTGGCAGTGTTAATTCTACAGTTGTATCATAACGACTTTGCTTCATTAATTCATTAGCAATAAGTTTTGCACGGTCTGGGTCTACAATTAAATCTAATCCAATTTCTTTTTGCAAAACCAATTCATTATCAGCAGTTTTAAATGTGCTGTTGCTTACAACAACACTGCCTTGTTGATAATCATCATCTAGATTTGTAAAGCGGACTTTAACACGGTTAAAACGATTCTTTTTGTTTCCAAAACCCATATTCCAGTTATCAACAATGTGACTGTCTGTAATTGTGTCTGTGCTATTTCCAGTTTTAAATGGTATCAATTTGTAGCGTCCATTGCTGAATGTTAATGCACTATTGCAACATGCAAGTATGCGTTGTGTATTTTCATATGTAGTGTCATCAGTGCCTAGTGCACCATCTAATACATATTTAGGTGCACTCAAATATGTGTGAGTTTGCTCATAATAATCTTGTGCATCTTGGAAACTAGTGATATCCAATAAACTATCATCGAAACCTCTACCATATATGTCATGTGTCAAATAATCACAAACAATATCAGCAGGATCTTTTGAATACACTTCAGCACCAGCCAAGTTATCTACATCACGAACCTTGCGCCCTTTTACTTGGAATGTAACCGTGGGCAGACCACTAAATGCATCACGATTATATTTGAAGCGGATATAGGAGTATACAATGCCGTTGCCGACATGGTCGCTTGTCCATTCTGTAAAACGAGACACAAGGTTCGCATCTGCAGTGGTTTGATCCCCAAGATGGTTTGTTATCTCAAGTAGACCACTGTAGTCAATATTATCTTCTCCAGCACTTAGTGCAATACCAGTTGTGTTGTCAAATTCTGGATCACTTGCACCTATGGCAGATTTATTGTAAACAAGCAAGTCATTAAAATAAATTTCTGTGATGTCTTCAATAGGTCCTTCACATATTGTGTAAACAATATGCAAATATTCTGTGCCAGCTGCACCATCTGCCGCTGCACTACGCATAAACGTTCTTGTAGCACCTACTCTACGTTCACCATACACAACTGGTATTGGATCATTGTTTGAGTTTTTGTTAACAAGCATACCTGGGTCTTGGCGTTGTTTTTGCTTTGACATCATCTTGCCAACAAGGAGTGCTGCCCCAACAACAATTAAACCGCCGATGAGGATTGCTGTAAGACTTGTTGCTGCTAATGTAATACCAAAGAAGCCTGCTGCCCCTGCTCCAATGCCACCTAAAATAGGAAGTGCTACTGCCATTTAAATTCGTCCTTTATGGTTTCCAGGATATTTCCTTAAGAACTTCCTTTGAAAACTCAAAGAACTTATCTCCTGGATAGTAAAATTGCTGCTCATCATCATTGGTGCGGCGTCCACTTGTGCGTTCAAAGTCTACAAATTGGTTTGCCGCAGTTCCGCCTACTGTTAATATTTCACCATCGTCTTCACATGCAGCACTGCTAAAACGACCTTCAAATATTTTAAATGTGCCAATTATTCCATCACGATATAATTGACGATATATTCTAACCTGTCTATCAATAAAATCTGTGTTAACAAAATACCCAAAATCAGCTTGTCTTAATCCAGTTAATGTGATAGTAAGCTCTGCAATTTGCATTTGTGTATTTTCTTGAACATCACTAAATCCTAGAAAGTTTCCAAGAGCTTGGTAAGTATTGCCATCATAAGTTGTATCCCAGGGGCCGTTGGTAAAACGATGAGTCCCATCATCTAATTCAATCTCCAGTAATTCAAAACCTGTAATGTTATTTTTTGCAATTTCCGCCTGTGTGGCTGCATCCATGTCTCTGTTAGCCATTGTGTCTCCAGATCTTAATTTTTGGATCTGCCCAGTTTATACGATCACTAGGAACAGACATATAGCCATAATCAACGTCCATACTATGCGCACGATTGAAACCATAAATGTGACCACAAACAAAGCCACGTTTTTCATAAGTGATAATATCACCGTCAGCAACTTCATCAACTTCCACAAATCCTGCTTCTTCAAGTCCAGCATCTAATTTTTTATAATCCCTTGTAAAACGAAACGCAGTTTTTGCATCCCAATATTTTCCTCTAACATCTTTTATTATATTTGATCCAGTTAACCAGTCAACATATTCTACAATAAAAGTATTGCAGTCTGTCCAACCCCACTGAAAATCATCTGGCTGATGTTGCAATAGGTATAATTTTAATCCGTCTATATTCATTATACTAGGTCCATATCTACTTTAAAACTTACAAAGTTTCCTGTTGGGTGAAAGTCAAACTCTACATCATCATCAGTTAACATACACGTTGCATATGTGTAACCAGTAAATGGTGCAATAGCTTGTGATAATACATCCAATGCACCCTTTGCTGGGGCTGTAAATCTAATTATCGCTTCGCCAAATTGGTTAGTTTCAAATTGTCCGCCTGCATAAGCCACATTGTTAAGTGTGTAAGTGCTTCTATATGTGAGCAATCCAGCGAACACATCACCGTCTCTACAAACTATACCATTGGCAGCACCTGGTGCTAGATCTGGTTGGAAGCCTGTAAAGAATACAGCACTATCTCCTGCAACTACTGGTTTTGCCAGTCTAGGTGCACTGCCTGAAGTCCAAACATTAACTGTGTCACTTGAGGTTGTAAACAATTGATAACCATTGCCGTCATCAGGAGCACCATAATAAAATAGGAATGGTGCGCCACTTCCACGCATTTGTTTAATAAAGCTATCAAACTTGCGCCAATTTTCAGTGCTGATATTGTTGTATGTTAAACTTAAACGGTAACCAAAAGCACCTGTGCTGTTAGTATAGCGTGTTAAATCTTGACCATATGATTTACGTGTTGGATGAATTAGTGTAACATTCATTTTAGCTGGGCTAACCACTGTTGGCCACAGTTGATCTCCACTGCCTACATTTTCAAAATCTAGTGGTAGTGGAGCAAAATTTTGATATTCACCACTAACGTCTCTGCCCAAATATGTTGCACCAAATACTGTGGCTTGACGGAAATTGTTGTCATCATAGTCTTGCATATTTCCGCCACTGCTATATGCACTCCAAGTGGTTGTGTCAACTGGGTCAGTAAATGCAAGATCATGATATAATTCTATTTGGTTATGTGAAATACCTTTTGCATAAAATGTAGCACCATTTAAGTCTTTGTTTACATCAGTGTTTATAACACTTGCATTAACCATGCCTACAATACCTGTGAATACTTTTATAGCAAACTGATCATAACTGGTTTGATCAGCAGCACTGGTTGTAAATGTAACAACTGCTGGGCTTGCATTTGTAATAGCACTTACAGTAAATGTCCCATAGCTAGGGCTCGCATCACTCTCTTTTACTGCTGGCAATAATAATGCATAACGGTTATCATCATATGGTGTTGCGCTTGTTGCGCCATATCTCATTAAACCACAAAACTCATAATCTAAAGTTGCACCAGTAATGGTTCCGTTGTTTCCAACACTAGTAAGTGGACTGCCGTCTCCACTTAATGTAAAAGTTATCGCTGGATTAAAATCACTATCAAATTGGTAATCAACATGTGATGCATTGTCTACAGGTTCATTTACATCGAATGTTGTATTACTATTGGTCATTCTTACATAATAACTTGGTCTTGCACCAACAATATTTGCACCAAACTCATCGTTTACAGCTGAACCTGCACCACTATAATAATCACTATCATACCAAGTATAAGTCTTATTGCTGTTGTCTATTGTTTCAACATAAAGACATTGATATAGATATGCGTTGTTTCCACCTACATTTCTAATGCTTGATCCACCACCGCTTGTCCATGCAGTCCAGTTAAGGCCGCTTGGTCCAATGTTAACTGGTGTTGTATAAGAACTGTCAGTATATACTTCTACACTTTGTGCATCAATAACTTTTAAGAAAAAGTTTGTGTTGCCATTATCTGCATAATTTAGATAATTGCCCCATTCTCCAGCAACAGTGGTATCAAAACTATAAAATGCAAACTCTAATGAATATGAGTCTGAATATTTGGTTGTTGCATTGCCTAAACCATGTGTGTCAGTTGCAGTAAAGCCTGGTATACCACTGGTTCCTACATGGCTAACTGCTGGGTCTCTGCGACAATCCAGTGTTAGTGTGCCTGTTGTGGCGTTTGGATAAGCATCAGTAAAGTTAAATTCAATATAATGAAAGTAGCACTCAATGGCTGGCATTTTGTAAACACTCTCATAAGTTGGATAACCATCTAAACCCAACCCACTTGCAACACCATAGTATGCACGATATTTGCTAACATACTCAAGTGCTTTTTCTGGCACTCTATTATCACCAGTTAATCCTATAAAAGGAGTTACACTGCCTTTGTATGCTGCGCCATATGCTTGTGTTGAAACACTGTTCAAATAATTGTGTGCACGGCTAATTGCACCCAATAAGATACTGTCGTCGGTATTAATATAACTGTGATATTGATGTGCTGGGTATTTGAATACGTTACTCATGTTTTATCCTAATGGTCCTTGTTGGCCTCTAGTGTTATATGCTTGTTGAATAACACCTGTAATTTGTTTTTTGTTTTGCAGAATAAACTCTGTTCCACTACGTGTATCGATTGCGTTGATGTTAAAGTTAACTGTAATTGGTTCACTGTTACCCATGCTTGCAAAGTCTGCTTGTTGTCTCTTATTTAATATAACTTCACCTGGCGTTAAAAGTGCTGGAATACTGTCGCCTTGGGTTACTTGACCTGGCACAACACCACCATCAGCAAAGCCTAGGAACATTCTACCAATTCCAAATAGTCCGCCTAGGAAGCCACCGCCTCCACCAAACAAACCACCACCAAATGCACTTGCACCACCTGCGCTAAATGCACCAAATGCTGCACCTAAACCTTGTGTCATGCTGCTGATAAGTGGACTAATAAACGCTTGTTGAATGATCTGATAAAGTATTTCTTCTAGTATACTTTGCATGAAGTTCTTGAAGCTGTCCATAATGTTTTCGCCACGTGCAATACCTCTTGCAAGGCCACGTGCTAAATTATCACCTGCACTAACAAATGCATCTGAAATATTCATTCCCATTGCAATGCTTTGGTTGCTTAACATATCCATATCAGCACCAATAGATTCCATTCCAACTCTTAGTTGCTCTAATGTAATATTGCCACTTGCAAAACTGTCTTCTAACATGCGTAGAGCACCAGCTGTTGCAACTGCTGATTGCCCAGTGCCATTAATTGCTTCCATTGCTTGTCTATACAAACTTGCTGCGGTTTCTGGTGCACTGCCACCGCCTCTGCCTGGCAATACTGGAGGTAACAATGCTTCAACACCGCCTGCTGGTATTTCTAATGGTGTTCCAGTTGTCATAGTTGTTGGAGGTAACAATGCTCCAACACCACCGCTTGGAATTATCAATGGCGTTCCATATGTCATACCCAATTCGTTCATTGCATCTTGTGCATTGGCAGCTTCTTCTCTTAGCTGATTAGCATACTGTCTTAATGTTTCAATTGTTCCAGCACTGGCTTCAGCGATATTCATATCACCGATTCCCATTTCTGTTACAATCATTAAATTACCAGCAGCAATTTCTGCTTGCAATTGTTCATTTGCAGCATTAATAATACGCTGACTCATAAATCCATTTTGTTCAATCATGCTATTGACGAATCTTTGTTGTTCAGCAATATCATCTTGAAGATTTAACAATGGTGTTAATAATTCTCTAAAGTTTTGATCTTGAAGTAGCATACTGTTAATATCAACACCAGGAAATTCAAATTGAAGATTCATGCGTAGTCGGTCAATTATTAGTAGCATTTGACGCTCTTGTGATTGCATTTCTCGCAGTCTAGATTGTTGTCTTGATAATAATAGAGCATCAATAGCATCTTGTGCAGCAACTTCTGCACTAACACGGCTTTGAACAATGCGATTAAACACATCAGCACGTGTTTCTCCTTGTTGACCAAATTCTACATTTAGATCAATTCCAGGCAATGCATTGGCAACAGTTATTAATGTTCTAACGGCTGTTTGAATTAAGTTTGCAGAACCACCTATAGCGTTTAGTAATGCTT